>Ga0129333_10000954_pt1 | contig 25546 bp, 11 predicted proteins | sample CPB6_08_DNA_FD_94474 | JGI IMG/M metagenome (GOLD analysis project Ga0129333, IMG submission 94474) | Freshwater to marine salinity gradient microbial communities from Chesapeake Bay, USA - CPBay_Sum_0.6_0.8_DNA | ecosystem: Environmental > Aquatic > Marine > Coastal | place: USA: Chesapeake...
AAAACGCATTCTCAATTATTGCTTGAGCAATCGGGTCGGATTCAACGGACGACCTCGTCTTTGGTTTTTCACTTGGGGTCTTCTTTGACTTTGAATTCGCATTTGAATTCGACTCCAGAGCTTTGACCTTTTCACTCATGTAGGTCGACGGAAACAAGTCGGACAAGAGCTTGTTCACTTCCAGACGGTCATATGACGAACTTTTTTTCATTTTTTTGGATTTTGTGTTCGTGGGTGCAGCCGAAACTTCTTCACTTTCATTTGTAGGCACAGCCGACGAGGGTTCGGATGACTTGTTCGCTTCTTTTTTTGATTTTTTCGTGGTTGCAGTTGGCGTGGAAACTTCTTCACTTCCCGCGGTTGATGTTGCTGTTGCAGGCACAACATTCGCGGTTGATTCAACTTCAACTTCATTGTCGGTTGCATCGCTGTCTGGAGATGGCGGCTGGGGCACATTGGGATCAGGGTCAGAACTGTTCTTTTTGTAAACACGAGAAGCTTCCTCCTGTTTTTTTGATTTGGTGGCTCTCTTCTTCGGGATAGTTGAAATATTGATGGGCATCGATGTAGCTTGATTTGATTCAATGCAATGTGTTTATATTTTATTTTTCGTGTTCAATTTTTTTGTTAATTCGTCGTCCTGGAATGCAATTTCAATAAAAATTGATTTCAAAAACAATCTAAATATTATTTAGTAAGTATAAGGAGGATTCTATCATTATCGACATACACGAATGACATCAACAACATCAAATGGAATAAAACCTCGTGTATCAAAAATTGTTGGCATTCAATTTAGCATGCTATCTCCGGAAGAAATAAGAAAAGGAGCAGTCACTGAAATCACAAGCCGAGACACTTATGTTGGAAATAAACCGGTCATCGGTGGTCTGTTTTGTCCCTACATGGGTGTTTCTGAACCAGGCACGCTTTGTCCCACGGATGGGTTGGACTACATGAATACACCAGGCTACTTTGGACGCATTGAGTTGGCTGCACCCGTGTTTTACTATCAACACATATCCACAATCCACAAAATCCTGAGATGTGTTTGCATCAAGTGCAGCAAACTCCTTATCAACAAGGACACTCACAAACAAGCACTGAAAATGCTGCCCGATGAACGTTGGTCCTACGTATTTGGCGTGGCCAGCAAAGTGAAACGCTGCGGCGATGACAATGAAAATGGATGCGGATGTCTCATGCCAAAAAAAATCAGAAAAGAAAATTTGGCCACTCTCATTGCTGAATGGGAGAGCGACGGCATCAAAGGCATGTCTGAAGAAGATGCCAAAAAAATGAACATGCAACTAACACCTGAAATTGTGCTCAAAATCTTTCGCAGAATCAGCGACGACGATGTTTCGTTCATGGGTTTCAGTCCCACCTTTTCACGCCCCGACTGGATGATTTGCCAGGTGTTGGCAGTTCCTCCCCCTGCAGTGCGCCCCTCCATCAAGATGGACGGCCAGCAACGCAGTGAAGACGACCTCACGCACATTATTGTCAACATTGTCAAGGCAAACAAGACGCTCCAGGAGAAAATTCGAGACGGTGCACAAGCCAACATCATTGCCGATTGGCACACGGTTCTGCAGTATTATTGTGCCACGCTTGTCGACAACAACATTCCAGGCGCTGCACCAGTTGCGCAACGATCCGGACGCCCGCTCAAGTCCATCAAGGAGCGATTGAATGGCAAAGGCGGTCGTGTTCGCGGCAACCTCATGGGCAAGCGTGTTGACTTTTCGGCGCGTTCGGTCATTACTCCTGATCCCAATCTGTCGATTCGAGAGCTCGGCGTGCCTCTCAAGATTGCCAAAAACATCACCAAGCCCGTTGTGGTGAATGACATGAATCGCCGCTTTCTAACCAAACTGGTCCGAAATGGTCCTGATGAGTACCCCGGCGCCAAGATTCTCGAGCGCAAAGGCGGCGAAAACATTTCACTGCGATACGCAGACCGCGACAACATTGTCCTCTATAATGGAGACATTGTGCACCGACACATGATGGATGGCGACGGCGTTCTTTTCAACCGTCAACCCACTCTGCACCGCATGAGCATGATGTGCCACATCGCCCGCATCATGCGCCAAGGCGACACGTTTCGCATGAATGTTGGCGACACCAAACCATACAATGCCGATTTTGATGGTGATGAAATGAACATGCACATGCCACAGGACGAGGAGGCCGAAGCGGAACTCAAGAATTTGGCGGCCGTTCCATATCAAATCATCAGTCCTGCAAAAAACCAGTCCATCATCGGCATCTTTCAGGACTCGCTGCTCGGTTCATATCGTCTCACTCGTCAAAACGTGTCATTTACACCACGCGATGCCATGAACTTATTGATGGCTTATAATGGAATCAATGAAGGCCTGTTTGCAACCCGCGCTGAACGCATCACCAATTTCCAAGTCCTGTCGCAGATTATGCCTTCAATAACCATGAAGTACAAAACAAAGGGTTTTGGCGAAAATGACGACTTTGCCACATCTCCCGGCGTGTTTGAGATTGTCGATGGCAAGTATTTGCGCGGGCAACTCGACAAGGATGTGCTTGGCGGAGGCAGCAACGGCCTCATCACGCGCACCTGCAACGACTTCGGCAACATGGCGGCTGCTGACTTTATCGACAACCTGCAGAACATCGTCACGGAATACATGAAGAGCAGCGCATATAGTGTCGGCATTAGCGACCTCATTGCCGACCGCGCGACCAACGAACAAATCACGCAGTCCATTACCGCGAAAAAGAAGGAAGTGAAAAACTTGATTGACCAAACGTATCTCGGCATTTTTGAGAATGCAACTGGCAACACCAATGAAGACGAGTTCGAGTTCCAGGTCACCAACATTTTGAACAAGGCCACGAATGATTCGGGTAAAATTGGGTTGAAAAGTTTGAGCAAAGACAACCGATTTGTGACCATGGTCAAGGCCGGTTCCAAGGGCAGCGATCTCAACATTTCACAGATGATTGCGTGCCTTGGACAGCAGCTCATTGACGGCAAGCGCATCCCCTACGGCTTTGAGAACCGCACTCTACCGCACTTCACGAAATACGATGATTCGCCAGGCGCACGCGGTTTCGTCGAGAACTCCTTCATTTCCGGTCTCACACCAGAGGAGCTCTTCTTCCATGCTATGGGTGGTCGTGTAGGTCTTATTGACACCGCTGTGAAATCAGTCACGTGGGAAACACCTGTGGTTGTCGTTGAAAATGATCAGCCTAAATACGTGAAAATTGGCGAATGGATTGATTCTCACATTGGGTCATCAACATCAGTGCAGCGTATGACGGAGCAAAACATGGAATATCTGGAGCTTGATCATCCTGTCAAAATCGTGACAATGGACTATGATGGTCATGTGTCCTGGGAAACAGTCAGTGCAATCACTCGACATGACCCTGGAGAAAAATTATACAAAATCACAACTCATGCCGGACGATATGTCACCGTCACTGCAAACAAATCACTCCTGGTTTGGAATTCGGAGCTGGGCCAGTTTCGTGAGAAATACACAGATGAAATCAAGGTTGGAGATTTCGTGCCAGTTGCGAAGAACGTGCGTGATTTGAAGAGTGGCGTTGGAATTGACGAAATTCAAATGACAAAATACTTTCCAAAGAGTCATTACATTTACGGAAGCGAAGTGAAAAAAGCAATTAAACTGATGAATGAAAACATGTTCGATAGAAAGAAAATCCCACCAAATTGGTGGAATGAGAACAACAAACATACATTCACCTTACCATTTTGCAGCAAAGCAAGATTGAATCGGGCAATGGTTCGTTCAAAAATTGATGAATTGCCCACTGGAGTATATCCATCAAGCGGTTCTCGTCAATGGGGAGTCATCCCGGAAACATTTGAACTTACTTATGAAAATGGCATATTCATTGGCTTGTTCATTGCTGAAGGAAACATCAACGGAGCAAACATTTACATCACCAATAATGATTCCAAAATTCGTGAATTCGTGAAAACATGGTTTGCTAAATACAACATCGCTTGCAAGGAATGCATACGAACAAATCGTGCAAATGGAACTACTTCCATAGTGGTTGGAACCTCGTCCATATTGGCAAAATTCATAACGCAACTGGTTGGACATGGCGCTGATTCCAAACATGTTCCAAATGAAGCATATATTTCAAACCTTGAATTTGTGAAAGGAATTATCAGTGGATACATTTCAGGAGACGGACACATTTCAAGAAACTCAATTGAAAGTTCATCATGCAGTCAGCGACTGACAGAAGACATTGCGTTCTTGTGTTCCCGTCTTGGCGTTCATGCCCGTGTCTTCAAAAGCCAACTAAAACGCAATAACTTTGGAACAAAGAACATCAAGCCCTCTTACCGGCTCTCTATCCGTTCAATCAATGGCCAGCTGTTTGCCGACCAGATTGACTTGTTGCATGACCAAAAAAACGACCGTCTCAAATCAATTCGTTGGAGTTCTGTATTGAACAAAGTGCAACAGCATAATGATGTCATTCTGGACGCAATTGTCAGTATTGAATCAGTTGACCCTGCACTTCACCCCAAGATGTATGATTTAACTATTCCAACCACACTCAACTTTGGCCTGGCGAATGGACTCCAAGTTCGCGACACATCTTCGACTGGTTACATCCAGCGACGTCTTATCAAGGGCATGGAAGATTTGAAGATTGAATATGACATGACGGTGCGCAACAACAAGAGTCGCATCATTCAGTTCAGCTACGGCGAGGACGGAATTGACCCTGTGAAAGTCGAGAGCCAGGTCGTGCCTCTGGTCAACATGGGTCTCGATGAAATTTATGCGCATTACCACATGCCCAGCAGCGACCCCAAGGATGTGGTGTTCACGGCTGCATTCACCAAGGGCGTCATTTCACGCATGAAGAAACAGAAAGCCGAAAACGACGCCAAATGCAAGCAGTGGATTGAGTTCATGATTGAACAACGCGAAGAAATCATCCGAACGGTGTTTCGCAACAAGAACAATGACCGAGTTTTCCTGCCAGTGGCATTTGCTCACACCATCAATAATGTCAAGGGCCTGCAGCAAATCAACAACAACTCCATCGTGGACATAACACCACTCGAAGCATTTGCCATGATTGAATCAACATACAAGCGCCTGGAAAACATGCACTACTGTGCGCCCACTCAGCTCTTCAAGGTCATGTTCTTCTACTACTTGTCGCCCAAGGACCTGCTCATGGTTAAACGCTTCAACAAGAAGGCACTAACCGTGCTGCTGGAAATGATTGTGCTCAAATACAAGAACTCGCTCATTGCACCGGGTGAAATGGTTGGCATGATAAGTGCTCAGAGCATTGGTGAGCCGACAACACAGTTGACCCTCAATACATTTCATACAGCAGGCAGCGGTGTTGCCATGAAGGCGAATGTCACGCGCGGTGTGCCCCGCATTGAGGAACTCTTGTCCATCACCGAAAATCCGAAGAACTCGTCGTTGACAATTTGTCTGAAGAAGGATGAGGAGACTGATTGCGAGCGCGCCAAAGAGCTCATTGCGCAAATCGAATTGACGCAGCTGAGCGAACTGGTGGAAAGTGTGTCCATCTGCTTTGACCCGGACGACTTGAACACGCTCATTCAGGAGGATCGCAGCACGATGTTGCAGTATTACGAGTATCAGCGCATGCTCAATGAGTGCGCCGGCATTCCAGAAGAACAAGCGGAAACGGATGATTCGGCGCGCTCCAAGTGGATTATCCGCATGGTCATGAGTCGCGAGGCCATGTTGGACAAGCGCATCACCATGGACGACGTGCACTTTGCAATCAAGAACAGTCATGGCGACGACGTCAGCTGCATTTATGCCGACTACAATGCAGACAAGCTGGTGTTCCGCCTGCGCATGAACAACATCAATGGCAAGAAGCCGCTCAAGCCGAAAGAGAACCCACTCGACCAGTCCGACAAGATTTACTTGCTGAAGGCATTCCAGGACCAGCTGCTCAACAACATTGTGCTGCGCGGTTTGAAAAACATCAGCAAGGTCACGTTGCGCAAGCTCATGGACACACTGCACAAGGAGGACGGCGCTTATGTAAAGAAGGAGACGTGGGTCTTGGACACGAAGGGGACCAACTTGATGGACGTCCTGGCGCTCGACTACATTGACGTCAATCGCACGATCAGCGATGACATCCAGGAGATTCACAACGTGCTGGGAATTGAGGCTGCACGCGAGGCGCTTCTTTCGGAGATGACCGGTGTGTTTGAGAATGATGGCACTTACATCAACTATCACCACTTGAGCTTGTTGTGCGACCGCATGACGGCGAGTTCCAATATGGTCTCCATTTTCCGACACGGCATCAACAACGACAACATTGGCCCGATTGCCAAGGCGTCGTTTGAGGAGACGCCGGAGATGTTCTTGAAGGCCGCACGCCATGCGGAGCTAGACCAGATGCGCGGCATTTCAGCGAATGTCATGTGCGGTCAGGAGGGGTATTACGGCACCAGCAGCTTCCAAGTCATGCTGGACTTGCAGCAAATGATTGCCAAGATGGAGGACATCGCGTTCCAGGCACAAGATGAACAGGCGGAGATTGCAGAAGCAATGGGCGCTGCGGCCATGGATACCGGCGCGTGTGCGTTTGAGAAGCTGACAATTGAGTCAAATGTGGGCAGCATCCAGAAGGTGGATTTGGGTCATGGCGCGGACAATTATAATGTAGGGTTTTAAGGGTTTGTTTGTAAATGATTTGTGAGCAAATTTGTTTTATTTTTTATGTGAGTAATTTAAATACACATAAAAAATATCGCATGCCGCGTATTTTTATTATATCGTCTCATGGAAGTATGCCAGTTGTTGACGAAGAGTTTAAGCTGCCAGAGTTCCCGAGTTTCCACAAAAACCTCGTGGTCAAAAAAACCATAACTAAAAAACCAGTGGGCAAAAAAACAGGTGTGGATGCTTCTATTAAGCCTCCTGCAACTCTTAAAGCAAAAACTCCTTCTGCAACTCTTAAAGCAAAAACTCCTCCTGCAACTCTCAAAGCAAAAGCTCCTTCTGCAACTCTTAAGCCTCCTTCTGCAGCTAAGCCTCCTTCTGCACTTCTTTTTGACATTTTTAAGCCTGCAGCTCTTTTTGATGCAAAAGCTTCTTCTGCAGCTCTTTTTGAAGCAAAAACTCCTTCTGCAGCTCTCAAGCTCACTTCTCCTTCTCCTTCTCCTTCTGCAGCTTCAGCTTCAGCTGCAGCTGTGGCCAAGGCTCCATTTGCTCTAGGTGAAAAAATGAAAATTAAAAAGCCGGTTTCGTTCATAACACCGGTTGATGTGTTCACGACCACCAAGTGTGGACATCCTTTCTGTGCCGATTTAAAGTGTGATCCACCATACGTGGATTTGGTTCATATTTTGAGTGAGCATCCAATATCGCACGATGCAACAAAGGACGAAGTCAGGAAACTTATTAAAGATACAATGGTCGACATAAGAAGTAAACCTCGTCATGCAAAGGCACTAACCAAAACTGAAAACAAAATTCGTTGCCACAAAAAAGGTAGTCAAATGACTGAACTATTTTTGTTTGGTTCAAGTTTTGAAGTGCCAATTATTGAAAGCGTGTCAATGGTTGACATGGAAACAGGTCGTGTCCAGGATGTTCATAAGATGTTTGGACTTGTCAAAAAACCAGTGGTGAGGTTGTCTTCAACCCATGCAAAACCAAGTGATGAACTCAAAAGGGAAGGTTTGGAAGCAAGAGCTACTGCTGTGGTGGAACTGAAGGCACTGGAAGAGTCCGGCGCCAATCCTTTTTATCGTGATATGAAAAAGGAACAGATTGAAACCATTGATGCGACCGCCGCGGTCCAGCTTAAGGAATCCAAATTTGAATACTCTCCAGAATTTAAAGAAAAGTATGGTGATCTAGTTAAACTGTCAGATCTTCTGCAAATTGGAATATCAAATGGAATGAATTCTGAAAATGATTTTGTGGCTGTGTATGCGTGTCGGGTGCCGGACAAAGGTGCGGAGTTCCCAATAACCAGTCCGCGAGGTTATAAAAGCGACGGAAGCGTGGGGGGCTGGTCCAAAACATATAAGGCTAAGACTAAAACCAAAAAATCTAGAAGAAAAACACATAAACGCCTCCATTTATGCAACAGATAAATGACAAATTATAATATTTGCATTATGATATACCGCATATAAAAATGGATAAACAAAAAAAAGAACTAACTCGACAAATTGATACGCTCATTATTTCATGCGTTATTGGAAATGATTGCGATGAAGCCGAGTTAATGCGTTTGGCATCCAACTATGGAAATGTGTATCACTCTCTCTATGAACTTTCAGATGCAAATCTGCGGTCTTTAGAAACCAAGGAAGAAAGAACAATGGCTTTGCGACTAGAACACAAAGTGAATAACTTCATTTTTCAACAAAAACGTTTTTATAGTGAAATGGGTTCACGTGGAAGCGTTTTTAAAACCAGGAAACACAAAGTCAAAACACCATCACCCAGGGCCAAAACACCATCACCCAGGGCCAAAACACCATCACCCAGGGCCAAAACACGTCGCAGTTATTGCAATGTGATGGGTGGAACCAAACGGCGAAGACATTAACACATGTATGTTTTATGTGTTGTTGGGTCAATCCAACACATAAACTTTTTCTCTTTATTCCTCGTCTTCTCCCTCTGCAACCGCTTTTAACCCAACACGTTTTTTCACAGCAGGAACATATCCCGCAATGAAATCAGCAACCGGCACAACACCCGCCGCAAGTTGGCTCCGAATTTGTTCAACAAACGCATCATCTGTGCATTGACTCAGAGAGAATTTCATATCGTTTTTATCACTTCGTACAATTCCATAAGAAATTGGAATATCACGAGTCCGTCCACTAGATGACACATAATAAAATGCATCGGTCTCGCTGGTTCCGTAAAGAACAAGCACCGCCCGATTGTTTTCAACCAATGGGTGTTTGACTTGCGACGCAATCAAAGCAATCGGCACACGGAAATGCTGCGCCAAAATCCACAAGTCTAAATGATTCATATAATGAAACGAATTCATGATGAAATCCTGCGAGTTGGCAACAAGGGTGCTGCGATTTGCGGTTAAATGTTTATAATAATTCATCATTTGGATTTTGTGAGCATTCATCAACTCTGCATATTTGGAAACTAGTACCGGTTTCAATTCATCCACGTCCATGTCTGCATACTCTGCGCGTTCTTCTTTCATGATGGAAATGAACGCCCCAAAAGTGCACTTTCCAATTGCGTCTTCAAATGCAAGTAGTTTCATTGTTTTAGGGAAATAATGCGCCACTGCTCCTGTTAGTGGTTTTATGGACACTGGCACACACACGCCACCAGAAATTGCAACCACTTCTGCATCACGACCCGGCGCAGGTGAAAGAGAAGCACGACTTTCCATAACATAGTTGCTTGATGGAATTTCTCCCGGATTCAGGTCTGGGTTCGCAGTATCAAACGTGTTGTACCTCGCAAACCGGTTCACGATTCCCGCTGCAGCAGGTTCCAGGTGGTCAAAATAATGTCTCAGTTGCGAATGCAGCAAGATGAGCTCATCTTCATTCAATTCATATCTCACTGGCATCAGCGTCGTCAATGCAGACGATGACGAGAGAATGAATCGCCGAATTCGCGTGTATCGCAACAATTCATCTGCCAGTTTTCCATAATAAAATGTGCGATTGTTCATTTGAGAATTTATCAAATTTCTCTCGGGAAAAATGATTTGACATTCCGGAGACTCTGCAGAAATGACCCGCATGCAGGTGTTTGCCCCATACTCGATCCGATTTTCGGCTGAAATGCACTGCATGAATTCCGCGGACTTGGATTTGAACTCGTATTCTGAAATAAACTTGTCAAGAACGGAATCAGACATTTTTGTAAACACTATAACTGCATCGCCCATCTCTCGAAATATTCGCATGATTTCGCGGATTTTCTCATCATGCGTGTGCGTTGAATCATTGAACACAATGTCTTCCAGACGTTTCTTGCGTTCCATGTTCTTTATTTTTCCAATCATGATCCGCATGGAATTCCGAAACAATTCATACATCTCGGTTTCCAGCTGAATTCGCTGCACATATCTAACGCGCGCCGCATCTGCTTTGTCCATGGTCTGCACTTCGGCATCCGCGTGGTGCGGATTCGTCATGTTGTATTCAAACACGTCCAACTCTTTCACGCCTGCCGGATGAGGCGGAATGTCTTGTTTCGAAAGATGCGGACTGATTTCTACAAACTGGTTGGTTTCAGTCAGAACTCCAATGAGGACGCCATCATCCACAACTTTATACAACGGCTGACACGGAATCAACGACTTTGTTTCTTTTTTCACATATGCAAGGAATTTCAGAGTGTCTATATAAGAATTCCAAATGCTCGGATCATCCATCATCACAAAATCCATATCCATATCCACCATCATAGGGTCTAACGGTGAAGCAGCCGTCATGATAATTCCGGCATGCTCCCCACTTGCGTCTCGTTTTGAAACATCCACACCAATCACTTTGGAATCATAATTCAAAATCATTCGATTTATATTAAATTTCTCTCTCTTCAAAATGGAAACAATCTCATCAGCCGAAATGTTGTATTTAAAGTTGTAAGTTTTCACCACTTTTTGTGGAACACAGTTTGGCATGATTTGCGTTTTGATTAACTCCAGCATGACTTTGACGTTTTGTATCAAGTTGCTTGCTTTCAAACTAAACGACTTTTTGATATCCGACTTTTTGGCATTGTCGTTGTCGGTAAACTGGTATATCGGTTCATAGTAGTTGTATTGTTTGACCAATATGACAGTTGGCTTGTTTGCGTTGAACATGTTGTTGGAGTAATGATTTGAGGGACACACAATGTTGAGTGCGTCGCTGTTGTCGTCTTTGGGAATTTCTAGAACCACCAAGTTGAATCCAATGTTGCGCAACACTTGTTCTTGACTGACTCCTTTTTCATGTACTTTTTCCAATATTTGTTGCTGTGTGTTGAATATTTTGGGGTTGAACGTCGTGAAAATGTCCCACATATATGTGTGGTCTATCACAGAATCGTCGCTTTTAATGAAGTCTCTGAAATTCTCGTATGCATTTATTGTGTTGTTCATTGCAATCTGGATGCGTTCTTTGGTTTTATCACTTTTGCCTTTTGCGCTCTCCATCATTTTTTTGACGTACTGCGTGGAACGATAGCCTGCTGCTGCATGCACATCTTTCTCTTTGCCAGGCGCTGGTTTAAATGCGTCAGTCAGAGTGCCGTTTTGATACGTCAGAAATGAATCCAGCGTGATTCCATCCAATATTATTTGTTTCATCTCAGTTATGCTCTTGAGACGGTCATCCTGCCTCATTGCAGCCATGCATGCAATAAATGATTGGCGTTCGCTCAGTCTGGAAGGACGTCCCATTGCGTCTTGTTCGGATTCTTGCACACCGTATCTTAACAAACATGCCACGTTTTTTTTGAGAGATTTATTAGTCTGACTCACTTGACATGTGCTGTTATCATAGTTTAAAAACCGTTGCACAGATTGCGGCAAATACCCGCGTCGTCCCATGGGAATTGGAAACTTGTCCGGTCCAACAATATAGTCATCTGCGACTTTCAAAGGCACCAAAGGCACGGCTGTTGCAACCGAAGGCACTGCAACCGAAGGCACTGCAACCGAAGGCACTGCAACCGAAGGCACTGCAACCGAGGCCAGGGTTTGCTGCCCTTTTGCTAGTCTCAACTTGTCCTCACATGCTTTCAAGTCAGTAAACTTTTGCTGTTTTTTAAAGCAGCAGGGAACACACAAACCATCCGGGTGAACGCTTGTGTTTAAAAACCCAGGATAATGTGGTATGTATCCCTTCGCACCCATATGCTCTTTCCCATAATCATTGAACTCAAATATGTATTTATCCAACGTCACCTCTTTTTCTTTCTTGCCAATGATGTGCCGTTCCAAATTCTTGTCTTTCACTTCTTGCTCCGTCATCGGCCGTCGGTCTTTGAAACTCCAGTATCGAGGGCACATGTAGTAATATTTATTGTCCGGATCTGACCCGTATTCCAGTGCATCTTTCAACATGGGCCGCATTTCCGGATCAGCATGCAGTTCATCGTATTCTTGTTTTGACAAAACAACCGGTTGACGTTTTATGTTTGATTGACAATTCGTTGAATACGTGTCATAGTCTCCCGACTTTTTGGACAAAAACAAAATTGGCTCGCTCTTTTGCAGCTTGTATTCAAAAGGGTTCGGATTCTTTAATGACTGCGGCGCGTATGCAGCACCTGGCCCCGTATCAGAATCAGACTCGTCAGACTCGTCAGACTCGGACTCGGATGCTGCTGCTGCTGCTGCTTTTTTGGGCGCACCACCAATGAGTTCTTCATCTTCTTCTTCATCATCACTGCCTTCACTTTGCATCAACGTGTCCATCATGTCGTACACGTCCGCTTCTCTGTTTTCGACGCCCTCTTCTTCGTTTTCTTCGCGTTCCAACGCCCGTTCAAATGCAAGACGTTCTTCAAACGAGAGGTCAGCTACAAATGCCGGCATTTCCCCTTCCTTTTCCGGTTCATCGTTCAATTCTCTCACTTCCGCAACTTTGCGTCGTGCTTGTTTAGAACACAGCCTTTCCAGCGTGGACATCGGCACACGCGTTGTCATTTCATCCTTTCGTTTTCCATACATTGCAATTCTCAAAATGGAATCCATGTACATTTCCAACAGCCGAATGTATCCCACGTTGTTTATGTCGCTCACTTCAATGTGCACTTCCAGGTTTTCACGCCGCACAATGGTTGAAAATCCGGGCTGTTTGACCCGCGTTCGAACACGACGGTGCGCACCTTCCATAACTTGTTCCGCCGCTCTGTAGTCAGCAATCCGCTGTCTTGCCGCTTCTTCGGTTTTTACCAACCGGTTTTTGACAAGTCCGGACACTATGCTACCCATGCTGGCGTCTTTGCGCATGCGGTCTGCAATGTACGCTTCCGCTCCAATCTGCTCATCGTAATTCGAAACGCGTTTGTATCGCATGCTTATTTCCACTTCGGTTTCATCCACCACAGTCATTATGGCCGACATGCATCCAATGATGTTTTGCGTCCTTATCATCGGCACATCCATCAAGTAAGACGCATACACAATGTCCACGATTTCCACAGTTGGAACCGCAATGCTGCAAAAACGTTCAATGTTGTTCCCGCTCGTGCTCTGCACAAACCGACGCGCCTCATCCAGCAACGGATTCAAACACTTTCGCAAAACATGGTTTATGGGATTGTCATAATCATTTTTCGCATTTCCATAAGGAATTGCTTTGCGAAAACTCGCTTTGACATGCACATTGGCTTCTTGATCAAACTCCATGACAATTTCACACATGAACCCATCGTGTTCGCACTCCATGAACGCAGCAACGCGTCGCCGTTTGCCAATTTCTCCATCCAGTCGCATTATTTTGGATTTCGACAATGCTGGAACAAGGTCGCCTTTTTTGGTCGCATCAGGAGCATACATTCGGTACACCTTTTCTCTCTGTCCAGGTGGATTGTATTTGATCAACGGCGTTTGCTGCGTGCTGTGTAGCACCTTGAACAAACTGTCTAGCGGCATTGCAAATCGAGCAATCGGACGCATTACAAAATGCACCGACTTGATGCCGCGTTCAATATAACGCAGCTCCGCCGGGTTTTGTCTTTCAGCATACACTTCATACATGACATCCACTGCCTCGTTGTGCTGAATAAATCCCGCGTCAATCAACTGCTTCGTCTCGTCCAGCAACTCTTGTTTGCGTTCCGCCAGCTGCTCCCGCGACACAATCCCTTTTTCATGCAAGTAAGGATAATACAGTTTTATTATCTCGGCATCACTTGCACCAGAATCTGCGGCCAATGCGTCTTCTGCACAGCACACGTTGATTTGATTGTCGTAGATGATTCCGCATTCCAACAAAACATCCCCGTTCCGCGTTTTCACCATGTGCGGTTTTTTCAACTCCGGGTCCATCAGCGGCTCATGGATTGGATCGGCCGGCATCGGATAATCGTGCTGCAGTGTCTGCCCCAACGGCACCTCCATTCTTAACCCGTCGGTGCTTTGCACCTTTTGAAAAAACTCCGACATTTCTTCAAACGTGTAATCCGACTTGTCTGGACTGGCGCTCATGTTTGCACACAGCTCTTCCGCCAGTTCCGGACTTTTCAAATTCTGACACAGCGTCATGAGTCGCCCGTGCGAAATGCTGGTGAGCTTGTTCCCGCACGTCAGATACTGTTTTATGCGTTCAATCGTTAAAAATGGCTGCACACTGGTGAATAGATAGAGCTCATCATATGAAACCGATGGCAACTCTATCAATATTTTGCGCTTAATGGCTTCTATTGTATCATCTGGGTGTATGCGCTGGTTCGTGTGTTTTATTCTCTCTTTCGGAGATGCTCCAGGACCAAACACAATGGTCTGGTTTTTTCCAATCACATTGACTCTGTAAACCGGACTGACATCATCCAAACTCATTTCAAAACAATGCAATTATTACTACGAATGCAATTATATAATTATTGATATTATATAATCCATGTGATTTGTCATTAAATGATTTATGTCATTGATTAAATTCATGCTTCATAAATTTTATTGAGATGTTGTATGTTTTCGGGTTTTTTTGGTGTGCCTCCCTTGTTTGTGTTTTTTAGTCGTCTTCTTTCGTGATGCAGACGTATCGGATTCAATCGATGCGCAATAAAACATACATTCCGGTGCCATTCCATAGTCATTTTCTTCGTCGGAATCACACTTGCACAAATGGTATGGTCGGTGTTCTTTTTTGGGCCGATGTGCCGAAGAAGACACCAATGAAAGTGGCGAAATCAGCAGTTCCTTAATGTCGGGCATTGTGTATTATATAATACATGCATTATAATACACATTGTGTGGAATTTTTATGTTTTGTTGCACAAATCATTGTTATTGTGTCAATGCATCAAAACCGATTTAAACAATGCATGAATATAAATGTTATTCGTGCAAACTATGAGCCCGCCTTTTTCCCGTGTGCACACAGACATTCGCACGCTTCGCGAAATAAATGGGGCAATGCAATGGATTCCTGCGCCTCCAGATTGGGCCGAAGCATATACACAATACAAAATGCGTCCAATTTATGGGGCTGAAACTCCGTTTAATTACAATAACCAGTTTCTTGTGTATAGGCAAGAAAACAACTGCTACATGCCGACGTGCATTCAGCGTTCGGACACGGGAGACGTTTATGCGATTATGGACTGTGCCGACGTCAAGGTTTTTTTGCAAGACATGGAACCAGTGAACTGGCACCCCGCTCGAAACTATCAGATGTGGGCGTTTCGCGACTTCATGTATGACCCTGCGCGCCCGGTTCGCAAGTATTATGCATCCAAGTATTCATCTTATCTTTTTTTTCAGAGGGGGGCATCAACGCAAACGGTGGTTGAGATTGACATTGACGGACTACAGCCAAATATTATCTTTTCCATCTCTCGAAATGACAATGGCAGTGTGTATTACGAGAGAAATGATGCGCATGCAACGCGTGTTCGAATATGCGATCATGAAGGTGCGCGCGCCGGATTTCGCGGGTTTTACGCGCGGATAACAATGGACCAGGGCATCATTATTTCGCCACCAACAAGTGCTGTTCCTGTCCCTTCATACACTGCATCGTCCGCGATTCCGTTGGCATTGCCTCCTGGAACCAACGTGGTCAAAACAAATGTGGAGGAAGACCAGTGCATCATGTGCTATGAAAACAAGAAAAACATCAAGTTCGGTCCATGCAGCCATGTTGTCATGTGCAGCGAGTGTTATACCAAGTTGATTAAACCGCGCGAGTGTCCCGTTTGCAAACAGGTGATTGCATCACTTCTACCATTTTAATCGTGCAACTCGTGCCAAATCTTTGCGTCTGTCATGGTGCGAAAGCCAACAATATTGGCCCATGCTGGGATTTGAACCGAATTCATCATGAACTTATTTACATAATTCATGGATTATATAATTCCATGAATTGTGCTTTTACATTTTAAGCGCTCCACACGTCATTATTGAATGGCGAAACCAGAATGTCGCTCAGCTTTGTTTGCCAGTATGCTACGCGCTCTTGACGTTTGATGTCCTTCAGTGTCTTGGGGAAAATGCTGGCAGTCTTCATATCGTCTGCTTCTGCGGCCGTTATCTGCGGCTTGAATCCATAGCAGTTGATGCCAAATCGCACGTCGGGGTTTGCAATGAACCCGCCATTGATGCCTGGACGTCCGCAATCATTTTCATGTCCCTTAATATTTTGCAGCCGATCCCACGTCTTTTTCTGAGTGGGAAACAGCGCCATCTGATTGTCAGACCATCCGTAGCTGCACCATTCGGCGCCGTTGTTGTATGCCTTTTCGACTTCATCATAAGATGCCAAGCGGGCATCAAATGCTTTGCACACGTCCTTGGCATCATCATATGTATATTCATTTCCAGGAACATGGAACACTTGCTTAAAATATCGCAGCTCTGGCACTGTGGTTTCTGGTTCGCTTTCCGGTTTCTGCACGGTGATGTCGACTTCCGGCTTGTCGCTGAACAAGTTCTGAACACTGGCAACAATGTTGACATTGAAAAAGTATTGATAACCGTTTATCATCAACAACACAATGAATGTTCCCCACATGATGACTTCCAACAATTTAGCTCCTCCAGTTGAAGGTGTGGGACCACTGGTGCCGTTTCCACCAGGCATCGTTGAAAACACGATGTAATATAAAAATATTGTCAACGACAACACACCAAGCATGATCAATTTGCCATCAGTGCTCGTTCGGTTGACAACATCGATGTACTCCAATGGGTTTTGTCCAATTCCAGTTATTGAGTCATATGAAACATTCATCTTTATCCCTTTTTGGTTGCAAGTATCCTATATGTATAAAATTATAAAATATTATTATTTGCGTTATTTTAGTTTGCGATAAAATAGACAATATGGTAGATTGCTCACAATGGAGTCTCCCGTAAGTGGCACTTCTTTCACGATTGTGTCGTTGCATCCATACCATTTGCCATTCGCGTTCTTTATGGTTGCAGTGTAATGCCCACCCATCGGTGAACCACCGTGATGATTGCACACCCCGAACAATTCATACACATAGCTTTCTTTATTGTATCCAACCACATACTTGGAAAAGTCCGCCCGCACACATGGCACTTCAATTGGAGTTTGGATTTTACGAGTGTATCCTCTCACGGTCATTTCAAACCGTTTCAAAACGACGATGAGTACATTTGGCAGGCTCCAGAACGAAAGACGTTTTTGCACATCTTGTTTTTTCCCAGTCGTTTCATTAAACCACGCATTCTCTCCGCTCAACACTTCTGGCGTGCAGTGATGGTCCATGCAATCAAACAAGGACACTGCCCTAAATGCATTCATGCCATTTTTGGGATTGTTTGGAAATGAGAGATTCAAAATGCAAAATGGTTCGGATTTTCTGCTCAACGCATCACCGGGTTTCGATTCAGATGATGCCAGCGGTTCAATGAAAGATATTTGCACACCATAAAATATGTTGAGCACTTCTGAATATTGTTTTTTAAACATTGTGGTCATCATCTCATAACACTCCTTGGCTGTCTGGTCAGTTGCATTGCGTGCAACCCCGCGCACCTTCATTTCCACTTCGCGAGACATTGCAGTATGAAAACAATCCATCAAAAACATCAGGAATTCGGCGACGTCATTTTGCTGATGCCCTGAAAAAAGGTCCATGTTTTTCATCCGTGCAATCTTTTGCATCGCCGACACGAATCCGCCAGGTGAAATAATGCAGTTCTCGGTCCACATCATGGTGCGCAGCTTGTCCCACTCATGCAACAACACGGAATCCACTTTGTGGTTCAGCCGATTCTTGTACTCCCCATTGTTTTTCGAGAGAAAATCATTGAATTCATAGGTGTGTGAAAGAAGTTGCAGACACGAATTCACGTAGCAAGTGTTTCCCAAATTGGCGAGACCACTTAGACCTTTGTCTTTATAAGCTTCATGGCTTGAAACCGTCATCTCATGTGCAATACTTTAACATGTTGCCATGTATTTATGCACATTTGCAAATTATTATATTTATTTTCATGCAATTTATCTAATATCTCTCTGTGGCTTCATCCAATCTTGCAAAAAACGGGACAACACATGAACGTGTTTTGACAAGTTCCCAACACTTGCTGACATTTTTGCGGTGTTGGCAAGCCATGGACGAGAGATATTCGCCATTATTCCACATATTGATGGATTTTTGATAATTTCTCTCTAGGTGTTTTTGGCAAAAGTAGCTTTTTCACATTTTTTCACACCATAATGGTTTGGGGATTTTCGTTCTAAAAAAGTTCCGCAATTTACCTAGTAACGCGCGTTTTTGCGCAAAAAGGTAACGGCGTAACGATTTTCGGACATTTTTTTTGTCCAATTCCTGAAAATTTTTTGACTCTTGTGCAAAGTTTTTCAAAAAAATAACAAAAATATTTTTAAGATTTGTAATAGAAAAATGAGAGCATTATGCAGTGCTGAAAAAAAGGCACCAAAAATGCGATTTTTTTGGCCCAAAAAAAACTTAAAAAAAGGCACCAAGCGTTCAAGAAAATGTTCTATGTATTTTTTAGTTTTTTGAACAACTTTTTGGCATTCAGAATTGTATTTCTTTGTTTTTTGAACATTTTTTTGGCATTTTGAAATGTATTTTGTGAATATTTAGAATGCCGAAACTAATATAAATAATATCATTAATTAATAATACATGCAATGAACGAAACGAAAGAACAATGTGTTTATGTCATGTCAAATCCATCGTATGATGATGATATGTTGAAAATTGGTTGGACAAGGAAACACCAAATAAAAAGGGCAATGCAAGCAACCGGCGTTCCAACATCGTTTGTTGTAGAGTTCATGATTGGCACGCACGAAGGACTCGAACTTGAAACCCAAATACACAATCATTTGAAAGAATATCGCATAGAAACTAACCGAAAATTTTTCAAGATTTCAAAAGAGATGTTGAGAGAAATTCTTACAAATGAATTACATCTTGAGATAACATGCACACCTGAACATGATGAATCAGAAAAAAATGGAAAATATGAATGTGATTATTGTCATAAAAATTATGGCACACGCAATGGCAAGTGGTATCATGAAAAAAAATGCACACACAAACCATCAATAATTGAATGGTCAAAAAAAACGTTTGCATGTGCACATTGTGGAAAAGGATATGACGCTCGAAACAGTTTATGGTATCATGAACAGAAGTGTGCAGACAAGACGAAAAAAACAAATGCAACTAGCATTGCAGTTATTCCCGAAATGCACATTGACATGGAATCTGCATCCATCAAAAGCATTAAAAAATTAAATAAACCACCAACCACTGAATCTATTGCTGTATCCAGTGCATCCACGGCATCTGCTGCATCCGCTGCATCTACTGATGTTGCACCAAATGAATTCAACATGATGAAGATAGTGGAACAGCTGATGGAGCAGAATAAAACGCTGCAAACCCAACTCATCGAGTTGAGCAAAGAGAGAAATACAGTGATAAATAACACGACGAACAACACAAATCAACAGTTTAATTTGCAGGTGTTTTTGAACACGGAATGCAAGGATGCAATTAAACTGAGTGATTTTGTAAAATCTCTCAACATCACGGTGGAAGATTTGGAATTTACAAAGAACAATGGCCTGATTGAAGGTGTGAGCTCTATCATCGTCAATAATTTGAAAGGCATGGATGTGCACAAGCGCCCAATTCACTGCACCGATGTAAAACGCGAAGTCATGTATGTCAAAAATGATGAATGGGAAAAAGATGAGGACTTTGCAAACATCAAAAAGTTCATTTACCTTACATCGTGCTATCAAATCAAGCGCATTCAGGACTGGATTGACGCGCATCCTGGATGGGAAACGAAGGAAAAGCTGCAAACCGAGTATTTAGCCCTGTGCAAAGAGCTCTACAAAAACATTGAAAATGATGACCATGCACACAAAAAAATCATAAAAGGGTTCATCAAAAACATCCAAATCGATAAACACAAATAAAATAAAAATGCAATAATTTGATTGATTTTTCAATGAAATTAGTGGAATTTAATTACTAATTGCACAATGATATAAATAAAATGTTGCATTGTATTATAAAATGTCTTTGAACCCCGATTTTTCTGCTGCTGACGCTTCGGCGCCTTGTGCAAAGTTGTCTTTCAACATCAATGCATTCAATGGAAACACGACCAACTTCAACCGTGCTTGCCCGAGCCCGAAAACACTTCCCATGCCGGTTCAACCACGTCAGGAAGTTCCAGTTTCATGGACGCCTATGAAACCAACCACTGGTCTGGTGAGACCGATGTGATGGGTCATGCTGGATTTACATCAACGATGGTGGGCACATTTGAAATCTCTCCACACAATGACTGCGTGAATGTTGTTCGAATTTGAGCACTTGTCATTTCTTTGTCTGATGCCAAATACCACAATTTGCAATAAGCTGCTTCCATTGTCATGTCATGACCGCTTATGACATTGTATTTTTGCATAAGTTTTCCTGTTTCGTAGTCATTCATATCAATGAAACCTTCAATGCATTGGCTGATGTTTACAATGACTATGTTGTGTTCATTCAATGCAGTTAAAAACTGTATGAATGAAGGATTGAGAATTGGACCGTCGCCAATTCCGTATGTTTGCAGTATGATTCCGCGGACATTTGGGTTGGCAGCCATTTGTTCCATGGTTTTGAAGTTGCAGCCGGGTGTTATAGTTGTCACCAACACTTCAACGGACGGGTCATAGAAATGAGGTTTGATGCCAATGTGTGAATGCGCAAAGGTGGATGCAGATGCATTTAAAACTGGCAGTCGTGCATATCCGAATGCACCCAAGTTTGGAAAGTTCGGACACGCGAATGCATTCAACTTATTGGAACTGATTTTCTTGCATCGGTTTCCTCGCATGATTTGGTCCGCAAACACGACCACCACTTCGTGAAGTTTATTGTAAAAGTGTGTTGCAAATATGAGAGATGCTAGCAAATTGTCAACTCCGTCAGTTTTTAATTGTTGCAATGGAATTTGAGAACCAGTCATGACAACCAATTTATTCAAATGTTGAAGTGAATATGAAAGTGCGGATGCAGTGTATGCCATGGTGTCTGTCCCGTGAATGATGATGAAACTTTTATATCGGTGTGCATTTGCAATGATGTCGCGCGTGATTTTATTCCAGTCATTGCACGACACGTTCGACGAATCAATTAATGGATGGTATTCAATTAACCGAAAACGTCCAATCAAATGATTGGGTTTCAATTTCAATTCATGTTTCAAAATCGATTCTAAATAACCTGGTTTGGGTTTATTTCCATCCGGAGATTCAACCATTCCAATGGTTCCTCCAGTGTATAACACCAGAATTTCACGACCATGCACACTGCGTCGAACCGTTTTTTTCATTTGTTCATATTATACTCTGATATTTATATTTGCATTTGGATTTTAGGGGATGGGGGGGTCATCCAGGAATGACGCGATGGGTCATCCAGGAATCGACATCTTACTATATGCATTCCGCTGCATGATGTTCCAAGCAGTTCGCAACGAACGTGCGCATGGCTCAGTTGGCAGACAACGTGTCTAACAACTCCCATGTCGCGGGTTCGAATCCCATGAGTGCCACTGCGAAACATAAGGGAAAAAACAGTAGTCCCCGCTTCATGAAATTCTTAGGGGTTCAACAAATTTCTCACACCAAGAAGACAAGTAATACCGGTGTAGCTCAGCGGCAGAGCGTCTAAAACATCGTCGGTCATCCAATTCGATGTGCATAACGTCCGAAAGACTGATGGTTATCGCCTTATAAGCGGAAGGTCACAGGATCGAAACCTGTCACCGGTAAAATTCCAATTCGCCAACTTTAAAGAAGCTGGTGGTCATAGCTCGAGGGACCAATGAAAATAAACACGAGCATGTAATACCGGGGTGGCGCAGAGGAAGCGCGCGGGGCTCATAACTCCGAGGACATACGATCGAAACGTATCTCCGGTATCCATTTCAATTTGCCAGCTTTGCAGAAACTGGTCGTCAAGCTGGACGTTAAACGGAGCAATTTTGGTAAACCACCTCCATGGCGGACGTAAAACATCGTCGGGTGCACCAATTGACTGTGCTTTACACATGGTCCGAATATCTGATGGTTATCTCTCTTTCTCATTAAAAGAACGGTGCGGGATCGATACCTGCAGGTGGTAAAACAACATCAATGTCGCACAGATGCATTCAGTGCATTAGAGCCTTCGCGTGTGTATGCACGTGGAGTAATAACAAACCTACATAGCTCAGCGGAAGAGCGCCGGGACCCAAACATCGTCCAATCAACCAAATGACCATGTGTGCTTTACTGCATACATTGTCCGAATGAACGGATGGTTATCCAACTCGGAAGTCATGAGATCGAAACTCATTGTAGGTATCCACTTTTTTGACCATAATTTTATTAAGAAATATGAGGTTCAATTGAATATATGCATATGTTTATGCTTAAAAAAATAACAATTATGTATGTATTTTAAGCATAAACATTTTTTGATGCCTGGATTTCGAAACAGAAACAGAAATGGAAATGGAAATGGAAATGGAAACAGATCTCAACAAGGGCAACCGCTTCCGACACAGGATGACGCGAACAGCATTCCATATTATAATGCCAGACTGTTTGCCATGTATGAAAGCCTGATACAAAGTTTTACACATTTCACATATCACTCTAATCATATGTATCATGTTTTGGAACGAGCGCTGCATGGTACTCAAAATTCAATCAACTCAAACCCTTATCCATGGCTTCTCATTCCTCATCCGCCACAACAACCACAACCACAACCACAACAATCACAACCACAACATTCATATTATTGGAATCAGCCTCAACCTCAGCCTCAACCTCAGCCTCAACCTCAACCTCAACCTCAATCTCAACCTCAACCTCAACCTCAACCACAGTCAACGCAATACACAAACACATGGAGAAACATTCCATTAAGAACGACGCGGACAACCACTCTCGAAAATGAAATCATGAGTGCACTTCTGGGAATGATGCATCAACCCGAAGAACCAAGGTTGACACAAGCGGAATTAGATGAGAGAATTGAAGAATTTGCACAATTTCAAAATATTGATAATCCATTGAATACCGTGTGTTCAATCACACAAGACACGTTTGAACCCACCCAACGTGTTTTGCGCATTCGGGATTGTGGACACATATTCACTCCAGATAGTTTGCGCAGTTGGCTACGCATAAACAACACATGCCCTACATGTAGACATAATTTGCGAAATCGACGCAGAGCACCTGCATCTGCATCTTCGACTGCACCAGTGCCTGCACCAGCGCCTGCACCAGCACCAGCGCCTGCTTCTACATCGAGACGTGGTTTCACTATCCCACTTGAATCGCAAATCAACATCAATGAGTTTTACAACGAATTGTTGCAAAACCGACAAAACATCCCAGGATTTGAGTTAAACTCAATGAATGATGATTCGATTGTGTTTTCATTTGATTTGTTGAACAGACCATCAAGGAATGGTTCATCTGGGGCAACAGGACCCGGCCCTGGTCCGCGAAACATCGATGATGTTGACTGATGTGAAAAAATATGATTTTTGCATTGTATGACAGTTTAATTACTTGCCTTTGCTTGTTTTGAAGAACTCCGTTATGCTCTTATTTGATTTCGCCAGGTTGTCCGCCTGGCGCAAGTAGTCATCAAATATGAGCTCTTTCACTTCTTTAAATCGCAGGTCGTCCAATTTCTTCTGCAGTTTGTCCTCGCTCTCTGTCCAGTTGCTTCTCACCGACTCCAGCTCTTCCAAAAAGCGCGCCTTCTTCCGCCGAAACGCCGCCATCTGTTCCAACACGAGCCCGAACAGCTGTGCAACCGGCTTCATGATTTGGTTCGTGATGTAAAACGAGTAATTCGGTTTCAAACGCTTGGCCCGAATGTAGTCCGGTGTCTCGATGCGTTCTCCTTGCAGCGCCTTCTTGTCTGGATTGTGAATGTAGACGAACGGAATGCGGTCTCCTGAACTCGGCTTGTTGCCAGGGTCGCGTTTACCCATGCGGTCGGCCAGGACCTTGTGCGCAATTTGCTGCGGATTCTTGTAATTGGAACGCAACGATTTTGTAATAATCAACTTGTCCATGGGGACGCGTTCATCCACCAGGGTTTGCAATGAATCGCGCACAAAGTGCACTGCCGCCTCCAGGTCCTGCTTCTTCGTAAGAATATCTATTAATCCACCATACACGTCCTTGACAATCGGGGCATTGTCGCGCCGACGCAGCACGATTCCCATGCTTTTTGGCTTGCCCTTGTTGGGATCCGTCTCATACAGGATGCCGAAGTAGCGCTTTTTCTGGAGCAGTCCAAACGGCATGAGTGTCTTTTCATACACCCAACCATGCGGTGCTTTCAGGAATGCCGACGCCATCTCGCCCACCTGGCGCGCGAGTTCAATCGTGATTTCCAACGCCTGCTTTCCTCGAATTGGGTTTCCGTCTTTGTCAGCCAAGTTGAACGTGTAGAATACAGAATCAGTGTTATGCACAATCATGTTTCCAATGCCAGCCGCAAAGTGATGGTTGTCTGTTGTCAAATCATACACGCATTGATTCTCCTCAACTGGCAATGGTATAATTTTCTTGATGGAGTCGGGACATTTTCTTTGAATGCCGGTTGTCATGGTCGCTCTATAAATGTCCATCTTATCCGAACGCGTATTCAGTGATGTTTTCCAACCAAGGCTTTGGGCCAACAAACATATGCATGCAGCACTGATTTGATTTTTTTGGTCAATGCGAATGTAACCATTTTTGTCTTTGTCGCCGTCAGCATCATACATGCCGTTCCAAAAGCTTTCTCGAACTTCTCTTGTGTTGTTGAGTATGCTAGTTGGGATGATTTTGCATTTTTTGTAATACATCATGTTTCGGTAAGAGTTCACGAATTGCACAATGCTTCCATATTTTTTTGATTTCGGAACAATTTTGTAAACACCTGAACTTTCCAGAGTGTCGTTGTAGGTCCAGTCCAAATCTGGATAAGCGATTTTGCATTGTTCAAGATATTTTTCGATGAGTTCCATTGATGCATTGTTCAATGCCCATGTGCATTTCTTGCCAGAGACACAATCATACTCTCCACAACTGCCATCTCCAAAGAAGAACCCCATGACTCTGGCTTGTTCAATGGTGATGGCTGGTACTTCATCGGAGGTTGGCTGTGGCAACGCACAATGCAATAATTTTGTTCCAATCTCCACATTTTTCGGTGAAATCTCTTCTCCATTTGAGAGAATCAAAGAATGGTCGTCAGTGACATCGACAATTCCAGTGTGAGAGACAATTCGCATCATTTTTTTGTGA
>Ga0129333_10000955_pt1 | contig 25539 bp, 29 predicted proteins | sample CPB6_08_DNA_FD_94474 | JGI IMG/M metagenome (GOLD analysis project Ga0129333, IMG submission 94474) | Freshwater to marine salinity gradient microbial communities from Chesapeake Bay, USA - CPBay_Sum_0.6_0.8_DNA | ecosystem: Environmental > Aquatic > Marine > Coastal | place: USA: Chesapeake...
AGAAAAGCCCCTAATCGCGACTGCACATCCTGGCTACTATCAAAGACAAGGTCACAATCCCATGGGTACTCCTGAGACTGATAGTCGCTCTACAGCGTGCATACCAGGAAACAGGTACAGGCCTTGTTACTGGGCAGGTGGTTTCAATGGTGGCGAGTTCGAAGCTTTTATGAAAATGTCGAAAGAGATATCGGGAAGAGTTGACCTTGATACCTCGAACAGCATCGTTGCCGTCTGGCACGACGAGTCTCACTTGAACGCATACCTCTCGGAACCACAGAATCTTGAAAATGTGAAAACTCTTGTGCCATCATATTGCTATCCTGAGAGCTGGTCTCTTCCGTTTGAGAGAAAGATTCTTGCCCTAGACAAGGACCATGCAAAAGTGAGAAATTAATGAAGATTGGTGTTTTTGGAGCATCAGGAATGTTAGGCCACATCCTTGTGAAGCTATCAATCATGAGTGGCCTCAATGTAACTCCTCTCTCTAGAAAAAAGATGCCAGGAGATCTTTGTGAGATACCTGTCGAATATTTTGAGGCCTCAAATTACGATTTGAAATCTCATGATTTCGACTATGTTATCAACTGCTGTGGACTAATCAAACAAAGATCGACAAGCAACTCTGCCCTCTATGAGATTAATCGAGAGTTTCCAAAGAGACTTGCGTCAAAATACGGAAAAAGACTGATTCACATCAGCACTGACTGCGTCTTTTCGGGAAAAAGAGGGATGTATGTCGAAAGTGACGAAAAGGATGCACAGGACAATTATGGGCTTTCAAAGTCCGGCGGAGAAGAGATTGATGCGAGAGTCTTAAGGACCAGCATTATTGGAACTCATGCTGAAGATTGCAACGGACTTCTAGAGTGGGCGAGGAGCCAGAGAAACAGGTCAGTTGAGGGTTATATTGATCATTTCTGGAGTGGAGTTACTACGCTCGAGCTGTCAAAGCTGATCATTGATGAAATTGAAAACATCGAATCACAAAGACTGAGGCATGTATACTCCAATAGGGTTTCTAAGTTTGATGTTTTGAATGTTATCAACGATGAGTTTGATCTTGGCATGAGCATCAAGGTTGCATCAATTGGCCTGATAGACAGAAGTTTATCAACAATCTTTGAAGACAATAAGATTAGAAAGAATCTTCGAAACCAAGTGCAAGAACTAAGAGATTTTGAGAGGATCAAGCTGTGATAAAGATATTTGCAATTCATTTCAATAGGCCTGACTTTATTCTTCTGCAAAACAAGACTCTACGAAAGTTTGTAAAAGAAGACTTTGAGTATGTTGTGGTCAACAATGCAAGTCAACCAGAGATAAGAAACGTCCTGGAACAGGCTGCTAAAAGCATTTCAATCAGGACAATTCAGGTATTCGAAAACATTGACCAACATGCTGCAGCAGCATATCCAGGATATCATCACTCCATTGCAATGAATCAAATCCTCAGAGACGAGATCAAAAACCAGAATGACATATGTGTGATTCTTGATGGAGATATGTTTCTATTGAAGCCTTACTCATTTGAAGAAAAGATGAAAGGGGTCCAGCTTCTCGGTGGACTGTTGCAGCAAAAGGGAAGATACTGGCTCACACCTGTTGCTATTGGAATGAAGCCATTTGAGCTTCCTGACTTTGACTCCATCAACTTGATTGGTTCACACATTTTTAACATGGAGCCACATGACAAGTCTAAAGATGTGTCTTTCTACCCAAGAAAGGTCGGAGACAATTACGTCTTTGATTGTCCGGCATGCACCGGTGCTGTTTCCTGTAGCGATGAAAATCACATAAGGCTTGACACCGGTGGAGAAATATACACTTACTTGAGAGACCATCCTGATGTCAAGGTGAAAAGAATGTCAACCACATCCCAGATCAAGAATGACTCTATTCACAAATTTCCTGAGCTTACAAAGCACGGATACACAGAAGAATACCATTTTGAGATCTACGATGGAAGTTTCTTGCACTACTGCAGAAGTAGCAATTGGGATAGAAAAAATTTCGACTTTCATCAAAGAAAGACACGTGTCCTTGTCGACATTGCAGAGTCTGTGATGAGAGGTGAAACTTCTTTGGACTCAGATTACACCCTTGATGACAATGAGTGGAGCGGGTGGCCTCTCGAAGTAATGAAAACACATGGAGTAATCTGATGCAAAAAATTAGCGATTTTTCCGACAAAGTTACGAAGTTTCGATACTTCAAGAACACCGATTTTCGAGTAGACGGAATCAGGTTTGGAAACTGGGGCTCAAGGCCTTATGAGTACTTTTGGGTCGCTGCTGTTGAGAATGCTGAAGGAAAAGACATTCTCGACATTGGAACAGGAACTCCAACTGAGCACAATTGGCATGAATTTGTCGCCTATCATGTCAAGCCTAAGTCATATCTTGGAATAGATTTTGATGACAGGCTCAAGAAAGACTGCATTTTGCTCGAGAACCATAGGGTGGTTTGGATGGATGCATCTTCTTTGGACGCACCAGACGACTCATTTGATATCATTTACTCAATATCAACATTTGAGCATATTGACAGCGTAGAAAAGTTCATGGAAATAATGAGTGAGTGCAGGAGAGTATTGCGACCTGGTGGCAAAATGATTGTAACTCTTGATGAATATTGGGACAATAGAATAACCGACTCCCTTCCATGGAACGAGCTTGAGAAGGCTTATGTGAGAGGAGGAAAGAACTTTATCGATAGATCATATGGGATGGTTGACTTTGCAAGTGACATAGCAGAAATGTTCCGCCCTGTTGACGAGGTGCCAGTAAAGAAAAATGCGGATGACTCCCTCCTGTACAGTAGAGTCTACAACGATTGCATCAGTTACGGTGTATTTGAAGTGATAAAATAAAGAAAGGTTGATATCCTTATCTCCAGGAGAGCTTTTGAAGAACGAGAGCATTCTAATTACTGGCGGCGCAGGTTTTCTCGGAAAACAGATCATCTCAAAGTCCTATGAAGACAACGAGATCACGGTGTACTCCAGAGACGAGGCAAAGCACTATTTCCTAAAGAAGAAGTACCCAAAAGTTAGATTCGTTGTAGGAGACGTAAGAGACTTCGACAGGCTAAGGAGGGCATGTCAGGGACAGACAATTGGAATTTTTGCTGCAAGTCTCAAGCAAATAGAGGCATGTGACGAGAATCCTGAGGAGGCCTCGAAAACCATCATTGATGGAGCCTTCAACAGTAGAAGAGCTGCCGAAGACTGTCAGCTCAAGGCAGCCTGCTTCATAAGCTCAGACAAAAGTAGGGCTGCAACTACCGTGTATGGAGCAATGAAATACGTTGCAGGTGAGTCTTTCATACTTCATGCGGGTAACTCACCGAGACTGACAACCGCAATCTATGGAAATGTTCTCAACTCCACAGGAAGCATCATTCCTCTCATATGGAATGCAATCAAGAATAGGAAGTCACTACAGCTCTACTCAGATAAGATGACAAGGTTTCTTCTTCCTGTTGATGATGCAGTATCATTGATCACGTCGAGCCTGAAGAGTGAACTCACAGGTGTGAATATCGTTCCCAAGATACCAAGTGCAAGAATCAAGGACATCTTTGAGATATATGCAGAGAATTTTGGTCTTCGATACGAGATGGCGGCTCCCAGAGTTGGTGAAAAAATTCACGAAGTGATGGCATCACCTGAAGAGATCAGGAGAATGCAATATCGTCAAGATCTCGGATTCTACACCATCGACCCAAGGAAGGAATACAATCAACTTCAATTTCCCAATGATGAGTATTCATCAAGAGATCATTGTGTGTCGATTGAAGACCTTGATAAGCTCTTAAGGCAATCAAATTACTTCGAATCAGCGAACGAGTGAAGCATGAAGATAATTGTTTGGGGCTTGCCACTTCATTCTCACACACATAGCTACATCCATCATGCTTTTGCAAGGGCTTCAATGGCAATGGGCTATGAAACATGTTGGGTTGAGAATTCTGAAAAGTCAAATGAGTTAGTGAGACATGATGACATAGTCATATCATGCGGTGTGGCTGATTCATTCCTGTTGTATAAGAAAGGTGTCAATTATGTCCTTCACAACTCCGATAGGGATGACCTTCGAGACGGAAGTCATCTAAATCTACAGGTGTACACGACGGATGTCTTGAACAGAGAAACAGAAAATCTTGGTGACTTGACTTTCTGGCAATCATCGAACAGGACTCTTTATCAGCCTTGGGCGACTGATCTTCTTCCTAATGAGATAGCTTCCGTCACCCCTGTAAATGCGTCTAATCAATCAAACGAGGTCATCTGGATTGGATCAATTATGGGTGGAGAGCAAGGAAACTACGAAGAAATTTCAAGATACGCAAGTCTTTGTGACATGAAAGGAAACGTCTTCAAGGTTGCAAGAGGAACATCAATCGAAGGAAACATCGAAGCAATCAGAATGAGCAGGCACTCACCAGCTATTCAGGGAAAGTGGCAAGTAGAGAAAGGTTACGTCCCATGCAGAATCTTCAAGAACATTAGCTATGGCAGGATGTCATTGACGAATTCAAGGACAGTGGCAGACCTTCTGGAGCTGGATTTTTGCAAGGATATCGATGAGCTTTATGAGAAGTCTGAGTCTGTTGCTCTTGGATGCGAATCATCTATCACAAGAAGCAAGATGAAACTAGTGTCCGATAAGCACACGTACATCAACAGGCTCGAGAAGATCATGAGATTTGTGAGATCCTAATGATATCTGTGATTATTGCCGCCAAAGATTGTGAGAAATGGATTCAAAGAACTGTTCAAAGTTTATTAGAACAGGAATTCCATGATTGGGAGTGTTTGATATCTGTCAACGGTTCATCCGATAGAACCGAAGAAATTGCAAGGTCTTTCGATGATAGAAGATTCAGAGTGATTACAAGCGATATTCCAAACAAATCTCTTGCTGTGAATAGAGCTCTAGTCAACTCATCAAGGGACTTGATTTGCATACTTGATGCGGATGATTTGTGGCACCCTACAAAGTTAGGCAAACAATATCTCAGTATCATCGATTCCAAAATCGATATCCTTGGGACTCAAATGGTCTACATTGATGAAAATGAAAATGAGATTATGAATACACCGCATTTGCCCACGGATCACGATTCATGTGTTTCAAGTCTCATGAAAAGAGAAAATCCAATAGCGAACTCATCTGTAATGTACAGGAAATCGCTGCATGACAAGGTAGGATACTATGATCCTGAGATGTTTGCCGTGGAAGATTATGATATTTGGATGAGATCCATGAGGGCTGGACTGAGATTCTCAAATCTAAAAGAAAAGCTCCTGTTTCACAGGCTTCACGGTCAGTCTCATTACAATTCCACTAATAAGCAGCAAATTTGCAAGCATCTTGTTGATGAGATCAACTTCTTCTTTGAAAGGAACAAATGATGAAAGTTTACACGTTTTACTCAAAAAGTCACGAATCTCTCTTCCGAAGACTTGAAGACTCAATAACAAAGAATTGTAAAGATCTTGTCCTGGTACCAGAGATTATAGAGCAAGAATGCCCCTCAGGTGAGTATATGAATGCCGGGTGGGGAGAAAGTATGAAAAAGAAACTGTCAGTAATTTTGACGGCAATAGAGAACGGTGAAACATTCATTCACTCAGATGCTGACATTGTGTTTCTTAAGGACGCAAAGAATGAGCTTGTCACTGAACTGGGTGACTATGACATAGCTTTTCAAAATGATGGCGGTACTGGTGGAACTTGGTACTGTATGGGGTTTTTTATCTGTAGGCCTTCTGCCAGAATCAAAGATCTCTTCATGTATGTGAAAGACAGAATTGACATGTTTGAAGGAAATGACCAATTAGCCATGAATAATGCGATAAGTGACTTTAGAAACCCCAATCCTGGAGAAGGGTGGAAAGACATCAAGTACAAGCATCTTTCAAGCAGATTTTTCACATATGGACTTCATAGACCTGTGAATAACTTGCCGTGGACAGGACAAGCATTCGGTGTTCCAAGTGATATCATCACGTTTCACGCAAATTGGACCAAGGGCATAGAAAATAAGCACAAAATAATAGATTACGTTACAAGATCCTTGGAGATCAACAAATGAACTTGATCACCCAAAACTGGGTTCAGTTCAGTCAGGTCGATGATCCAATTAGAACTGAAGAAACTATCTTCTATCAACTGCAAAATGTTGATCTGGGACTTCCATTGGTGTCTTTGCCTCTTGCATATTCAATCAACAGGTTTGGAGTTGACGCCACGCAAAGAATGATAGACGAGATCGAAAAAAGAGAAAAATGCACCAAGATATACGTGTGCCAGCACATACTTGTGAGTAGGCTAAATTTCGGAGAAAACTTAGTTTTCACCCCTCACACTGTAGAGAGCGACAGTTTTCATTTTGTTCCGCACTACAACCCAGCATTTCAAACGAAAAGAGACTTCTTAAGGTTCTCTGACAGAAATTGGAATTTTTCTTTTATGGGAGATTTCAATACAAGTCAAATTAGAGAAGAGATAGGGTCGAAATTATCCGGAATATGCCCGGTACAGCAGACAGGAAAGTGGTTTTTCTCACATGATTTTGCAACTCAATCAATCTTAAAGTCAAACTATCAAAAATTGCTTGAAGATACAAAGTTTCCTCTTTGCCCGCAAGGCACTGGTCCATCGACATTGAGATTCTTTGAAACCCTATCATCAGGTGGATTTCCAGTGATATTCAACGATATCAAGCTCCCGAAAGACATTCGAAAGTACGTCATCTCATCTTCAATAGGAGATATTGAAGGAGGAAAAATTATGTCACAATTGAAGAAATTCGACAATAATATTCAAGAAGAAATGATCGAAATGTACTGGTCAAGGTATTCAAACGAAAAACTTTCTCTTTCAATCATTGAAAAGGTAAGGCAAGCATGAATGCAAATCATGATATCATGAGAGAACTAGATGAATTCTCACATCTTTACTCACAAAGGCCAATATTCGACAATTCTGGAGGAATGAAGTCTCCTCACATGTTTGGGCTGTACAGGTGGCTAAAAGATCACCAGCCTGAACTGATTATTGAAAGCGGAATCTGGAAGGGACAAGGAACATGGTTGCTAAGAAAGACCTGTCCAAGTTCAAGGATTATCTCCATTGATGTGAACATGTCAAACAGGGTCTTTGTAGACGAAAGAGCTTCCTACTACGACAAAGACATCACAACGCTAGATTTGAAATCTTTGGTTAGAAATTTCGATCAAGATAAGGTGCTTGTTTTCTTTGATGATCATCAAAATTTTGACAATAGAGTTGACTTTTTGATCGAATCAAAGGTTCGACACGTAATATTCGAGGACAACTATCCGACAGGTCAAGGTGACTGTGTTTCTCCAAAAAAGCTTATAGAGGCATCAGAGAGAAACGAAGAAATACAGGAAAAGTACGCTAAATTGTCTGCTGAAAGAGTAAGGTCCATCAGGAACAAAATAGAAAAGTACACCGAACTGCAGCCCATCTTTGTAGATTCAATGACAAGATGGAAAGTTCCTTGGAGTTATGAAACCGTGAAGCCGCTGTTGAGCCATGATGATTCTCATGCTTATAAAGATTTCTTTGATGAAAGGTTTGATTACACATGGATTTGTCACTTGGAGCTAAAAAATGAGTAAAGAAAGGCTTGGAACCGATTACGGTGGGTGGGTTGTTGAATTAGACTTCATCAATGATGGCGATGTAATCATCGATGCAGGACTTGGAGAAGACATAAGTTTTCTTGAAGAGCTTGCAAAGATAAAAAACGTCAAGATCATTGGTATTGACCCGACTCCAAAATCTCACTCCTACGTTGAGAGCAGGAACTTAAAGTCTTTGTCACTTCATAAGTTGGCAATTGCTCCAAAAGGAGTAGAATCTATTTCTCTGTATAAGAACACGAACCCAAATCACGTTAGTGAAAGCTATCTGCAAGATCACGGGTCAGTAGGGCAGGCATTTCATACCGTGAAATGCACCTCGTTTGCTGACCTAATCCAGGAGCATAATCCTTCACTCATAAAGATGGATATCGAAGGAGCAGAATACGACGTTCTTCAAGAATGCATCGGAGTCAAGCAAATCTGTGTTGAGTTTCATCATCATTGCCTTAAGACGCGAGACATAAACGACACGAATAAGATGGTTAAGATGTTAAGAGATGCTGGTTATGATGTCATAGCTTCAAATGGCATTGAATACAGCTTCTTGCTAACGTGATGAAATGTGCAGCTTCTTAGTAACAAGTAAGAGAAATTTCAACTTGGAGATGGTCAATCACTTCATAAAGAAGAGAGGGCCTGATCTTACGTCCTGTTTAGAAGACGATCAGTTTTTCTACATTCACAATCTCCTGTCAATAACAGGAGATCTCACAAGCCAACCGATCAAAAATGACTCTATTACTCTTGTCTACAACGGGGAAATCTACAACTATCGAGACTTTGGAGAATATCAGTCAGACGGACTTTGCCTGATCGATCTTTACGAAAAGTTTGGAACCGAAGCATTTCAGATGGTAGACGGAGAATTCGCAATAGTTCTCCATGACAAGAAAAGGAAAAAGATCTACCTTTGCACCGATACTTTTGGAACAAAACCCTTGTTCTACTCTACGTCAAAAAGTGACTTTGGCGCAAGTTCATATCAGTCATCCTTGCTTTTGTTAGGATTTGAGCAGGTTATTAAGTGCAAACCAAATCAAATTACTGTAATAGACCAAACTACATTGTCTGTTTGTGACGAGATTCCTCTCTATACTTTTGACCTGACTCAACATAAGAAAACGTATGATGATTGGGATGCTGCTTTCGTTAGCAGCGTTGAAAAAAGAATCAGAGGGCTCAGACACAATCTTGTAGTCCCAATGAGTAGTGGCCACGATAGCGGCCTGATTTGCTGTGTACTGAATGAAATGAATGCAGATTACGTTTCAATCTCAATTAGGGGAAAGGAAAATCAGGATGTTCTGAATAGAAGATTCGAGATCAAACGCGGTGTAAAGTACATTCATGATAAGATCTCATCTTTTGACATCGAGAAAATTAAGGAATCTTTTTCAAGTGATGTAGAGAAATTCTTCTACGGCCCAGTGCCAGGCACTCATATTCAAGACGGATTTAATGATCAAGGAGCGATCGGTCTTTACTTTGTTCTCAAGGAATCAAGGGAAAAGAATAATTGCAAAGTGATCCTCTCTGGTCAGGGTTCTGACGAGATGATGTCGACTATAAAAGAGTATGGGTTTCAAACGACAAATCCGATTCCATTTCCTGATGACCTGACGAATGTCTTTCCTTGGGGAAACTTTTACTATGGCTCACAATCTTCTTATTTGATGAAAGAAGAGTGCGTAGCAGGCTCTCTTGGAATGGAAACCAGATATCCATTTCTCGATAGGAAACTTGTTCAAGAATTTTTGCAACTCGACTCCAGCCTGAAAAATGCAAAATACAAGGCTCCGATTGAGCATGCATTCAAAAAGAGGAACTATCCATTTTACGAAGGTAAGATGGGTTTCAATATCGGACTATGAATCACTTTACAGGGAAAATCAATGCCGTCAATATCTGAGGAGTGTCCTCATTATGGAGATGCTTGCGATCTTGCATCTCGCGATGATGAATTCTTTTCGACATTCAAGAGAAATAACTTCTACAGGGCTGTTCTAGAACATGTGTCAGAGGAACAGGGACAAATGTATTATGATGAAATTGATGAAAACTCTCTTATGAAGAAAGAGATTCACAAGTTTTCAATTAATGACTTTTATGGACTGCCTATTGTTCACGATTTTGAGTTTGGAACATTCTCACCTACGACACTGAGATATGCGAAGGTCCTCAATGACATATCTAAGCTGGTTGACATAAACGATTCAAGCATAGCCGAAATAGGCGCTGGATATGGAGGCCAATATCTTGTGACGAGGCAACTATTCAAACCAAAGAGATATTCTTTCTTTGATATAGACCCAGCAATCAGGCTCATCAAGAAGTACACAAGGATCTCAAGATCAGATGATATCGATCTCGATTTTTACGTCTCAAACTCAAGCATTGAGATGAAGAACTACGATCTAGTAATTAGCAACTATGCAATCTCTGAGTGTGAGAAAGACATTCAGGACTATTACATTTCTAATGTGATAGCAGGTTCCAAAAGAGGATACATCACTTTCAATCACATGAGAGGCTATTCTATTGATGACTTTATTACAAGGCTAAAAGATCTTGGTAAGGTCCCAAGCGTTGGTGAGGAGAATCCTCAAACTTCTCCTCCTGGCTCAAGAAAAAATTTAATCATTACTTGGTGAGGAAATGCAGCACTATTATCATTCAATTGGCGAAAATTGGTTCACATACCCTGGATTTTATGCATCTGTTGTGAGAGAGTTCGAATCAGGATCTAAATTCGTAGAAATAGGATCCTGGAGGGGAAGAAGCTCTTGCTTTCTCGGGGTCGAGATTTTCAACTCCGGTAAAAGCATAGAGCTTCACTGCGTGGATACCTGGTTAGGCTCTGAGGAGCACCAACCAGGTGGAGAATTTCCTGAGGGGTATCAGATCCTTAAAGATGACGGTCTTTACAAAGAGTTCATAAGCAACATACAGCCAATAAAGGACATCATAAAACCGATTAGATTGACATCTATAGAGGCTTCTTCTCTGTATGAGGACGAAAGTTTGGATTTCGTTTTTCTTGATGCATCTCACAAGTATGAAGATGTCAAGCAAGATCTGGTCGCTTGGTATCCAAAGGTAAGGAAAGGAGGAATTTTTGCCGGTCATGACTATCCATCATGGCCTGAGGTTGTGAAAGCAGTCGATGAATTTTTCCCTCAAAAAGATTTTCATTCAAATGAACTTTGTTGGATTCATAGAAAAAACTGATGAACTCTCCAAAATCAGGAATATCCATAGGATGGAGACCAGGAAATCATGCAGGCATAATGGGATGTACCGAAATGCCATGGCTTGTGATGGAATCCATTGATTTCATTTTTGAAAGAATTAACAAGGAATCAACCGTATTCGAATACGGAAGCGGATCCAGCACATTTTGGTTTTCTAAGTTGGTAAGCAAAGTCTATTCAGTAGATCACGATCCAAATTGGTTTTCTCAGATGAATAACCTGATGTCTTCTCAAAAAATTTCAAATGTTGATTTAAGGCTTTCAAGTTGTGAGATGAGATATGTTCTCGATCATGATTCTGAGGTTGAGGAGCAATACGAGAATTATTCAAAGATGATTTCTAATCTTGAAGTGAAAGAATTTGATGTTATTTTGGTCGACGGAGTCACAAGGTCAATGTGCATCAAAGAGTCTATTTCTCACCTCAAAAAAGGAGGAATGTTGGTTATTGACAATGCTGAGAGGCCAGCATATTTCAAGGCAATAGAGTCAGTTCCCTCCAGTTGGAAACGATACGAATTTTCTTGTGCCGTAGACACTACTTTGATTTTCATAAAGGAATAAAATCAAATGAAAAGAAAAATCCTCACCACAGGCACCACAGGGCTTCTTGGAAGTGAGATAATTGCACTTGAAAGCACAGCAATCGGAATATCATCCAAAGAATGTGATCTCACTGAGACTAACCACGCCATCCTTACACTTGAAGACGGTCAAGTTGATACAGTCATTCACTGTGCAGCAAGAGTCGGAGGGGTGAAGGCCAACACTGACTACGTTGCTGACTTCTTTGACGACAATGTGAAGATGAACATGAACGTTCTTGATGCGTGTCGTGAGAGGAATCTGAAGCTTGTCTCTGTGCTCTCGACCTGCATCTATCCGGACGCTCCCTACGTGAAGTATCCACTCACGGAGGATCAGCTTCACATGGGTCCTCCGCATCCATCCAACTTCGGGTATGCATACGCCAAAAGAATGCTTGAAGTTCAGTCACGTGCTTATCGCCAACAGCACGGATGCAACTTCATCTCGGTCATTCCGAACAACCTCTACGGTCCAAACGATAATTACGACCTGAATAGTGGCCACGTAATTCCTGCGCTTATACGCAAGTTTCACGAGGCAATCGTAAGCAAGAAAAGAGAAGTGATTATCTGGGGATCAGGTAAGCCACTTCGCGAGTTCACATTCGCAAGAGATGCCGCAAGTATCATCCTGTGGCTTGCTCAAAACTATGACGGAGAATTACCTGTCAACATAGGAAATCCACAGCAGGTTTCAATCGAAAACTTGGCTCTCACAATTTCTGGTGAAATGAATTATCAAGGAACAATCAGGTTTGACACTAGCAAGCCAGACGGTCAGTTTAAGAAGCCTTCATCGAATGAATATCTGAGATCTCTCGGATGGAAAGGCGAGTATACGTCTCTTCGTGAAGGCCTTAAGGAGACGATAAAGTCATTTAGAAGTAGATACCCAAATGTTCGTGGTGTTACCATATAGCATATGAAAACAGCTCTTATAACTGGCGTAACAGGTCAAGATGGAAGCTATCTTGCCGAACTTCTTCTAGAAAAAGGCTATAAAGTAGTAGGAATGAAGAGGAGGACGTCTCTTTTAGCTACGGACAGAATTGACCACCTTCTCAAGCACTCGAACTTTCAGCTTGTCTATGGTTCAATGAACGATGCAGGATCTTTCTATCGTCTATTTGCCAATCAGAAGTTCGATGAAGCCTATAATCTTGCCGCCCAATCTCATGTTCGTGTCTCATTCGAGGTTCCTGAGGAGACGGTAGACGCCGTAGCAATGGGACCTCTCCGGCTATTGGAATGCATTAGGACCATGCAACCAGGCTGTCGCTTCTATCAGGCTTCCTCCTCAGAGATGTACGGTGATAACCCAGAACACCCACAGAACGAGCAGACTCGACTCATGCCGGCGTCTCCATATGCCTGCGCCAAGGTCTTTGCCCATGGTCTCACTCGCAACTACAGAGAGAGTTACGGCATCCACGCATCTTCCGGAATCCTCTTCAACCACGAGAGCCCTCGCCGAGGTGAGACTTTCGTCACCAGGAAGATCACGCTTGCGGCAGCCCGGATCAAGCTCGGTCTACAGGACAAGATTGCCCTCGGCAATCTCGATGCACTTCGAGACTGGGGCTATGCCAAGGACTATGTAGAGGCAATGTGGCTCATGCTACAGCAGGACAGGCCTGATGACTACGTTGTCGCCACCGGTGAGACACGAACGGTCCGTGAGTTCTTGAACGAGGTTTTCGATATTGCAGGACTTGATGTTGACAGGCATTTGGTAATTGATGAGAGACTAAAGAGGCCACATGAAGTTCCATGGCTTGAAGGAGACTGTTCAAAAGCTAAAGATCGTCTTGGATGGTCACCAAAGACAACCTTCAAGGGACTTGCAAGACTAATGTACGAACACGACCTGAAGGTCGAAATGGAGAAATTGAGATGAGCATTGCCGTAATTGGCCAGGGGTTTGTAGGTGGTAGTCTCACAACCGTTTTCTCTGAAAGAGGTGAGACAGTCTACGTTTATGATAAGGCTGGAAAGGTAGCACAAGGCGGAATCTCCAGTTTCACAAGGCAGATTACCAGAGAAATTGTGACACCAAAGTCAATCACTGATTTTGTAAGAGAGTGTGAAGCCACTTCGGGTTTCTCAGGTGTGTATTTTATCTGTGTTCCAACTCCGATGTATGATGATGGTTCACCTGACACCAGAATAGTCGAGGATGTCTTAGATCTTGTAGCATCTGCCCCATATGCCGTAGACTCACCCAGAAGAATTGCTGTCATAAAGTCCACAGTACCGCCAGGTTCCACAGAAAGATGGAACAAGCGTTTCAATGACTTGGACCTTCACATTGTCTTCAATCCTGAGTTCCTCACTGAGGCTAACGCCCTGAATGACATGAGGACTCAAAATAGAATAGTTCTTGGCGGTCCTCGACCCTACATCAACACGGTGAGGAATGTCTTTATGAGAGCATTTCCAAAGGTTCCTATCATCAAGACGAGCTCAACTACTGCCGAGATGGTAAAGTACACAACAAATTGCCTTTTGGCTGTGAAGGTTGCATTTGCGAACGAAGTTTCACAGGTATGCGAACATCTCGACAAGGATGGACTAAATGTTGATTACGATAAGGTGATCGAGTACGTGAAATTTGATCATAGACTTGGAGACACTCATTGGTCGGTGCCAGGACCTGTCCCAACTCACGATGGAAGGTATGTAAAGGGTTTTGGTGGTCACTGCCTTCCAAAGGATCTAAACGCACTAATGAGCGTTGCAAGGTCATACAAGATTGAGCCAACTGTCATGAAGGCAGCTTGGGAAAAGAATCTTGAAGTAAGGCCACAAGAAGACAGAGACTGGGAGCTTCAGGTAGGAAGGGCAGTGTCAAGGAGAGAGAATGTATGAAGTAGGACTTATCGCAGGATCATTTGACCTAATTCACCCTGGTTACATCAAGATGTTTGATGAGTCAAAGAAAGTCTGCAATCGTCTCATCGTCGCTCTGCAAGACGATCCTACTATAGACAGACCTGACAAGTGTAAGCCAGTACAGTCATGGGATGAACGCAGAATCATTCTGGAATCACTTCGTCAGGTGGATGAGGTAACCTATTACAACACTGAGAAAGACCTCAGAAGGCTCCTGGGTTCAATCAAATTCGATATAAGAATCCTCGGAAGTGATTACATCGGCAAGAGATTCACAGGAGACGACCTCGACAAGCCTGTCTACTATTGCAACAGGAGTCACAATTACAGCCTCACAGACCTCAAAAGGCGAATCTTCGATTCAGTAAGAAATGTGAAAATGTAGGAAAAGTGGTATAAGATTGGAAAGGAGAAACGAATGTCAGACTTTCCAACAGGCAAGCCACATGTATCCTACTCGGAGGTCAGCACATGGCACTCCTGTGGGCACAAGCACAAGCTCACCTACATCGACAAGGTAGAGACTCCGGAGCAGGATTGGTCGCATGCCGACTTCGGAAAGCACGTCCACTCCGGAGTCGAGAACTACCTGAAGACCCGTGTGATGGACATTCCCGCAGTCGTCAAGCTCATCGAAGATGACTGGTCAGCAAAGAATCGTCCTGAAGTTGAGAAGTGGTCCAAGTGGGCTGTCAACATCCTCACAGACTTCCCAGGCTGGCTGGATACTGAACATCCCGGGTGGGAACTACTCGGTGCTGAGCTTCCCCTCTACGAGGACATTCCTGAAGAGGAGACAATCAAGTTCAAGGGATTCGTTGACTCCATAGTCCGTGTTCCTCTCAATGATGAGAAGACAAAGTGGAAGGTCTGGATCCTGGACTGGAAGACGGGACCTGCCGGTGGATGGCGCAGGGACAAGCTTGAGAATGAACTTGTTCTTGCCCAGCTCTGGCTCTATAAGGCATATCTGCTTCGCAAGCTTGAACTTCAGAGCCGTGATGTAGGATGTGCCTTCGTTGTCCTAAAGAAGGGAGCAAAGCCAGGCTCGACAATCGCTCGATATGACATCTCGGTAGGGCCAAAGCCTATGGAGAAGGGTGAAAAGATGGTCAAAAGCATGGTTTCTGGAGTAAGGAAAGGCAAGTTCTTGAAAAACAGGTATTCATGTGAATGGTGCCCCTTTAAGGGAACACAGCACTGTACCAGTATTTAACCTGCTATCCCCGCGACATAAAGTTCACCAAGCGGGGATGTACTTGCGAAAGAGAAAGATACTTATACTGTCGGACCACGCATTAAGCACCAGTGGCGTTGGAACGCAGACCAGACACCTTGTTACAGGCCTTCTTGAGAAGGGGCACTGGACTTTTAGGCAACTTGGTGCTGCTATCAAGCATGCGAACTATGACACGGTAGCAGTAACTCCTGATTTCATCATAAAGCCCATCGATGGCTTCGGTGACAGAAACCTTTTACGGGTTCTTCTTGCTACCGAAAAGCCCGATGGGATTCTCATTTTTACAGACCCAAGATTCTTTACTTGGCTCTTTGAGATGGAGGATGAGATTCATCAGGTCTGCCCTGTTGCGTGGTGGCACGTCTGGGATAACTCACCAATGCCTGAGTTCAACAGGCCAATGTACGAGTCGACCGATCTTATCAATTGTCACTCGTACATGACTTACGAGCTAATAAAAGATCAATTCCCAGGTAAGACAAACTTTATTCCACATGCAATACCAGCAAACATATTCAAGCCTCTTTCGAACCCTGAGATCAAGCATTTCAAGTCCATGCTTCTTGGGCACGATAAGGTCAATGATTTCGTTGGAGTTTGGAATAACAGGAATGCAAGAAGGAAGAGGCCGTCTGATGTGATAGAGTCATGGTCGATCTTCCTTGACAAGCTGCAAGCAAAGCACGGCCACAGAAATGCTACCCTCATAATGCACACTGATCCTCTCGATCAGGAAGGGCCAAACCTAATTGAGGTTTCAAAGCATTTTGGTATAGAGAATAAGATTGCATTCTCGAAGGACAGGTTAGAATTTGACAAGATGAATGTCATTTACAATATCTCGGACTTCTGCATTAACTTTTCATATGCCGAGGGTTTTGGACTTGCGACTCTTGAAGCAATGATGTGTTCAAAGCCGATAGTTGCCCTAAAGACCGGCGGCCTCACAAGGCAAATTATCGACCACAGGGACGGTTCTGAGAATGGTGTGGCTCTTCCTGTGGAGATGAGGTCGCTTGTAGGATCTCAACAGGTTCCGTACATTTACGAGGACTATGTCTCTACAGAGACTGTTGCAAATGCATACATGAAGCTCTATGAGATGGGACCTGTCGAGAGAGAAAAACTTGGAAAGAAGGCAAGGGACTATGCTAACTCGGAATTCAACTATCAGAAGACTGTAGACGAGTGGGATAGGACTCTTTTGAATTTAGTCGACAATTACAAGCCTGAAAACAAGTGGAGGACGGAGTGTCTGTAAGAAAGAATGTTCTACTAAGGGCGCCGCTCCTTTCGATATCAGGGTACGGAGTTCATGCAAGGCAGATATTCAGGTGGCTTGAGAAGAAAGACGTGAACGTCTACGTTGACATTGTTCCCTGGGGGATCACATCGTGGTATGTGAATCCTGATTCTTTGGATGGACTTGTCGGAAGAATCATGTCAAAGTCCGTCAAGCCAACGGAGAAAATAGACGTTGCATTCATGCTACAGCTGCCAAACGAGTGGAGCAGGGTCGAAGGTGCAATAAACGTCGGAATGTCTGCAGGAGTTGAGACCGACAGGGCAAATCCAGATTGGGTTGACTGCTGCAACATGATGGACGCCGTTGTGTTTCCATCACAGTTTTCTCTGTCAGGAATAAAGAGATCAGGAAACCTTGTGAAGCCATCATACGTTGTTCCTGAATCTTTTACTGACAAGATACTCGAGGTCGATTCTGGGTTGGATCTTCCTGATGTCGACACAAAGACTAATTTTTTAGTTGTTGGACAGGTAACAGGTTTCACACCAGATTCTGATAGGAAGTGCATATTTCACACAGTGAAGTGGTTCTCGGAGGCCTTTGCTGGAAGAAAGGACGTTGGACTCATACTAAAGTCTAATCTTGGAACCAATTGTGTCTATCACAGGCATCAGGCAAGGGATCTATTCAAGAAACTCTTGAAGGAAGTAAGACCAGGAACTTTTCCTCGTGTGTACCTCCTGAATGGTGAAATGTCAGAGACTGAGATGGCATCCCTCTATAGGTCAGAAAAGGTTAGCGCCCTTGTTTCTTTGACTCGAGGTGAGGGATTTGGACTTCCAATACTTGAGGCTGCAGCGTCAGGTCTACCTGTGATAGCAACTAATCACTCGGCTCACACGGAGTTCCTGAGACAGGGAAAGTTTATAGGAATTGACCACAAGATGAACCCAGTCTCGAAGGAAAGAGTTGATGGGAAGATATTTATTGAGAATGCAATGTGGGCAACTCCCGATGAGATGGATTTCAAGAGGAGAATAAAGAAGTTTGTTGAGTCCCAGCAGGTTCCAAAGGAATGGGCTGATGACCTCATGCTGAAGATTAGAAACTCACATTCAAGTGCTTCGATAGAATCCATCTACGACAGGGAGCTTGGATCATTGCTGTGATAATAGCTCTTACAACACTTTGCCTAATCCAGTTTGCTGCAATTGGAGCTCTCTCCTATTATTGCTACAAGTTTGGAACTACGATCATAAAGTTTCAAGAGTCAATTGAAGAGTCTCTTGACATGCTAGATGAAAGATACAATTCTATCTCAAAGGTCTTGGAGATTCCCCTGTTCTATGATTCACCTGAGATTAGAAGGGTTGTAGACGATGTGAGAGAAAGCAGAGAAGTCCTCCTCAAAGTTGCCAGTAAGATTGGCAATGTAGAAGACGTGAAGGACGAGGAGGAGACTTGAAAGGTAAAAAGAAAATGAAAGGAGACCAGCCATCTCCCACACGTGAGCTTTACTTTGGCCCCAGCGTACAGTTCGCAATTGGAAAGTTTCACCAAACCGATTCTTATCAAGTTAGGGGAGTCATCTACACAGAAGAGATTCTACCTGCCTTCAATAAGCTTGTTGAAAATCTCATCTTCATTTACGGTTTCTCAAAAAATACAGATTCAATTCATGAGCTGCGCTCCGACTGCGTGAACTTCCTATATGAAAACCTTCACAAATTTGACGGGTCTCGTGGCACAAAAGCTTTCTCCTACTTTAACGTTGTTGCCAGAAATTGGCTTATAAACAACGCAAAGAGAAAGACTAAGGACTCAATCAGGAGCGTGTCAATAGACGACATAAACTTGCTCTCAAAGAGAGACAGAAACGAGATCATGAATCATTCGATCGTTGAGTCGCCAGATGATGTTATGATAAGTTCTGGTCTCAGAGGCAGAATCTTTGAAGTCCTTGACGAAATAGACAAGAGGCTCACAGAAGAATACGAAAAGATGACCCTCATGGCTCTTAGAACAGTTTTCGAAAAGTTAGATGACATTGACTTGTTAAATAAAAGAGCCATCTTTATCTACGTAAGAGAGCTCTCTTGCGTGCAGCCAAAGCAGCTTTCTGCTGCAATGTCTCAAATTAGGAAACACTACAGAGATATTAGCAAAGGAATGGGAGGCATATTTTGAGCGAACACGACATTCTGAAGAGGCACAAGGAAGCCGAAGACAAGGTAAAAGGCTTTAGCAGGCTTTTGGACGAGCTTTCCACAGCTGATGACAAAAGAAAGGCCCTATGGAAAGAGATATACTCAAATGCAGTTCATGATCGAGAGAATGCTTATGCGCTGTATATCTCACTTTATCAAAATCTGCAGGGAACTTCAAATGACCACAATGCTATTGGTCCAATGCTAGTTCGATACCTTGAGAGAATGTCAAAGTCAAATGAACAGCTGATCAAGCTTGCTGAGATGATCAGGGCTTCCGACGCAGAAAGCCAAATGTCCCCGGACGACATGTTCTCTGCAATTGAAGGTGGGTAAGTGCCAGCTCCCATAAATCCAAATGCCAACAAACCGTTCCATGTAAGTCCATTTCAGAAGGCGGTTGTTGTATCGATTGCAGTGATTGCAGGAGACCAATCAATAGTCCGGGCCGCACAAGACTTGGGACTCAAGATAAATCAGGATTTCATTGTCCCAAATACGATAATTGCAAGAAGGATTACGAACGGTGCCGATGACAATGGCACGTCCGCTGGGATATTTTACCCATTCTTTTCTTCACACATATCAATGCCCGTGAAGCCAGGTGAGACTGTTTGGGTGATATTTGACACTTCCGACGTTAGTGCTGGTTATTGGATGAGCAGAGTTCATGGAACCATAATATCAGAAAACATTAACTACACACACAATGATAGAGCATTTTCACTTACAGCTGCACCTCCAACAACTGCTGAAAAATCACGCGGTGATGGATCACCGCCCGCCGTTCAAACAACAAGAACGGACAATGACTTTCCAAATCAGTCCTTGACACAGGATCCAAGTTCAAATCCATTTGATGAGATTTATTTGAATTCTATAGGAGTTTTTTCTTTGGCTCCTCTTGAGCCCATACCAAGGCTTAATAAGAGGCCCGGTGATCTTGTAATACAGGGTTCGAATAATTCTGCGATCATACTGGGAATCGATAGAGGGTGGCCATCAGATAGCACTGCATTTACTGAAGCTCAAACAACGAATGCAAAATCAATAGCTCGAGAAAAGGCAGGTGCAATAGACCTTGTCGTTGGAAGATCAAGGTGGATAAATGGTGACAATTCTATGTCCGGGAAAAGAACTGTCCCACCAACATTCCAAAACTCTCCAAGAGGATATTTCGAACCAGTTAGAGACTTCATTGCGAAGAAAGCCACAGAAAATCTAGCAGAAGGAGACCCAGATTTTCTTGATGATGCATCTAGAATTTATGCAACAATGCAGACTGAGGTCGACTTAAATTTTTCGCTTGGTGTATTCTCACCAAAGCTATTCACCACAGCAGAAGTTGCTGCAGATGTTACAGGAGCAGCAATAGTTGCAAAGTCTGATGAGATTAGAATAATCGCTAGGAAGTCAGTAGAGAATAATATCACAGGTTCAATAAGAATCGTGAAGGAAGGAGAACCAACTGATGACCTTGCTTCAATTTTCCTTCTCAATGACGGAGTAATTCAGATATCAGGAAAGTCAATTTACCTTGGAAGACACAAGGATGACGGAGGAGCAGGTGATGGACCGAGTGATGAGAACGATGCTGCTGGAATGTCACAGCCATATGTGAAGTACGAACAGCTCAAGAAGCTTCTTACCGATGCTTTCACCGATGTTCAAAACTTTTGTAATTCATTGCTATCACACAAGACGCCTGGATACGGAGCGCCTTCTGTTGAGATAGTTGATGCTGCAAGGCAGCTCAACAGTAACATGAATGATAGAATTTCTGAGATTCCAAACGTGATGTCTAAGAGAATTTTCGGAGAATAAATGCCAATACAGCCAACCACAACCCAGATCCTTCAAACTTCAATATTCGAAGCATTCAAAAATGCAAGGGACAAGGGGACTGGGAGCGGGTCATCTGATCCTGATGCAATAGTTGAGAAGCTTGCGTCTGACCTGACAAGCGCAATTGAATCATATGTGATTTCTTGCATAATCACCAACCTGCCTGGACAGACGGTCGTCGGACAGGCGGCAGGATTGCCGGTTGTAGGACAGACGGTTTCACCAGGGACATCCGGGTCGTGATTTCGGTTTCAAAAACTTGATTCTTGAATACCTACTACTGGGTGAAGTATGTCCTCAAAGTCCGTTTCATATAACTTCAAGTCTGTTGGACAAACTGCTACCTCAATCGCAAGTCAAAGACCTCCTGATGTTCAAAGGCCAATAGGGATAAAAACACCTCTCGAACTCGGGACAGGTGCGGACGGCCTACTGAAGATGCACAAAGACTTGGAGAGACAGCTGTCTGACAATTTCAGAAACTTGCTTTTGACCAACTGGGGCGAAAGGATGTTCATGTATGATTTCGGTGCCAATCTCAAGGAACTTCAATTTGAGCTTGGTACCGAGGATGGAGACGTGGAGGCTATCAACAGGATTAGAAATGCCACATCCAAGTACATGCCGTTCATAGACCTGCAGACATTTGAGACATTCAATGTTCCTCTAGTCGTTGGATATACTTCAATAGTTGGCATCAGGATTACGTACACAATACCTGTGATTTCTGAAAATCGAAAAACAATTGAGGTAGCAATAGGGAGTGTAACATAATGGCTTCTAATCCAACACAGGCCAACCAAAGAAATTACCTTGCAAAGGACTTTACTGCTCTTCGTGCAGACCTTCTCAGGTATTCACAGACATTTTTCCCTGACAGGATCCAGGACTTTAGTGAGACAAGCCTTGGCGGTCTCCTGATAGACCTCGCTGCCTCTGTCGGAGACACACTCACCTATTACCTCGATCATCAGTTCAAGGAGCTTTCTTGGAGTGATGCGGTCGAGCTTTCGAATATTGAGAGGCACATCAGGAATAATGGAGTAAAGATCACAGGAGCATCACCGGCAACAGTTGAATTGACTGTCTTTGTCGAAGTTCCATCTGAGCTTGTGTCAGGAATCTACGTGCCTGAGAGGGTGTCTCTTCCAGTCGTTGAAGCAGGAAGCGTATTTTCTTCAAACAGTTCGATAGACTTCACAACTCTTAGCAATGTAGATTTTGGTGCTAGAGACAGCTATGGCTTGCTGCTTTGCAATGTTGAGACAGGTGATTTGAATGATGATGGAACGCCTGCAAGCTTCATACTCAGTGCTCAAGTTTCTGCAACAAGTTCTATCATTGCCACCGAGACTTTCACAATTCCGAATGGCTTTAATCCATATCTCACAATATCACTTTCTAATCAGAACGTATCAGAGATACTGTCGGTGACAGACACAGAAGGAAATGAATACTATGAAGTCGACAGTCTAACCCAGGACACGGTCTATAAGACGAATCAGGCTTACGACTCACAAGGAAATATAATCTCACAAAACTTAGAGCTGGTAAGTGCTCCAAGAAGATTTATGGTCAACACGACCCTTACGACAAGAGTCACATCTCTTATGTTCGGCGGAGGAGATGTGAACTTTACTGAGGGTGATGCATTCCCTGATCCTTCGAGACTTGCGATTCCACTGTATGGAGGAAGCACAGTAAATAGATTTTCGGTAGATCCAAACTCACTCTTGAGGTCAAGGACTCTCGGGGTCGCCCCAACCAATACTGTGATAACCGTGAGGTATAGGCACGGAGGAGGATCGTCACACAACGTCTCAGCAAACTCCATAAGGACAGTGAGGACGGTATCGACAAGGTTTCCATATGAGGCTTCCGATTCTGCTGCTTCTATCAGGGCGTCAACTGATGTACTTAACTCTACGGCAGCCACAGGAGGAACTGCTCAACCAACTGTCAATGAATTGAGGCAGCTTATCCCATCGGCAAAGAATTCTCAATTAAGAATAGTCACAAAGCAGGACCTAATTGCAAGAATTTACTCAATGCCATCAAGATTTGGAAAGGTCGTAAGGGCCGGTGTGAGATCTAATCCTTCAAATCCTCTTGCAAAGCAGCTTGCAATCATAGGAGCAGATTCCTCAGGAAACTTTGATTACGTGACTGATTCGACAAAAGAAAACATAAGAACTTACATAAACGATATGAGGCTCATAAGCGATGCCATAGACGTCGTTGATGCTGACATTGTGAACTTTCAGGTCTACATTGAAGTTGTCGCAACTCCTAACTCAAACTCTTTCGAGATATCTTCGTCAGTGATAGAGGCAGTTCAGAACGTTCTTAGCAAGTCGAATTCACAGATTGACAGACCGATACTCATAAGTGATGTGACTTATGAAATCATAAATGTTCCCGGCGTTCTATCGTTGGTCTCCTTGTCCTTTGAATCAGTTACAGGAACAGTTGATGGAAGAACCTACGTAGGTTCAACTTTTGACTTCGAGCTGAATACCAACAGGGGAATCATCGTTCCGCCGACGAATGGGATATTCGAACTCAGATATCCACAAAGCGACATATTCGTGACCGTGGTGTGAGGTAAAACGTGATACTCTTTTCAACATCATCAGCTGACACTTACATTACGAATAAGATTATCGATAGCTCATACCAAGTCTCAGGAAACGTTGGAAGAGCTGGGACCATAGATATCTTCAAGCTTTATGATGAGTCAAGTACCATCACAGGAAGTCTCGAACTATCAAGAGGATTGATAAAGTTTGATGTTGGCAATGTCAAGCTGAAAGCAGGAAAGTCCATCGATCTAAATTCGAGTGATTTCGAAGCCAGGCTTATCATGAGAAACATCTCTACAGGACAGCCTGTTCCACGTGACTTCACATTAAGCATATTCCCTCTGTCCAGGTCATTTGACGAAGGGGCAGGCCGAGATGTGATATCATTTGCTGATGTCGATGCTGCGAACTTCCTGTCAAGCAGCATCAATTCTTTGTGGAATATGTCTGGTGCAAATGAGATGGGCAATCTGAATTCATCAGGAATAGACATCATTTCAAGTGGAAACTTGAATGATGGCAACGGACTTGTCTCTTTGAGAACAGACTTCAGATTTGAGGAAGGTAACGAAGACCTGTCAATAAACATAACGAGACTTGTATCAGGAACTGTTGCTGGAATTCTACCAGATCACGGCTATAGAATTTCATTCTCCGAGAGTGAAGAGGATGATCAGACCACAAGGTTCGTGAAAAGATTCGCTTCGAGGCATGTCACACAGCAGTCATTGAGGCCTTACGTTATAACCGGATACAATGATTCGACCGTTGATCATCATAGCTGCTCTTTCTTCAATGTGACAGGAACCCTGTATACTTTCAACTTTGTGAATGGATCCGGATTCAACTTTTTATCAGGATCTTCTCTTTCTCCTATAACAGGTTCAAACTGTCTTCTTCTGAATCTTACGACTGGTAGTCTGACAATCAGTCTCACAGGCAGCCAAAAATCTTTTGGAGATTACGTAAGCGGTGCTTATTACGCTGAGTTTTCTTTGAATTCATTCACACAGCTTTTGAATGGAGTTTCACTAGAAAATCATGCTCTCACAAGTGGAAGCATCAAGTTTCAAGAAAACTGGACATCTCTCGATGGAACAGTAAACTTTGCGAAAGACACGGTAACTTATGCAAGAACCGCTGGATCTTCAAGAGTAGGAAATCAAAGACAGCTGGTGTTAGGCTTGTCATCACTGCCAGGCAGGATAAATCAGGGGGATGTCATAAGAGTTAGGTTCGGAATTTTCGATAACCTTCTGCACGAGAGGTCATCAAGATTCTCCCTTGCAAGGACTCCTCTGCCACTAACAAATTGCAAGTTTAGAATCAGAGACATTCAGGCTGACTATCTTTTGTTCGATTTTGACATGAAAGGAACTGAAGTTTCCCTTGACTCTATCGGTAATTTTTTCGATCTTTACACAGAGAATCTTCCTGTAGGAATTCAGTATGGGATCGAGATCTCTGCATTGATTGACGGAAAGACATCAATATTCAGAGATGATAAATTGCAATCGTTTATTGTGAGCAAATAATGTCAAAGACCTCAATAGTCTCAGATTTCACTACGATTGAATCTCTTTTAGAAGCTCAAGCTTCAAGCAGGTCAGGGCAGAAAACTGTCAACAGTGTCAAATCAGGTGTTATAAGCTCTTCATCATTCAGATTGAGTGCACCAGGAAGGCCAATCCAATCAACTCAGCAATTGCCTGTTGATTGGTCTAAGTTTCAGAACTTCGTATTCTTTGGATCTTCTGCTACACTTACAAACATAGCCTTCGATACAATCATCAATAAGTTTCCATTCGATGGCACTTTTACTGAGATCGAAGATTACTTTGACAGCCTGTCTGGATTTGAGAAGCACATCTTCAATTCATTCCCGAAGTCTCTCAATGCTCTTCACTTTAGCAGTTCATACATTAGCGTAATAGACTCGGCAGGATCACTTCTTCCACTTCTTTCAAGAAATAAGACAGGTGCATCTGTACTAGATCCAGGATCT
>Ga0129333_10000957_pt1 | contig 25496 bp, 16 predicted proteins | sample CPB6_08_DNA_FD_94474 | JGI IMG/M metagenome (GOLD analysis project Ga0129333, IMG submission 94474) | Freshwater to marine salinity gradient microbial communities from Chesapeake Bay, USA - CPBay_Sum_0.6_0.8_DNA | ecosystem: Environmental > Aquatic > Marine > Coastal | place: USA: Chesapeake...
AGCAAGCTCGGCCGCAATCCCCAGCCGATCGCCGCGCGGCAGTGGCACTCGGGCTTCCTCCCCGGCCACTTCCAGGGCGTGGAGTTCGCCACGAGCGGATCGCCCGTGCACTACGTCGCCAATCCGCCGGGCGTGTCGGCGGCCCAGCAGCGCGACCTGATCGACACCGTGGCGTCGCTCGAGCAGCACCGGCTCGCCGCGATCCCCGACCCCGAGGTGGCCACGCGGATCCGGCAGTACGAGCTCGCCTTCAAGATGCAGACGAGCGTGCCCGAACTCGCCGATCTCTCCGACGAGACGCCCGAGACGCTCGCCCTCTACGGCGCCGAGCCGGGCAAGGCGACCGTCGGAACCAACTGCCTGATGGCCCGGCGGCTCGTGGAGCGGGGCGTGCGGTTCGTGCACGTCTACGCCAGCGACTGGGACCACCACAGCGGCATCGACGGCTTCATGAAGGAGATCTGCCCGCCGACCGATCTGGCCGCCGCGGGCCTGCTCACCGACCTCGCCCGCCGCGGCATGCTCGACGACACGCTCGTCATCATCGGCGGCGAGTTCGGCCGGACGCCGATGGGTCAGGGGGAGGGCACGACGATCGGCCGCGACCACCACATCAAGGGCTTCAGCATGGTGCTCGCCGGCGGCGGCATCCAAGGGGGCGTCACCCACGGCGCCACCGACGACTTCGGCTACTTCACCGTGACCGACCCCGTCCACGTCCGCGACCTGCACGCCACGATGCTGCATCTGCTCGGCATCGACCACATGCGTTTCACGGTGCCATTCATGGGTCTCGACGCCAAGCTCACCGGCGTCGAACCGGCGAAGGTCGTGAAACCGATCCTCGCGTAGGTAGGGTGGGTGGGTCGTACGCGAGGCATTCGTGGGGCTCGGGGCACGGGCGGCCCCTCGCTGAGTTCATACCCGTGAAGGACACGCGGAGATGAGACGGCTCGATTTCATCGCATTCCCGGATAGCGTGACCGACATCGAGCACTTGGGCGGGCTGTGGGCATGACGCGTGACAATGATTCAAGGCCTTCGACGGCGGCACCCGTCATGGACTTGGTCCACAGGGTACGGCCGCCATCTTCGCCACATACCCACAGCCGTGGCTCGGCCTCTGGGGCGGCTTCGTCGATCAGGTGGTGGGGACCGATCGTCGCCCCGCTCGTCGTCGCGCTGAGTCCGGCTGCGGGTCGGTCACGTCCCTCTCATGACCGCATCGATCCGATCCCGTAGCATTGTGTCCCGGGTTCCGCACTCCGGAGGTGCGCCGATGGCAGGCGGCTTCGACATCCAGGTGAACGGCTACTTCGGGGCCGACTTCTGCTCGCAGAACCTGTCGCTCGAGCAGTGCCGGCGGGCCTGCGAGGCGCTCGCCGCCGACGGCTTCGCCGGCATCCTGGCCACGGTGATCACCGACTCGATCGACGGGATCACCGCGAAACTCGCTCGGCTCGTCTCCTTTCGCGAACGCGATCCTGCGATCGCCCGGATGATCGCCGGCTTCCACGTGGAGGGGCCGTTCCTCAGCCGCGTCCGGGGGTGCCCCGGCGCCCACGACGCCGCGAAGATCATCCCCGCCAGCGTGGACGATGCGAAGCGGCTCGTCGCTGCCGCCGCCGGCCTGCTGCGGCTGGTGACGCTCGCTCCGGAATGCGACGCGGGCCTCGCCACGACGTCGTATCTGGCACGAAGCGGTGTCACCGTGTCGGCCGGCCACTGCGATCCGTCACTCGACGAACTCCGGGCGGCGATCGACGCCGGGCTCTCGATGGTCACCCACCTCGGCAACGGCTGTGCCCTCGACCTGCCGCGTCACGACAACTTCATCCAGCGGGCCCTCGCCCTCCACGACAAGCTCTGGATCTGCTACATCCCCGACGGCGTCCACATCCCGTTCTTCGCGCTTCGCAACTACCTCGACGTTTCCGGCATCGACCGCTCGATCATGGTCACCGACGCGATCGTGGTGGCGAAACTACCCCCCGGCCGCTACGCCTACGGTGAAGGCGAAGTGGAGGTCGATGCCGAGGGCGTGGCCCGACGGCCAGGCCTGAAGAACCTCGCCGGCTCCACCATCTCGATGCACCGGGTCCGCGACAACCTCCGCCGGCACCTCGGCCTCGACGACGCGGCGATTGACCGGCTCGTCGCCACGAATCCACGCCGAGCCGTCGGCGTCTCCGAGGAAAGCGTGACGCCATGAAGATTGCGATTCACGCCGATCGACCGGCGATGGGTGCTGCCGCGGCAGCGGAGGCGGCCGACGCGCTGCGGCACGCTCTCGCCGCGCGGGGTCAGGCCACGCTCGTGGTCGCCACCGGCACGTCGCAGCTCGAGGTGCTTGACGCGTTCGCCGCCGCTCCCGGGATCGCCTGGGAGAGCGTCTCGCTTTTTCATCTCGACGAGTACTGCGAGATCCCTGCCGATCATGCCGCGAGTTTCCGTCGGTATCTCCGCGAACGGTTCTTCGACATCCTGCCTCTGAAGCCGGCGGCCTTTCACTGGATCGGAGCCGACGGCGATCCCACAGCGGAGTGCCGGCGGCTGGCGGGCCTCGTGCCGGCCGGTGACTTCGACCTCCTGCTCTGCGGGATCGGCGAGAATGGCCACCTCGCCTTCAACGACCCTCCTGCCGACTTCGACGCGATCGATCCCTATCTCGTGGTGTCGCTCGACGAGGCCTGCCGGCGGCAGCAGGTGGGCGAGGGCTGGTTCCCTTCATTTGCGGACGTGCCGACGCACGCAATCTCGATGTCGATCCGGCGAATCATGGCCGCACGGACGATCATCTGCTCGGTGCCCGACGCGCGAAAGGCCGTCGCAGTCCGCGACACGGTGGAGGGGCCGGTCAGCCAGACCGTGCCCGCGTCGATCCTGCAGCGACACGCCGACTGCCGCCTGCACGTCGACCGCGCCGCCGCGTCGCGGCTGGGGTCCGCGGGCGCCCTGCCGAAGGCTTCACGGTCGCGCTGATGGCCCCGCCTCACGGCGTTGGGAAGGATCTCGGCCCCGTTCTGGCCGCGCCCCACGCCTCACGGCGTTGGGCTTTTACGGGCAGCGGGTGGTCGCCTGTGGAAGCCAAAGGCCGTAAGGCCTCGGGCGCGGTCGAGAAGATGCCGAGTCTGTTTTGGCCGCGCCCCACGCCTCACGGCGTTGGGAAGGATCTCGGCCCCGTCCTGGCCGCGCCCCACGCCTCACGGCGTTGGGCTTGTACGGGGGCAGAAAGTCGACCGGAGATATGGCGAGGGATGATGGTGCGAGGGGCTGCCCGTGCCCAGGAGTCGGCGTTGCTGCCGAGCGGAGCCATGGATGGCGGAGCGAAGGCGGCATCGAGCGAGCGAAGGCCTGGAAGGCCGAAGCAAGCGTCCGGCGACGGGGCATGGGCAGCCCCGAGCGGCGCGGCGGAGCCAGCGTGCCCCCATCGCTCACGCGATTGGGCTTCCGGAGTTCGAAGCAAGCGTCCGGCGACGGACATGGGCAGCCGGCCGCTGGCGTCCCACGCCTCACGGCGTTGGGCTTGGACTGTCAAGAAGCCGCGCGATCCGTCGGCCGGGCGAGGTCATCGCCAGCCTCGCCAGGGTCGCGAGCGACACCCACCGACCACCCGGCGGGACCCGACCGGCACGAGCCACGCGACGCTCGACCACCGTGCACGTGATCCGATGGTGGGTGACGCCATAGGACACGCGGCCGATCCGCCGGCCCGCAGCACCACGCGGCTCGCGGGGAAAATCCCAGAGCCCCTCCCACCACTCGCCCGGGCCGCGGCGGACGACGAGCACGCGGTCGCCATACCGCTTCACGACCGCCGTCTCGCGAATCTCCTTCGTCGCCCGCGGTGCGGCCATCACCGGAATCTCCGCCACGCGGCCCTGCGCGACCGCCGCGCAGTCGCCCTTCAGCGGACAGCGTTCGCAGAGCGGCCGCGTGGGCGTGCAGACCATCGCCCCGAGATCCATCAGCGCCTGATTGAAGACGCCGGCTCCGCGCCGAGGCACGGCTGCCGCCGCGAGTTCCCAGATCGGCTCGTCTCCCGCACCGCCCACGGGACGGTCGTGACCCGCAAGTCGGGCAAGCACCCGCCGCGAGTTGGCCTCGACGATCGCCGCGGGCAGATCGAACGCGATCGACGCGATCGCGCCGGCGGTGTAGCGGCCGATGCCCGGCAGCGACCGCAGCCCCTCGAGCGATCGGGGAAAATCGCCGCCATGCTCCATGACGACGGCCTTCGCCGCCGCATGCAACTGCCGCGCCCGACGGTAGTAGCCGAGACCTTCCCAGTGTTTGAGCACCTCCGCCTCACGAGCAGCCGCGAGGTTGCCGACGGCGGGAAAGCGTCGCATGAACCTGGTGAAAAACTCCTTCACGCGTTCGACCTGGGTCTGCTGCAGCATCACCTCGCTGACCCACACGGCGTAGGGATCGCGGGTGCGCCGCCAGGGCAGGTCGCGTTTCGCGCGGGCATACCACCGCAGGAGCCGCCGCCGCAGGCCCGCTGCGTCGGCGATCGCCGGCGGCAGGGCCTCCGTCGCCGCTGCCCCGGCCTTCCCGGTCGCCTTCCGGACTCTCGCCACTTGCAATCCTCGTTTTTCTGCGGTCAAACCACGGCAGTGTATCGATCCTGTCCGGCGGCTATCGCACCCGCATGAGCAATCAGTCATCACACGGCGGCCAGGGTCCACGCCGGCGGCGCGGGGCGGGCCGGGAAAAGCTCGCGGTCGCCCGCCGCGACACGCCCTTGGGCCCAGCCTGGGAACTCGTCCATCCCCGCTGCAGCCGGAAGCGGCGCGAGGACATCGAGGAGGTCGAGGCGATGGTGGAGGCCGGCGAGACGGAGATCGCCCACGACGAACTCGTCTGGCTGCTCTCCGAGTGCCCTGACTTCCTCGAGGCGCATGTCCAACTCGGCCTGATCGCGTTGGAAGACGACGACGCCAAACTCGCCCGCGGCCACTTCGGCCGCCCATACGAACTCGTGATCCGTGCCCTCGACGCGGCCGGCGCCGCGCAGCCGCTGCCGTATCACCTCGACGGCAACAAGCCGTTCTTCCAGGCGGCAAAGGGGCTCGTTCACAGCCTGATGGAGATCGGCCGCAAACAGGCCGCGAAGGAAGTCTGCCAGCGGATCGCCCAGCTCGATCCGACCGACCCGCTCGGCATCCAGCGGATCGCCCAGCGGTAGCCGGCCGACGGTGGGCCTGACCCGCGTGACGCCCGTATGATGTCGCTCATGTCGTTCACCCCGGGACTCCCGACGTGACCCTCCGGTTGCTTTCACACGCCTCGCTCGCGTGCCTCACGATCCTGGCCGCCATGAGCAACGCACAGGCCGATGACGACGCGCTGGTGGTTGCCGCCGCCGCGTCAATCCATCTCTGGGAAGGCGCGCCGCCTGGCGCCCTGGGCACCGCCGACCACGACGTGCCCGTCGTCGCCTGGTGGCCGGCAGCGAAGCAGGTGGAAGCTTCGGCGGCACTCGTGATCTGTCCCGGCGGCGGCTACGGCCATCTCGCCGACCATGAGGGAAGCGACTACGCCCGGTGGCTCAACGCGCGGGGCATCTCGGCCTTCGTGCTCCGCTACCGGCTCGGGAGCAAGGGCTACCGCCACCCGGTCATGCTCGGCGACGTGTCGCGGGCGATTCGACTCGTACGACACGGCCACGAACGGTTTCACGTCGATCCCAAGCGGGTCGGCGTGATGGGCTCCTCGGCCGGTGGACACCTTGCCCTCACGTCGTGCATCCACGGCGCCGTGGGCGACGAGCAGGCCCCCGATCCGATCGACCGCGTGTCGGCCCGGCCCGATCTCGGCATCCTCTGCTATCCGGTGGTGAGCATGCTGCCGGACAAGACCCACGGCGGCTCGCGGAAGAATCTCCTCGGCGAGTCGCCCGACGACGGGGTCGCCCGGCAGCTCTCCGGCGAACTCGCCGCTCACGAGAACGTTCCTCCACTCTTCATCTGGCACACCTGGGAGGACAAGGCGGTGAAGCTCGAGCCGATTCTCGAACTCTGCCTGAAGCTCAAGTCGCTCGGGCGGCCCTACGAGCTTCACGTCTACGAGACGGGCGGCCATGGCCTCGGCCTCGGCGCCCGCCCCTATGACCCTTCGACGACCCTCCACCCCTGGACCGACGAATGCCGCCGGTGGCTCGCAGCGCGGGGCTTCTGAAGGCTGATGCAGTACGCTGCCGTACGCGATGCCGCTGATCACTCGGGCGTCATGACTCGGAGACTCGTGTGACACGCGGCCGCTTCATCTCGCTGGAAGGCATCGACGGCGCCGGCAAGTCGGCGCAGATCGGGCGGCTCGCGGAGTGGCTGCGATCCACGGGACGCCGCGTGGCCACCTGCCGCGATCCTGGCTCGACGCCGGTCGGCGACGCGGTTCGCGCGATCCTCCTCGACCGTCACGACCTGCACCTCGCGGGGACGGCCGAGATGTTTCTCTACATGGCGGCGCGGGCGCAGATGGTGGCCGAGGTGATCGAACCGGCGGTCGGCCGCGGCGAGTGGGTGGTCTCCGACCGCTACCTCCTCTCCAACATCGTCTACCAGGGATACGCCGGTGGCCTCGACCCCGAGACGATCCGCGACGTTGGTCGGATCGCGACGGCCGGCCGGATGCCCGATCTCGTGATCCTGCTCGACGTGGATCTCGAAACCAGTGCTCGGCGGCTGGCGAGGCCGCTCGACAAGCTCGAGAACCGCGGCGATGAATACCGGTCGCGGCTGCGGAGCGGCTACCGCGACGAGGCGACGCGTCAGCCCGAGCGCATCGTCACGATCGATGCCACCGCAGGAGTCGAAGACGTGGCGGCGGCGATCCGCCTCGCCGTGACCACGCGGTTCCCCGAACTCGCGTAGGAGGACGCATGGCCTGGCAGGGTATCGAGGGTCACGACGCCATCGCCGAGCGGTTTGTCGCCACACACGCCCGCGGGCGGGTCTCGGGCTCGTATCTCTTCGTCGGGCCGCCCGGCGTCGGCAAGGGCACGTTCGCGCTGGCGCTGGCCAAGTCGCTCACCTGCGAACGCCCGCAACCGAGCCTCGTGGCCTGCGGCGGCTGCGCGTCGTGCGTGCAAGCCGATGCCGGCAGCCACCCAGACATCGACGTCATCCGCAAGCCCGACGACCGCTCGACGATCCCGCTGGAACTGCTGATTGGCGACGATGAGCACCGGATGCGGGAGGGGCTCTGCTGGCGGATCCTTCTCAAGCCGGCGCTCGGCCCGCGCAAGGTCGCGGTGATCATGGACGCCGACCACTTCTCGGACGAGGCGGCCAACTGCCTCCTGAAGACGCTGGAAGAACCACCGGACGGGGCGGCGATCATCCTCGTGGGTACGGCGCTGGAGCGGCAACTGCCGACGATCCGCTCCCGCTGTCAGGTGATCCGTTTCGCGCCACTCGCAGCGGACGCCGTGCGACGGGTGCTCGAGCGCGAGGCTACCGCCGCCGGCACGCCTGGTGATGCCACGGCGCTCGACCGCTGCAGCCGCGCGGCGAGTGGCAGCCTCACCCGGGCACGGCTCCTGCTCGATCCAGAGGTCACGGCCTTTCGCACCCGCCTCTTCGAACTGCTCGCCACGCGGCCGCTGCACGGCGTCGATCTCTCCCGCGAGACGCTCGCCTTCGTGGAGGCCGCGGGAAAGGAGGCGCCTCCGCGACGGGCCCGATTCCGCCTGGTCCTCGACGCCGCGCTCGATGTGCTCCGGCAGGCATCGCGGCGCGGCGTGGGGTCCGCGGTCGACGATCCCGCAGTCGACAGGGCCGCGGCTGCCTGGGCGGCCGACATCGACGCCACTGCCTCCGCCGTCGATCGCACGCTCGACGCCGCCGACGCCATCGATCGCAACGCCAACCTCGGCATGCTCGTCGATGCCTGGTCGGCCGTGCTCGAGGAGCCGCGCCTCGGCCGGCTGCGCTGAGCGGCATCCGCAGCGCCCCACGGACTCTCACGGCCTCTCAGCCTGCCCACCTTGCCAGGTCCCCGCGGTGAGCGGCGGCGACCCTGCAGGCCACGGCGCCCCGGATCGATTTTTCCGGGGATGCCTGTCGATCCATCCGCAAGGGTCGTGCCGATTCGGAACGCCCCGCTCGTTCGACAGGCGGAACTCCAGCGACCATGGCGACGACCCAGCGGACCGCCGACGGCCGCGCCGGCTTCATCGTGGCGGCGGCGTTCTTTGCAGGCCTGACGTTCGCAATCCTGATCGTCGGCCCAGCAGCCTGGGAACCGCCTCCCGAGTCGTCCTTCCAGATCGATCAAGCAGCGGTCGAAGCCGAGCGACCGCCAGTGGAAGTCGCCGACGATCTGCCCCGGACGGCGGTGCTGCTCGCGGCCAAACCGCCCACCGGCGCAGGATCACCGGAGCGTCTGGCCCTGGCCGATGGGCCCGTCCCGATCACCGCTGCGATCGTCGCGCAGGCGCTGCCGACATCGGGCGACGGTGGCGCGATTCACAAACCCGCCGGGAACCTCGCACCAACGCCGGCCTCCGAGCCGGACACGGATCTCGTGCCGACCCCTGACCCGGCGGCGACGATCGCGGTCTCCGAGGCCGAACCCCCGCCGCCCGTCCCGGAGGAATCGCCCGAACTTCGTGCGCTCGTCTCCCGCCTGCAAACCAGTCCGCCTACCGTCGCGGAACCGGCCGAGCCACCGCCCGCCCCTGGCTCAGCGCCTCCGACCAGTCCGGCGGCGCCGCTGCCGGGTGAGGCCTGGACCGATCCCGACGGCAGCAACTGGTCCGACTCACCCGCCGGAGAGTCCGAGCCACGCGCCGCGACACCGGTGCGGGGTGGCCGGATCCTCGGTCGGATCGTCGAACGGCGAGGTGACACCGAACGCGGCACCACGGGCGCCGGACCGCCTTCGACCGGTCGGCTCCTCGACCGTGTTCGCGATCGGTTCAGCCCGAGACCGGACGATCCGAGAAGCGATCGCGATGACCAGCGACGAGTGGAGGCGGCTCCCGCCCCGGATGGTTTCCGGTGGCCGGAGCCTGCATCGCTGCGCGGACAACTCGACCCCCTTGCAGCGAGCGGCGGAAGCGATCCCGCGGTCGCGTGGGCCGCCGCCACCCTCGACAGCCTCGCAGCCGTGCTGGCCACGAGAGGCCCGCGCGACGCGGCCGGCGAGGTCGCGCTGATCGCGCTCGGTGACCGGGTCGCCGACGGCATGCAGGCCGCGGACGCCCTCTCCGACCACGGGCTCGCCTCACGAACCCGCCGAGCGGCGCTTGCGGTCGCCAGGCGCGTGGCCGTGTGGCGAGCCGCCGCGGCGTGCTGTGCCGAGATCACCGCGGCGCCGAGCGCCGGACCGGCTACCGACGTCAGCCCGGGCATCGCTGCCGCCAGTTCGACCACTGAGGTCGCGGTCCTGCTCGAGGCGATCGAGCGCTTCGAATCGTCGCGGGATCCCGCCGATGCCCGAGCCGTGCGGGAGGCGACGCGACTCGTCACGGCCACGCGGTTGGCGACCGCGGAGGCCATCGACCGCGCCGTCCACGACCACTACCTGTCGCCCAACGTGCGGATCTCCGTCAACGAGCGGTTCGTCGAAAAACTCCTCCCCGAGACGACGGTCATCACCAGCCCGCTCCACGACTACGTGCTTGGCCGCCACGTCCACGGCACGAAGACGGTCGAGCAGTCGACGGCCGTGCTCTTCGATCCGCATCCCAGCGAAATCCGGCTCGATCTCCTCGTCAGCGGCGAGGTGGCGTCGCGAACGGTCACCGATGCAGGATCGGTGTCGATCCACTCTCGAGGCCAATCGAGCTTCACGGTCTACAAGCCGATCCACGTCTCGCCTCGGGGACTCAGCTTCGACGCGGCACGTGGCACCGCCTCGAACCAGTCACGGCTCGCCGGCATCGAGACCGGCTTCGATTCCGTCCCCCTGATGGGTCCGCTCGTCCGCAGCATCGCCCGCAATCAGCACGACGACAACCTCGACCAGGCGACCCGCGAGGTCAACGCGAAGATCGTGAACCGCGCCTGCCGCGAGGTCGACTCGCAGGCGGAACCCCAGCTCGCCGCGGCGGCAAAACGCGTCCGCGAGCGGTTCTGGGCGCCGATGGAACGGCTCGGCCTCGAACCAACCGCCGTGGCCCTCGAGACCACGGCGGGAGCGGCCACGGCGCGACTGCGGCTCGCGGCCCCCACGCAGCTCGCCGCCCACACGCCCCGACCGCGGGCTCCGGAGGACGCGCTGTTCAGCATCCAGGTACACGAGTCGACGGTGAACAACGCCTGCGGTCGCCTGGGCCTCGCGGGACAGAAAATGGGCCTCGAGCAACTCACCCGCCACGTCTGCACGCAGCTGGGCCTTCCGCCCACCGTTCCCGACGACCTGCCGGATGGAGTCGAGGTGACGTTCGCCCAGGTCGATCCGATCCGTGTCGAATGCCGCGACGGGCTCGTGCATGTTCATGTGGCCCTCGACGCGCTGGAGAGCGGTCGGCGGAACAACTGGTACGAGATCGTCGCCCACGTTGCCTACCGCCCGACAGTCTCGGGCATGCAGGTGACGCTCGAACGCGATGGACCGGTGCAACTCAGCGGCCCCGGCCAGAAGGGCCGGATGGAGTTCGGGTTACGGACGATCTTCGGAAAGATGTTTCCCAAGGAGCGTCCGGTGCGGCTCGTGCCCGAGACGCTGGTGGCCAATCCGCGGTTTTCCGGCGTGCAGGCGGTGCAGGCGGTGACGGCCGACGGCTGGCTCGCCGTGGCCCTGGCCCCGGTGACGCCGCCCACCTCGGGCAGAACGTCGACGACCGCGGTCAGGCCGCCCGAGTTTCCCCAGCGGATTCTCCGCCGCTGAGCCGCTGCAACGCCAGGCGCGTCGCATAGTCCCATAAAGGTGCGACCATGGCGGCCATGGGGCACCGTCGCCAGCCGCCGATCGCGGTGCGATACAATCCGGGGAATGTGGAGTCGACGCCCGAGTGAGGCGTGAGTCGAGGCGGAAGACATGCGGTTTTCAGCGCGCGGTGCCCGGTTGTCCGCGGTGCTGTGCGCCGGAGTGGTGGCCACCGCCATCCTCGTGCCTGCCGTGCCAGCCCCGGCGGCCTCCACGCTCGATCGCACGGGCCGGTTTGCGATCCAGTGGTGGACGATCGACGACGGCCTCCCCGAGGCACCCGTCAACGGGGTCGCCTTCGCCCCGGATGGCTCGCTCTACTGCACGACACCGACGAGGATTGCCCGCTTCGACGGGGTCTCTTTCGAACCGCTTCCGGCGGCTCTCACCAATCCCGTGCGGGAGGCGATCGGCGGCTTCTCGAACATCGGCTTCGACCGTGAAGGGCGGCTCTGGGTGCAGGGGGGCCGCGCCGCGGCGATGCTGCACGACGACAACCGCCGATCGAACCGGCGCCGGTGGACGGTGCACGTCCATCCCCAAGGCCGGTTCAACAGCCTCGCGTTCACCGCGGCAGGCCGGCCAGTGCTCGTGGGCCCGAACGAGGTGCTGGCATTCGACGGAAAGCGGTTCCGCGAGGTGGCAACGGTCGTCCGCAATGACCGGCGGGTGCTGTGGCGATATGGGGACATCGATCCGACCTCCGGAGAACTCTGGCTCTGGGGCGACACGCTCCGGCCCGGGGATATCCGCCGCGCCTCGATTCCACGCGGGGGCGTAGTGCCGCTCGAGGTCGTCGCCGACATCGCGACCGGTGGCGATGTGATCTCCTTGAGCTTCTGCCCCGAGGGCCCGCTGGCACTGCTGCCCGAATGCGGCGCGCTCCGCAGCGCCGACGGCTGGCAGCGGCTGCCGCCGATCCTCCCGGATGCCGACTATCGCCGCAGCGGCAAGATCTCCTGGACCGCCGACGGCACCGTCTGGATCTCGAGCCACAACGGCATCATCGCCTGCCGCGACGGAATCGCCGAACAAGTGACCAGCGGGTTGCCCGGCTTCTCGCTGCGAACCGGTGCGATCGTCAGCGACCGACAGGGTGGCATCTGGGCGGCCTGCTTCGGCGGCCTGCTCGCGGTGCGGCGCACCGTGATTCACGTGGAGCCGGTCGCCGACTGCCGCGCCGCGTTCGAGCGGGCGGATGGATCGCTGCTCGTGGGCAGCCCGGGAATCGTGGAGGCCCTTTCCCCGGTCACCTCGGGTGCCGTGCGTCCGATCGGTTCGCTCGCCGGCGCATCGGTGCCGACGGCGATCCTCGAGGACGGGGCGGGGCGTGTCTGGGTGGGGACGCAGGACAACTTCATTCTCCGCATCGAGGACGGCCAGGTGACGCAGGTGACCAAGCCCGCCGAGCCATTCCGCGAACTTCGCAACATCAACGCGCTCGCCTGCGATGCAACGGGCCGCGTTTGGGCGGCAACGGCCAACGGCCTGGCGGTTCACGATGAAGCGACCGACTCCTTCCGAACGATCACGCCCGCTGACCGCACGGCCCAGCCCGTGGTGATCGGCCTGGCCGCAGAGGGCGATGGCTCGATGCTCGCCGCCATCCAGAGCCGCGGCGTGGAGCGGATCGCGGCCGATGGCGGTACGAGCCAGATTCTTGCCGCAGCCGACATGCCAGGGAGGAGGACGATCGTGTTTCGCCGCGATTCCCGGGGCGACCTCTGGATCGGGGGCGAGCGGGGCCTGGTCCGCCACCGCCCGGCCGCGCCGACCCTGCGGCTGTCGACGGCCACCGGCCTCGTCGACGACACGATCCGGCAGATCGAAGAAGACCGATTGGGACGGCTCTGGATCGCCACCCGCAGCGGCCATGTCCAGGGACTGCGGCTCGACGACCTCGAACAGCTCGCCCGCGGGGAACTCTCGATCGTCCGCGGAGTGATCCTCGGTCCACTCGACGGCGTCGGTGATACGGAGTGCATCGGCCGGATGGGGCGGCACTTTCGCACCGGCGACCAGCGGTTGGAAAGGATCACGGTGCCGGTCTCGAACGGGATGATGCGGTTCGATCCCGCGACCATCGCCTCCGCCACGTCGGCCATCATCGGACCGCGGGTGGCTCGCGACACCGACGTGCCATATGGCTTCCGGTTCGAGACGCCGGGGATCCACTGGGCCACGCCCCCGCTGCACCAGACGCGGCTCTCCGGTGTCGACGACGCGTGGGCACCACCCAGCCGGGCTGATCGCCGCGACTACGCGTCCCCGCCCCCCGGCGAGCATGTCTTCGAGGTTCGGTCGATCACAGGCGAGACCGACCGCGACTTCCCGATCGCCTCGCTCCCCGTCGTGGTCGCGGCCCCGTGGTGGCGACGGCCGACGACACTCGCAGCGTTCGGCATTGCCCTCGCCGCCACGGCCGCAGCCAGCGCCCGCGAGGTGACGCGACGCCGGTCGCGGAGGGTGATCGAGGCGCTCGAATGGCAGCGGGCGATGGACCGCGAGCGGGCGAGGATCGCCCGGGACATCCACGACAGCCTTGGGGCAGGCCTGACGCGGATGGCGATGATGAGCGACCTCGCCCGCAAGGGTGCGACGCCTCAGGCCAACCTCCCGGACCGGCTCGACGCCATCTACCGCAACGCCCGCAGCCTCGCCCGGTCGGTCGACGAGATCGTCTGGGCGGTCAATCCGCGAAACGACACCGTCGCCCAGTTCATCTCCTACGTCGTGCAGGACGTCGAGGAGTTCGTGCACGCCGGCGATCTCTCGCTTCGGCTCGACGTGCCCGACGGCCCGCCCGACGAACGGCCGCTGCCGACGCACGTGCGCCACCACGTCTGCCTGGCGATCCGCGAGGCCCTGCAGAACGTGCTGCGACACGCAGACGCGCGTCACGTCGACTTCTCGATCCGCGTCGACGACGCGTCGATCAACGCCACGGTTCGTGACGACGGCATCGGCTTCGCCACCGACCGCCCGCCCGCGGCCGAGCAGGACGGGCTGGCCAACATGCGGCATCGCATCGGTGAGGTGGGCGGCAGCGTCGTCATCGCCTCCGCACCCGGCTCGGGAACGACCGTGACGTTCCGCGTTCCCGTTGACTTTCGTCGCCACGGCACCGGCACGACGACCCTGGAGGCGATTCATGACGATTGAGCGAGCCCCGAAGGAAGTGGCCCAGTCCCCGGCGTCGGACCCGATCAACGTGGCCCTGATCGAGGATGATTCCGGCACCCGGGCGAGCCTCCGCGAAATCATCGAAAGCGCGGCCGACTGCCGCTGCGTCGGTGAGTTTCGCTCGGTGGCCGAGGCCATCGCGGGCATTCCCACGGCCGCGCCGAAGGTGGTGCTCGTGGATGTCAACCTTCCCGACGGCACCGGCGTCGACTGCGTGAGGCGACTCGCGCCGACGATGCCCTCCACGGAGTTCGTGATGCTCACGCTCTACCAGGATGGCGACATCCTCTTCGACGCGCTCGCCGCAGGCGCCCACGGCTACCTGATCAAGCCGGTCCGGGTCGATGAACTGCTCGCCGCGATTCGCGACGTCGTCGAGGGAGGCTCCCCGATGTCGAGCATGGTGGCGCGGCGGATCGTGCGATCCTTCGAGCGGCATGCGCCGGCGCACGTGGCTCCGCTTCCCAAGGGGAACGAGATGCTGGAACTCGCCCCCCGCGAGCGCGAGGTGCTCGATCTGCTCGCCGCCGGGGCAATGTACAAGGAGGTCGCCAAGCAGCTCGGCGTCAGCCGCAACACCGTGATCACCTACATCCGCCGGATCTACAAGAAGCTCCACGTTCACTCGCGACATCATGCCGTCGAGCGCTACCGGCGGATGCAGTGAAACCGGCAACGCCACCGCCACGACATCGTCCATGAAGACCCTGCGATCTTTGACGTGCCCGATCCTGCTGCTGGCCGCGGCCACGGCGTTCGTCCGCGCGGCCGAGGACGCCACAGCCGTGATCTCCGCCGACGCCCCGGCCCAGGCGTCGTTCACCGTGGCGGACGCGGTCGCCACCGGCACCTTCGGCCCGCTCGACGGCGTCCCGGGACGGCCCCTGGGCTGGACGGTCGACGCCTTGCGTCCGGGGCTGCGGCTCTGGTCGGTGCAACTCGCGATTCCGCTCGAGGGCCCAGTCGCCGCTGGCGACGCCGTGCTGATCACGTTTTGGGCGCGGGCGGAGCGAGTGCCGTCGGATGGCACCGCCGGCGGGATCATCGCCGTTGAAAACAGGACTCCCGGCAACCCGAAGCTGGGCATGGGCGGCTTCACGGTCGACGGCGAGTGGCGGCGGATCGACGTGCCGTTTCTGGCCGGTGTCGATGCGATCCCGGGCAAGGCGGTGCTCGCCTTCCAGCTTGGCGAGCGATCACAGCGGCTTCAGATCGCCGACGTGGTCGTCACGAATCATCGGCGGAGCGTGCGGCTGACCGATCTGCCCCGAGCCGCGATCCACTACCCCGGCCGCGAGGCCGACGCGGCCTGGCGACAGCACGCGATCGCCCGCATCGAGAAGCACCGTGTGCGAGAGTTCGGGCTCCGGATCGGGGACGAGTCCGGCAGGCCGCTTCCAGGAGCGACGGTGCGGGCTCGGCTCGCCCGCCATGAGTTTCTCTTTGGCGGCACGATCAAGGGGGAGTTTTTCAGACCCGGCGACACCCGCTGGGGGAAGTACCGCGACACGATCGACCGCCACTTCAGCGCCGTGGTCTTCGAGAACGACCTCAAGCCGGGCGTGCTCGAGGATTCCATCAGGAACGACGGCGACCACGTCCGCTGGGCATGGACGGAGGCCGCGGCGGAGTGGTGCCGCCAGCGAAACGTGGCGATCCGGGGTCACTACATGGTGGCAGGGGTCTGGGGATCGTTCGCCTCCCGCGACCGTTCGACCGACCCCGCGCTCCGTGACCGGCTGCTCCGCCACCTCCGCCTGCTCGCCGAGAAGGCCGGTCCGTTCATCCATGATTTCGACGTGCTCAACCATCCCGTCGGCTGGTCCAACCCGCCGCAGACCGTCCGCGGCGTGCTGGGACCCGGCTTCTACGCCGACGTGATCCGCGAGGCCCGCGGGCTGACCGACCGTCCCCTCTGGGTCAACGAGGACCGCACCTTCAATCCCGGGTTCCAGCAGGACCACTACTTTTCCTGCGTGCAGGAACTGCTCGACGCGGGCACCCCGCCGGATGGCATCGGCATCCAGGGCCACTTCCACTCCGGCTCCCTGGTCGCGCCCGAGGAGGTTCTCCGGGTCAGCGACCGGTTCGCGAGCCTCGTGCCGGCACTGATGCTCACCGAGTGGGACGTGATGACCAACGGCGATGAAGATCTCCAGGCTGATTACCTCCGCGACACGCTGATCGCGGCCTACTCGCATCCCGCCTACCGGGGCTTCCTGATGTGGGTCTGGTGGGAAGGCGCCGGCTGGCGGCCGGAGGCGGCCCTGTTCCGCCGCGACGGTAGTGAAAAGCCCAACGGTCGCGTCTGGCGGGAACTCGTCTCGGAGCGCTGGCGAACCGACACGACCGCGACTACCGACGCCGCCGGCGTCGCCCACTTTCGCGGACACGCCGGCCTCTACGAACTCACGATCGAGCACGAGGGCCGCACGGGTACCGTGCAGCACTCCCTGCCGCTGGCCGCCCCGCCGGAGCCCGCCACGGTGACGGTCCGCTGGAACGAGACGCGTTGAGAAACCGCCTGATTGCGGACCGGGCTCGACCGCTCCACCGCTCTCCGGTGGCGCGGCCAAGCCGGCGCGGCCTCCGCCACCTACAATGCGGATCCGTCACCCACCCACCTTTCGGAGCCACGCCGATGTCCGCAGCGCCCGCCTTCCGTATCGAGTCTGACAGCATGGGGGAAGTCAAGGTTCCCGCCGACCGCTACTGGGGCGCACAGACGGAACGCTCGCGAGACAACTTCAAGATCGGCGTCGATCGTTTCCAGTGGGGCCGGGCGGTCAAGAAGAGCCTGGGAATCCTCAAGAAATGTGCGGCGCTTGCCAACGGTGAGTTGGGCCAACTGCCCGCCGAGACCGTGACGCTTATCACGCGCGCGGCCGACGAGGTGATCGCGGGAAAGCTCGACGACCACTTTCCGCTCGTCGTCTTTCAGACCGGAAGCGGCACGCAGTCGAACATGAACGCCAACGAGGTGATCTCGAACCGGGCGATCGAGATCGCCGGCGGCGTGATGGGCTCGAAGAAGCCGGTGCACCCCAACGACGACGTCAATCGCGGCCAGTCGTCGAACGACACCTTTCCGACGGCGATGCACATCGCCGCCGTCGACGTGATCCATGACCGGCTGCTGCCGGCCGTGCGCCAGCTGCGGGACGTCTTTCGTGGCCTCGAGAAGAAGCACGCCGACCTGGTGAAGATCGGTCGCACGCATCTCCAGGACGCCACGCCGATCACGCTCGGTCAGGAAATCTCGAGCTGGCGGGCCCAGCTCGACGACCGGATCGAGGCGGTCGAGCGATCGCTTCCCGGCCTCTACGAACTTGCGATCGGCGGCACCGCCGTCGGCACGGGCCTCAACGCCCACCCGCGATTCGGTGACGTGGCGGCGGGCTACATCGCCAGGGAGACGGGCCGCCCGTTCGTGTCGGCGGCCAACAAGTTCGCCGCCCTGGCGGCCCACGACGCCCTGGTCGACATGAGCGCCGCGGAACGCGGGCTGGCGATGGCGCTCTTCAAGATCGCCAGCGACATCCGCCTGCTGGCCTCGGGGCCGCGGTGCGGGATCGGCGAGATCGCGATCCCCGAAAACGAGCCCGGCAGCTCGATCATGCCGGGCAAGGTGAATCCCACCCAGTGCGAGGCGATGACGATGGTCTGTGTCCAGGTGTTCGGCAACGACGCGGCCGTAGCCTTCGGCGGGTCGCAGGGGCACTTCCAGCTCAATGTCTTCAAGCCTTTGATGGTGCACAACGTGCTGGAAAGCGCCGACCTGATGGCCGACGCCTGCGACTCGATGCGGGTCCACTGTGCGACCGGCATCGAGCCAAACCTAACGCGGATCAAGCATCATCTCGACGACTCGCTGATGCTCGTCACCGCGCTCAACACGCACATCGGCTACGAGAAAGCGGCGAAGATCGCCAAGAAGGCCCACGTCGAGGGGACGAGCCTCAAGGCGGCCGCCGTGGCCCTGGGCTACGTGACGCCGGAGCAATACGACCAGTGGGTCGTGCCGGTGGAGATGACGCGGCCGCTGCCGGCCTGACCTGGCGTCAGGTCCCGTGCACGAGAACGTTCTTGAACTGCCATGGGTCGCTGGCGTCGATGGTCTCGCTGAACATCCCGGGGCGACCGGTCAGTGGCGTCCAATCGGTGTAGTGGCCGGTGACGGGCCCGAGGTAGGGACGCTGAACTTCCAGGCACCGATGGAAGTCCATCTCGTCCGCCTCGACGATCCCAGCGGTGGGGTTTTCCAGCGCCCAGACCATGCCCGCGAGCACGGCGGACGAGACCTGCAGGCCCGTGGCATTCTGGTACGGGGCAAGGTCGCGGGTCTCGTCGATGGAGAGCTGCGAGCCGTACCAGTAGGCATTCTTCTCGTGGCCGTAGAGCAGCACCCCCAGTTCGTCGATGCCGTCGACGATTTCGTTCTCGTCGAGGATGTGGATCCGCTCCTGGCGGGCACCGGCACGGCCGAAGAGCTCGTGCAGCGACAAGACGGCGTCGTCGGCGGGATGGTAGGCGTAGTGACAGGTGGGGCGGTAGACGACGCCGCCGGCGGCCTTGGTGTCGCGAACCGTGAAGTAGTCGGCGATCGAGATCGACTCGTTGTGCGTGACGAGAAAGCCGTACTGGGGACCGGGCGTCGGGCACCAGGAACGAACCCGAGTGTTGGCCCCGGGCTGGAGAAGGTAGGCGCCGGCCTTGGAGCCGATCGTCTCGAGGCGGCCGTTCTCCGGCAGCCACTTCTCGTGCGTGCCCCAGCCGAGTTCCGCCGGCTGCATGCCCTCGGAGAGGAAGCCCTCGACGCTCCACGTATTGACGAACACATTCATCGGCTTGGGATTTCGCGACCGCTGGGTGTCGCGTTCGGCGATGTGAATCCCCTTGACTCCGAGCTCGTGCATCATCTTCGCCCAACCAGGCTGATCATCGGCAGCCGGCGTGGGCAGCTTTCTTCCCAGGTCACGGGCGAGATCGACCAGTGCCTGCTTGACGAACCACGACACCATGCCCGGATTGGCGCCGCAGCAGGAGACGGCGGTGGCGCCGCCGGGATGCCGGGCCTTCTCCTCGCGGACAGTCGCTCGCAGAGCGTTGTTGGTGCGAGCCTCGGGCCCGGCACTGCGATCGAAGTAGAAGCCCGGCCAGGGCTCGACCACCGTGTCGATGTAGAGGGCCCCGACGTCCCGACAGAGCCGCATGATGTCGAGCGACGACGTGTCGACCGAGAGGTTGACGCAGAATGCCTGGCCGCCGCTCGTGAGCAGCGGTTCGAGAAGATGCCGATAGCGGTCGCGGGTCACCGCTTGATGAATGAACCGGACCCCGTGGCGGTCGAGAATCTCCCGGCTGCTGTCGTCCGGATCGATGACAACCAACCGGGAACGGTCGAACTTGAAGTGCCGCTCGAGCAGCGGCAGTGTGCCCCGGCCGATCGAGCCGAAGCCGATCATGACGATAGGACCATCGATCGTGCCATGGACGGGCCACTTCGTCATGCGATCACTCCGGGAGAGGTTCGAACTCCAGCGGATTCTGTGCGATGGCGTCGCGACTGTCCATGCCCGTCGCCGGACGCTCGCTGCGAACTCAGGAAGCCCAATCGCGTGAGCGATGGGGACACGCCGACCTGCCGCAACGCTCGGGGCTGCCCATGCCCATCGCCGGACGCTCGCTGCGAACTCAGGAAGCCCAATCGCGTAAGCGATGGGGACACGCCGACCTGCCGCAACGCTCGGGGCCGCCCATGCCCATCGCCGGACGCTCACGTCGGCCCTCCACGCCTCCGTTCGTTGCGCGTCCGCTGCGCTTCGCCATCCATGGCTCCGCTTGCTCCCACAGCCCGGCTCCCGGGCACGGGCAGCTCCTCGCTCGCCGACAGGAAGCCCCGCGCGGAAGCGAGGGGATACGGGATGGCCGTGAGGATCGGGCTGGAAACACCGAACAACGCCCCAATCGCTGGCGACTCCATCACGCCGCGGGTTACAGCGAGACAGCATCCGCGGGGGCCCGTGAATGGCCCCCGCGGACGTGCCATGCCAGATTAGATCGCGGCCGCGGCGGTCTCGCCGGTGCGGATCCGGACGACCTCGGCGAGGTTCGTCACGAAGATCTTGCCGTCGCCCACCTGGCCGGTGCGGGCGGTCGACATGATCTTGCTGATCACGTTCTGGGCCTCGTCGTCGCTCACCACCACCTCGATCTTTACTTTCGGCAGAAAGTCGACGGAATACTCGGCGCCGCGGTAGGTCTCGGTGTGGCCCTTCTGCCGTCCGAATCCGCGGACCTCGGTCACGGTCATGCCCTTCACGCCCAGAGCGTTGAGCGCGTCCTTGACCTCTTCGAGCTTGAAGTGGCGGATGATGGCTTCGATCTTCTTCATGATGGTCTCCTCGACTGTAATCGGCCCGCGTCGCGATGCCGAAGGTGTTGATCCCGAGCCGATCGCGCCGACCGACTCCCGCCAACTTTTTGACCTGCACACCGCGTGCCAAAGTCTTAGCCTGTGAAATAGGCCGTTTTTTGTGGTTTTTCACCTCACGATTGTCGCGCACGCGTGAATCCGGCCGCCGGTCGTCGCAGCCGCGCGACACGCCTGACTCGTACGGGTCCTCCATAGAGCCGTACGTCCCACTTCGTCGAAGCCCAACGCCGTAAGGCGTGGGGCGAACGGCCAACAACGGCCGCGCCCAACGTCGCTCGCCACGCACATCACGCGGGCCCGTATCACCCCGCCGCTCCCAGCCCAGCCCGGTCGGCCAGGCAGGCCGTGTGCATGGACCCGTCCCGCACGCGAAAGATGCCCGGCAGTTGCTCTTCCCACGCCCTGTTCGCCTCGGGCACGTACTGCCGCGCGTTCGCCTCGATTCCCGCTACACCCGGCAGCCAGGCCGCGATGCCGGCCGAGTGCACGAGCGCCGCACCCGGACAGGTGAGATCCTGCACGCACACGAACATCCCGTACCGCCGGGCCGCGGCCGCCATCAGGAGCGAGTGTGACTGGCCCTTGCACGCCTTGAGCGCCACGCCGGTGTAGCCGATGTCGCGGGCGACGAGCAGTGCCTCGAGGTCGGTGAGCGACTCGTCGATCACCACTGGCCGGAGTTTCGCCGCGAGATGCATATCGTTCCTCGGCAACGCGGCGAGGTCGCGAGCAGTGGGCTGCTCCACGTAGAGGATGCTCTCCAGGCACTGCGGAGAGCCCTCCTTCACCCGCCGCAGGTATTCGAGCACATAGTCGACGTTCGGGCAGCGCTCGTTGAAGTCCACGCAGTACCGCCACGCCGCGTCGGGACGGGTTTCGCGGGCGATGCGATCGACCGCGAGCGTGCGGTCGATGTCCCAGTCGAGCGACTCGCCCTGAAGCTTGATCTTGATGTTCCACAAGCCGTTGAACGCGATCCACTCGGCGAGTGTCCTCGGCAGGCCATCGCGGGGCACGCCCGCCGCATCGGCCTCGGCAGTCGAGAGCGGGTCGCTGCCGCCAACCGAGTGAAACAGCGGCACGGTGTCGGCCGGCTTCGACCGCACCACGTCCTGAAGGCTCTCGCCGGCGAACTCGGCGCCGAGATAGCGGGACAGGTCGTGCCCCACGAGTTCGGGAGACACGGTCAGAAAGCTGCTGCGGCCGAGGGCCTTGCCGCAGGCGTCGTGAAGCGCCGCGTCGAACGGGCTCGCCACGACCAGCGTGGCGAGTTTCGGGATCGCCACCGGGAGCGTCAGCCGGGCCGACTCGGCGGCGGCCGCCTCGAGAAACTCGGGCTCGAGGCGATGCCAGAACTCGAGCGGGTGTGCCGCCTCCGAGCAGTCGGAGACGACGCCGGCGATCTGTCCGGAGAGGCTCTTCATGGCATCGAGTGTGGCCTGATAGGGGAGGTCTCGAGCGGGAAACGCCCACACGTTTCCCAAGGGCATCGAGGCGACGCCGGTCACCACGCGGCCGTCGGGCAGTTCGGCGTCGATCGCCACGTCGAGCAGCGTGACGCGATCGACCGGCACACCGCCGAACTTGTAGGGTGTGCGATAGCGGTGGTCGCGAAAGTCGGTGCGAACGTCCTTCACGCGAAGCATCGTCGGGCCGCTCCCAGCGGCGGCGCGAACGCGGCGGGGTGCAGCCGTCCACATCCCCATGGTGGCAGCCGCCCCGCGGCAGAATGCTCGGCGCGAGGGTCGGCTCATCGTCGTGGTGTCCTGTGGTAGCCCAGAACCATAGGGTACAACATCGTGAAGCCGGCAGGCCGGCGCCACGCTGCGGGTCATAGCCTGCGAATCGGGGACTTGTCATGAAGACTGCTGCACTGCCGCGGTGCGCCATTTTTCTCGGAGCCATCGCAATGACGGGCGTCGATGCGCGTGCCGCCGAGCAGCCCAACTACGATGAGTCGGCCGTGCGAGTTTTTACGCTCCCCGACGTACTGGCCGGGCCCGACGGCCTGGCCGCAGCAACGGCTGATGCGTGGCAAAAGACGGCGCGTCCGCACCAGTTCGCGCTCCTCGAGACGACCGTCTACGGCCGTCGCCTGCCCGCAGTGCCGGTGAGCGTGGTCGGCGATGTCGACCGTGCCGAAGTGACGCTCGCCGACGACACGAAGGCCACCCGGTTCCAGGCCCGGCTGCGGCTCGGCGACGCACCACAGGCCTTCACGACCGACGTGCTCGTCTATCTGCCGACGAGCGACCGTCCGGTGCCGGTGTTCCTGCACCTCAACTTCAAGGGCAACCAGGCAGAGCATCCCGATCCCGCGATCCGGATGTGCGAAGCCTGGCTGCCGGACGACAAACGCGGGGAGATCGTCGGCAACCGTGCCACGGAGACCTCGCGGGCCAAGGACTCGCGGCACTGGCCTGTCGAGAAACTCCTCGACCGCGGCTACGGCGTGGCCACGGCCTGCTACGGCGACGTCTTTCCCGATCGTGCCGACGGCCGCGCGGCGAGCGCACTGGCCTCGCTCGACAGGCCGCTGCAAGGCGACCTCCCCGCAGATGAGCCGGGCGCGATCGCCACCTGGGCCTGGCAACTCTCTCGGATCCTCGACTGGCTCGTCACGCTGCCTGAAGTCGATGCCGCAAAGGTGATCGCGGTGGGCCACTCTCGGAATGGCAAGGCGGCCGTCTGGGCCGGCGCCTGCGACGAGCGGTTCGCGATGGTGGTTTCCAACGAGTCGGGCTGCGGCGGGGCGGCGCTCGAGCGGCGGAACTACGGCGAGACCGTCGAGGCGATCACGCGACGGTTCCCGCACTGGTTCTGTCCGGCGTTCTGCACGTACGCCGATCGGGAAACCGACCTTCCCGTCGATGCCCACGTGACGCTCGCGATGGCGGCGCCGCGGCCGCTCTATGTCGCCAGCGCGATCGACGACCGCTGGGCCGACCCGAAGGGTGAGTTTCTTGCTGCCGTCGCCGCGGGCCCCGTCTGGGAACTCTTTGGCATGAAGGGCCTCGGCACGACCGAGTGGCCGCCTGTCGATACGCCGGTCGGCCGGACGATTGGCTACCACGTCCGCACCGGCAAGCACGACCTGCTCGACTATGACTGGCTGCGTTATGCCGACTTCGCCGACCGCACGCTCCGGGGCATGGAGGCGGGGGCTCGTGACGCGGCTGGCTTCCAGCCCGTGCAGGAACCGCTCCCCGTCTCGCCGCCCCCCGGCGCGATCCTTCTCTTCGGCGACGGCACCGAGCCCGGGGGCCCGAAGTTCACGGCCATGGATGGCGGGGCGATCGACTGGCAGGTCGTGGACGGCGCGCTCGTGATGAAAACCTCGAAGGGGCATGCCAACCACGTCGTTTCGGTGCCGGTGTTTCGCGACGCCGACATCCATGCCGAGTTCATGACGGTGCCGAAGGCCAAGGGCAACAGCGGCCTCTACATCCACGGTCACTATGAGATGCAGATCTACGACTCCTTCGGCGTGGAGCCGCCGACAGACCAGGACGAGGGTTCGCTCTACCGGTTCGGCAAGCCGCTGGTGAACGCGGCTCGTCGCACGGGCGAGTGGCAGGTCTACGACATTCGCTTCGTCGCGCCGCGGCGGGGCCCGGACGGCACGATCACCGCGCCGGGGCGGATCACCGCCTGGCTCAATGGAAAGCTCGTGCAGGACGGCATCGAGTTCACGGAGCCGCGCTCGCCCTACATCCCCTACAAGCACGGCGTGACCGACCACCTCCGCACCATCGAAGCGACCCTGCGAACAACCGGTAGGGGACCGCTCTTCCTCCAGGATCACGGCAGCCCGGTGCGGTTTCGCAACGTGTGGATCAGGCCGCTCGACGGCTAAGCTCGGGACTCTCCCCGTAGATGCAGGTTGTCAACCTGCACAGGAATCCCGTGGCGGCTCGGGGCTGCGCTTGCCCTCTCGCTGACGGTCGTTCCGTCAGGAAGCCCCACGGCGTACGCCGTGGGGACCTCGCGTGATGCCCCGCTCGAGGCTGCCCACGCCCTCTCGCCGGACGTTCGTCTCGGCCCTCCCAGCCTCGACTCTCTGCATGTCCGCTGCGCTCCGCCATCCTGGCTGCGCTTGCTCCCATAGCCCGCTCGAGGGCATGGGCAGCCCCTCGCTTATCCTGCTTCATGAAAGCCGACGGCCGTAAGGCCGCGGGCTGCTGGTAGCGTACCCCTCGCGACATCATCGCTCTCATGCGACTCTGGAACGAGGAGCAGCCGGCCGGAGGCACGCGCAGAAGCCGGTGCGATGTGTGCCCCGCAAGGCTTGCTCGGTACCGTTGGGGCAGAGCACTCACACATCCCGCCGGCGCCGAGCATGCCACCGACCGGCTGCGGTGCCAACTGCGGTGCCGGCTGCAGTGCCGCGAGATTCACATGCGACCCGTAAGACCGCTTGCCGGGTTTGTCCCGCGACCACGACCCCGGGTCTCCTGCAAGCCGTATCACCCGTTTGTGGTTTGTTCGACACTCGGTCGGCCATTACATTCAAGCCTTCTTATCGCCAACGCCGGAGTTTTCCGCATGCCAGCCCATGCCTCCTCGAGCCGTCGTCAGTTTCTCGCGGCCTCGGCCGCTGCCGTCGCCGCGCCCTACGTGATTACGTCGAAGGCGCTCGGCGATGCGACAACACCGCCGGCGAGCGACCGGATCGTGATGGGCGGCATCGGCATGGGCAACATGGGTTCGGGCGACCAGCGGGCGTTTCTCGCCCGACCCGACGTGCAGTACGTCGCCGTCTGCGATGTCCGAAAGAAGTGGCGCGACGAGGCCAAGGGCCGCGTGGACGAGAAGCAGGGCTCCCGCGACTGCGCCGCCTACGTCGACTTTCGCGAACTGCTCGGCCGCGACGACATCGACGCCGTCCACATCGCCACGCCCGACCACTGGCACTCGCTGATGACGATCGCCGCCTGCCGCGCCGGCAAGGACATTTACCTCCAGAAGCCCGAGACGCTCACGCTCCGCGAGGGGC
>Ga0129333_10000960_pt1 | contig 25459 bp, 5 predicted proteins | sample CPB6_08_DNA_FD_94474 | JGI IMG/M metagenome (GOLD analysis project Ga0129333, IMG submission 94474) | Freshwater to marine salinity gradient microbial communities from Chesapeake Bay, USA - CPBay_Sum_0.6_0.8_DNA | ecosystem: Environmental > Aquatic > Marine > Coastal | place: USA: Chesapeake Bay...
AATAATCTGGCATTTTTGCCGACTTCGCCGTGTAAATGTACTATGGTATCACCACCGGCCACAGGAGGGTTTAGTGTTCTTTCAGCATTGCTACTGGCATTAATTTCTAATCTGCTGGTAGCAGCACTAATTTTGTTTATGCCAAAATTTCTTGAACTTGGTTGGAAAGTCAGTCCACGCTGTTTTGCCACTTTTGTTTGTGGTAGGCCAGTATCACTATCAACAAAAGTAAAATAATGCAATCCAATAGAAGTCTCTTCTAGCATTACACCACCGCCGGTACTGGCAAATTCAGTACCATCATAAATTTTCAATAACTTATTGGCAGTATCATACCAGAGCTGACCCACCATGGGGCTGGAAGGCTGGCTGTTTCTTGCAAAATTTTCTAGCAATTTTACATAGTTTTCGTTGAAGTATTCACCCCAACCTGCATAGTTTCTACCCACCAGAGCTAAACTGGTTGAAGTAAGGTCGGCGGTACCATCTTCTATCGTTACAAGAAGGTCACCGTTAGTTTTATTTATACTGTAGGGCATTGGCCTATTGCTCCATATAATAAAATATTTATCGTGACGATTATGTCAAACCTGTTAAATTTGTAAGGCTTTGAATACGAATCGTGTAATCAATTTGAATTAATCTATTCAAACTTTTCTGAATTGGGTGAAATACTACATGAGTCAATAGTTTGCCGCGCCCAGGGCCTGCCGGACTCCAAGATTTTAAACCAATTTCATCAAAAACAAAAGTTGATTCAATATCACTGGCATTGTCAAAAGCAGTTTGCCCTTTGGGTTCTCCGTAATCTAATAAACAAGTAATAAGAACATCAGTATAGACAGTACCAGGAATATGTCTAACTTCCATACTGTTTCTTACCGGATCAGAATTTTCTATGTCTGTGTCATCAACAATTTTAAAAAATACAGGATTGTACAAATCGGCATTCTGAGTATTGGTATTGGTAGGCAAATAATTAATAATACCTGTGCTATCAAAACTGGTACCACCTTTGCCAAAATGCATTTCGCTAATAAAATGCACTCGCTTATTAGCAATACTATAGGCAAGAGCTTCGCTTATGTTTTCAAAATGAATGGCATTGCTTTTGTCCACAAAAACTTCATTGTTTGTGGGGTCAAATATTCGTAAAAAACCAGTAATTTTTAAACTAGTATCTGTTTTCATATTAGGCACGACCTTGGGTAATTATTTCGCCGGTTTCGGGATCAGAAATTTTAAAAAAACTTTGAAAAATTACCCCGGATTTTTCATCTGGGGCTACTTTGTTATTTTGCTCTGGATCCTTTTCTCGTTCATTATTTGTATTTACCACAGGATTTTGGGGGGTTGTCATAGTTTTTCCTTACACCGGAGTAATTGTAACTGTACCACTTGTAACTACTGTCAGACCAACAGGTGTGGATATATAAAATGTAAAAGTTTGGTTTGATATTACTGCTGTACTATTAATAGTAAATGAACCCGAAGCTGCTGCTGTAAACTCAATAGGAAAATCACTATTACTAAGGCCTGTTGTTCCCGGTATGTTACGGGTGAACTGTAGTAGAAAAGTATTACCTATTGCTGACCCAGGAGCTCCATAATTTATGGTAAACTGAGTTCCCCCTACTATGGTTGTTGGTATTACATTAATAGTCCAAGCATTAGCAACTGTTGTTGGACGAGTTGGATCTACAATCTTATCTATATTATCTAAGTACATATAGGAACCTAAGGCCATGCCACCAGTATAGTCGTGTGTACCATTTATAAACACAAATTTATAAACGCCTTCTTGCCCAGGTAATATGGTATATTCTACCTTAGTCCAGTCTCTTTTTTTACCGGTATCATCTAATAGTAGAATGGTGTTACAATTGCTTTCATTTAGAAGATAGGCAAATACATCAAAATCATCACTGACATCAACAGCTTTATATGAAAATACAACTTTATCACCGGCTAAAACATCAATGGCATTGCTACTTACCAAATATGGTCCCCTGACAACACCAAACCCTTTAGAACAAGTGCCGTTTGAGCTTAATCTAATTATATATTTGCCGGGATCCTCTAATCCTTGGAATAAATGGTAATTGCCCGGGGCATTCTGAACAAAATCCCAATCAAATTGAAAACCATTTGCATACGGTACCGAATCAAGAGATGGATAGTCACCGGGGGCAGCGCCCTTGGGTAAACCTGTGGGATTAAAATCTGTCACTATAAATGGCGTGGGATCACTTGGAGTGGGACAACCAAGAATTGTACTACCCCCTCTTCCGTCGAGTCTTAGATCTTTGGGCACTGTACCATACCCAGGTTTATAAACTTTCCAGCCCGGTAAAGTGTCTATACCTTGAGTAGGCGTCCTACTAAATGGTGTTGTAATTTCAAAATTGCCATTGTAAAATTTATCTAACACTGCACCAGGCGGAGGCTCTTCTTCTATAACCGGAGCCTGGGTAGTGGTAGTGGTTGTTGTTGTTTCTTTGCTAGTATCAAAAATATTTACTGAGATTGGCGGAAATAATGTCAGTGCCGATATATTGACATTGGGATCCACCAAATAAACATTGAACACAAATGTTTCAGACCCTTCCTCTACACTTGGGGCTAGCGGTGTCATATCTAAACTAGTAGTCAATTTTAAAACAGCAGTACCATTTTTATATGTACCTGTTACTGTGACTTGCTCTGGGTTGGGATATAGTACATAGTCAGCCGATGTACTGGTTCCGGTATTTTTAAACCAAAGTTTTGTACCCGGGGCTATTCCCTCAGTTAAAATAGTAAATGTAAAATCTTCACCTTCTAATACACTGTTTCTATCAACAGTACATGTAGCTGCCGGTGCTATACTAGAATCTTGCACTACTACTGATTCGGGCCCGGCTAATCTAGTATTGATTGTATTTTCGTTTGTACTATGAACAGTTATAACTATGGTCTCTGATCCTTCGGTCTTGACATCTTCTATTGGTGTAATTATAACACTGGCAGAGGCTGTGAAGTAAGTACCAGTTGTTACAAATTGTCCATTCAAATTGGCAGGATCTATATCTAAAGTAGTAACTGTGCCGGTATTATACCAGAAATATGTTAAACCGGGCTGAGTGTATTTACTTACAAAATCAAATCTTACTGCTCGACCTTCGTCAACAAGATAAGCGTTGGCTTTTAAACTATATTCAGGGTCTGGTTTATGATCTATATAGACTACATTTGCTGTTTGTACTTCTGGACCGTACACAGAATCTCTACGCAATTGTGCGACAAATGTTTTGGCTACCTGTTGCCCGGGAATCATTTTGGTGTCTATGCGTAAGGTAGAATATCCGCTGTTGTAAGTACCACCAACTGTGACACTGCCGCTGTTGACTTCTACAATAAAATCACCACCATTACTTGTGCCCGAATTAGTCCAATACAATGTAGTACCTGCTGCTACACCTTGAGTCTCAATGTCTAAAATAATCGAGTCGCCTTCTTGAACTTTTTCCAATCTAGGTGTGATATAATATGCTGGTATTATACTAAGGTCATTGACTGTTACAACTTCGGCTTGTGCAACAGGCACAGTAAATCTTGTACCTTTGTGTACATTAAAAATAATAGTTTCTGTACCTTCTGTGCTGTTGTCACTGCGTAGTACTACTGTGACATTGGCAGTGGCCAATGCCCAAGTTCCGTTTGTAATTAAAGTACCATAATTTACAAAAGTAGTATCATAATCTACAAAATCTACAATTTTGGTAGTACCGCTATTGGTCCAATAATAAACTTGTCCAGGATCAGTGTTTTGTGTTTCTAAAGTAAAGGTTATACTACGGCCTTCGTCGACTTGATTATTGGATGGATAAGCACGATATATTATTTCGGGATACCAATCGTTGGCAATTTCGTTGTCGTATCTTTGCGGTCCAACATCTTCTACATCAGATCTAGCTAAATGTACTTGTGGCACTCCGGTACCACCTACACCGCGGCGCAGTCTAGACAGTCTATTTCCAACTTTTTCGTAATATATGATTCTTTCGCCATTTATACTCACTATGCCTGGGCGTAAAATATCAGCGTCGGGTTCACCTAATACACTGCCGTCGGTCACAAATATGTTGGAATCACTAATATATAAAGGTTGTGTTAATTCAACAATATGAGTTGGTGTAAATGCACTTGTGAATCTTTGTTGATTCATGTCGATAAAAACTCTAAACCCTGTGTCGAACTGTTCGTTACCGTAGGCTATATTTTGCTGAACACGAGCTGGTGGCCCAATCACTAATGGTGAAACTAATGCAGATGTGGCAGTAGCTCCAGAACCTCCGGCATTGGGATCTTCTACATAAAGTAAAACAGCAGTGCCGTGAGTGGCAGATCCAGTAGTATGCGTTGGCACCGACGCAGCGGTAGTGCCACCGCTGGTAACTAGATAATAACGACCCGAGGCAACCAATAATGTGCCTGACTGATATGCTGTACTTGCAGTCCAAGATCTAGCACCAGAAGTACCAATATAAACACTTGGTGGACTTAAATAACCATTTCCTGGATTGGTAATAATTATTGAGGAAACCACCAAACTACCACTGCCCGAAGCCATCATGCCGGGCACAGTGACCTGAACAATTGCTCTTGCTAAAATACCTGACGGCTGATCGGGTTCACTAAAAGTCACAATAGGAGCATATGAATACCCGCTGCCCGAAGTTTGTATAGTAACGCTTTTGATAGAAGTAGTACCATAATCAGAATCAATAATCTCAGCAATAGGACATTCATTTACAAGATCAACCAATTGTGAATAGGCATTATCCTTGAAAACTTCTATGCGAAAACTTTCAATATTGCGTTCAACAGAAGTATCTCTAACTGCTGTAACTTCAACATTACCACTGGCTGTTGTTATAGTGCCTGATGCAATTACAAAATCGTTGGCTGTTGTGGGAGCAGGATTGACGCCTTTAGTGCGCCAATACAAAGTTGTGCCCGTCAACCAACCCACAGTGGAATATCCAAATTTTATTGAATTGGCTCCATAAATTGGATTTTCATAAATTTGATTACTGATACTCAATAAACCAGTCCATGTTAATCTCACAGGACCAAGAGTGGTGGTAGAAGTGGTTGTGGCCGATGAAAACACTACAACTACCTCATATGGAGGATATCCACCAAGGAATGAAAAAATTATGCTAAATGTCGAACCCGGAGTGATACCTGTGCTAGCAATGACTGCTGCCGCAAAAGCAACACCACTTGCTGTAGATCCTGCACCAGCAGCAGGACTGAGACCTGTGGCAGTCCATGAATAATTGGTTAACGGTGGATAATTTTCTAACCATATTTCCACCGGTGTAAAATTGGCAAGGGGCGATGCAGTTGTTTGCCCATTCTGAACAATGTACGAAGTTGTATTGTAGACACGCAAGGTGGTGGTTGTTGTACTAGGTGGCGAGGCAGTAGTAGTTGATGTTGTAGTGCTGGTAGTACTGGTAGTAGTGGTTGTTTCGGACATTTCTTATATTTATTACGGGGTAACCACGGCTTTTATCTTGTGAGTGGCAGTTGCTACAATGTTAGATCCTCCGCTATCTGTTGCAATTTCTATATAATAAGATACTTCAATTTCCTTTGTATAGCTAGTTGGCCCTGTATTGACACCAATAATTCGATTCGTTGTTAGGGGCAGCCAAAATCCCGAATCTCCGGTCCAATAGGTACTAGGTGGGCCAGTATTACTAATTACTGTGGATGTCCAGCGTATATAATAGCCTGATCCTATACCAGCAGTTTCGGGTGTGTACCAACTACCCAAGTCAAACATATCGCCTTCACCGTTTTGGGCGGTGAGATTACCACCAGGGTGAAAATCTATGTTCATTTCGCAATTCAGGCCGGAACCTGCTTGAACAGAATGAGTTGATGTAGTTAAATTGATGGCTGCTAGACTAACAGGACCGGCTGCAGACACCGTATGATTTTTAGTAACTACTGCACCAGAAGTTTGGAAGTAAAAAGTAAGAGTAACTGTTCCTACATAACTAGTGGAAAGACCACCCCAGTCCCCATTGGTATAAGTAACTGCCCCAGCGGCATCCACATTAGAATAACCAGTGCTAGGTACTCTAGCTGAGAACGCACCACTGGTTTGAACATAATACGCTTCGTTGGGTTGAGCACCACTGATACTCCATGTAAATGCAGTACCGTGTGTTGATGTTGCCGGATAGGTTACTGTGGGTGGCGCTAATGTAGTTGTGGTTGTAGATGTAGTTGGAATATCAGGGCAGTAAATTACGATAGATTTAGTAGCATATCTTGTGTTATCAGCAGCGTCTCTTACAGTTACATAATAGGTATTATCAGCTAAGGTAGTTCTTGTAAAGGTAGTCAGACCAGTAGCAAAAGGTCCGGCTTGTGAAGCGGCTGCTGAGGTAGCAGCAATGGTTGATATCGAATAACTTGTTGCACCAGAGAAGTTTGTTGCTGTATATACACCCCGAGTGCCTGCTCCTAAATTGTAATCGCATGATGGACATATCGTAAAGTCAATACCATTAGAATAAACCATTACACTCAAATCACATACTGCGGTAGTTGTAGTAGTTGTTGATGTGCTAGGAGCTTCTGTAGTCGTGGTTGTGGTAGAAGTGCTTGTTGTAGAAGTAGTTGAGGTAGAAGTGGTTGTGGTAGAAGTACTGGTGGTACTTGTAGTACTAGTGCTCGTGCTAGTAGTTGTAGTAAATGGTATTCCGTGATCGTTGACCTGTTCTACAAAATTATTAAATATTTCAGTGTTGGATAATGCCCGATTGTAAAGTCTTACAATAGATATTTTACCATCATGCAAATCTGTATGAATACTATTGCTGCTGCCAATAGTCATTGCACCACTTACAGATTGCCAAAGGGCAGCTTGAACCACACTAGCTACTTCTTGCCCATTCAAAAATAATTTGTGTGTCGAGCCCTGTGTAACACCCGCTAGTTGATACCAAGTATTTGGTGACAAGGTATATGTCAATTGTGCGTTTGCCGTAATTGCTCCATTGTTAGCGTATCGTTGAAACAACAGCAATGAATTGCCTGTGTTATACCATAATCCCCAATTTCGCTTTTGGAAATTTTCACTTTTGCCGGCTAACCTAACCCATCCAGTACCTGGAGAATTTATAGTAAACCATACTTCGGCAGTCATGTCTGCATTGAAATTGAATAGGTTATTTTGTACGGCTATCCAATCATTTTGACTTGTAAAATTTAATCCACGATTAATAGTGGCATCGTTTGTGAATGTAAAATTAGTAGAAATATTGGCAGTAAATTTGTTATTGCTTCCAGATATATCATTCCAATAAACATTACTGGGAGCATTAGACAAATCGGTTCCAGGGTAACTAGTCACTAACTTGCTGTTCAAATACAAAATTGGTCCTGTATTTGAGCCGGTGTTAGTATTGGGGAAAGTTCGCGAAGTGCCAGGCCATAAGATACGAACAACACCTTTACCCCCTGGCGTTGAAGCAAATACACTATGGTCATTGCCCACACCGCCGCCACCATAAACACCGCCACGCAACATGAGTTGGCCACTTTCGCCCTGACTTCCAGCTCCGCCAGCCCCGTTGGCATCAATCACTAATATTTCTATATGAGAATGGCTGAGATATTCTGCTTCATCAATTCTGGGTTGATTAACTCCGGCTAGAACATGTTTGATTTCTATACCATATCCGGTATGCGTAAACCATCCTGTGTCAAACATGATATAACCATCATTCGATGGAGTTGTCCAAGGCGCATAACTATATGTGGTCCCGACCCAAACATTGGATTTCATTAAATTTACACTATAAGTAGGTTCAGTGTCAGCCCAAATCTTGGTAAATTTAACAAATGTTGTGTTATCTATTATTAGTTCGTGCTCTTCCCCATCTACGCTGTCAACAAAGTGCCAATAAAAACGATACCTTGCATGAGAGTGAGTGGGTAATTGTCCCGTAACCGCTGTATTGAAAATGTATACATTTGCCGCTTCGTTGCCACCACCATGTAAATAAAACGGCATGTCTGAATTTAATCCAGTTACAGTCATCTGTACTATGGCATCATTATCCCAATATTGTAAAAATTGGTCTGCATTAATACTTTCATTGACGATAGTTACTTGGTTACCCGCGTCAATATTACCAGCTGTGCCATCGGGCCCTAGGCCGTATATACCTACTCCGCCGCCGGGTCCTGCTAATAAATTACCGTAAAATCCACCGCCCCCGCCTCCGCCACTTCCAGCAGTGGGTAGTATTGCCGGGCTGGCAGGACCTGTACCTCCTGCACCGCCCGCACCACTATAACCGCCGGCACCGCCACCACCACCAGAATAACCCGATGTCGTAGCACCACCTGCGCCGCCAGCACCGCCACCATCACCACCGCTAAAAGTACCGCCTGCACCGCCTGCACCGGAAGCGTTGGCTTGTTTACCACCACCGGCCAACATATAACCAGTGTTATTGAACCAACTGTCCTCTCCATCTTGATTTTCACTACCACCAGCACCAACATACAAATTAAAAAGTTGCCCGGGTGTTACTGCGATATTGTTTTTGTATACCAATCCTCCGCCACCGGCCCCGGCCTGATCTCCTGTACCATTAATGGCATTAGTAGATGAGCCACCGCCGCCGCCACCAATTGCTACCACACTGATAGAATACACACCGGCCGGAACAATCCATACTTTGGAACCCGGGGTATCAAAGATAATATCACCGCTGGGCGCAAAATACAAGGTACTTGTTGAGGTTGAGGTTGAAGTTGAAGTTGATGTTGTGGTTGATGTGGTAGAGGTAGTGGTTGATGTGGTTGATGTGGTAGTTGAAGTAGATGATGTAGTAGTTGTAGCAGGTGCTTCTGTGGTTGTCGTAGTTGTTGAGCTAGTGGTTGAAGTACTTGTACTGGTTGTAGTCGAACTAGTTGTTGTACTGGTACTGGTACTAAACGGTAAAGGTCCACGAACTGGAGTTTGAGTATGAACATGTGTACCAGACAAGGCAGGTGATAATACATTTGCTTTGAAAACATACCTTGCTGGTCCAGGATAACTTTCACCTATAGCAGCATCTAAATATAAAATAAGATGTGATGGCACAATAAAATCAGCTAATGTAGTAGTTGATGTTATTGGTATTTCTGGCAAAGCCACCAGTGTCGATGAGCGTATGTAAAAATTAAAACTGTTTGGTATAGTACCAGATGCAAGGCCAGTATTAGGTAAACCACCACTGATGACAACTTCAAAACTTTGTTCTGGTTGATCAAAAGCTATTAAATTGGTTTGAATTACGATTTGGCCAAAGCGTGTAGTAGGGGTAAAACTTACCCCATTTAAATGTTGAGTTTGTACCACTGTATTAGTACTAAATGTGTTGGTGCCAGGATTAACTACATAGTAGTAATGAGGAGTACCTACATAAGGAGTAGGGCAAGAATATTTTAAGACAAAACTTTGTCCACTTTGTTTATACTTAGATCCAACCTGTTCCAAAGTCCACCAACTGGTAGTGGTACTGGTTGAAGTTGATGTAGTAGAAGTAGTGGTACTGGTAGAAGTACTTGTTGTTGTGCTAGTAGTAGTTGATGTGCTGGTAGTAGAAGTAGTTGAGGTCGAAGTAGTCGAGGTAGAGGTTGAAGTAGTTGTGCTTGTTGGTGGTACAAGATCTGGATTATAATCTGGTGCTAACTGTCCACTTGTACCGCCATGCCCAACTTTAATGGAAAATGTTTGTCCAGGGGTAACAGTGTAATTGTTTATATAGGCCAATGCACCGCCGCCGCCGCCCTCTCCATCACCGCAGCAGGTAGAAGATGCGTTACCTGCGCCGGCGCCACCTCCCCCAACCATTACAATACTGATACTAGTTACTCCAGCAGGAACTGAAAATGTGTATAATCCGGGAACAGTGGCCATTGCTTCACCAGCAGGTTGTCCTGAACCAACCAGTGTGCTAGGAAATTGATGCAGATTGCCGGGCCATACTATTCTTATTCCGCCATGGCCACCGTTCCCGGCAGCTCTTACTCCTGCAGTTTGGTCGCATCCACCACCACCTCCACCACATAATCCTCCGTTACCGGCTTGCTGAAAAGCATTATTTCCTATACCGTCGGCTCCGGGACTACCACCAGAGCCGGGTTGACCGCCTGGCACAGGGTGTTGTCCGGTTTGTCCCCAAATAAATCCAGTGCTGCCACCACTAGCGCCTTGTCCAAATAAACCAACGCCGCCGCCGCCACTGCCGTTACCATTTCCACTTAGTGCTCCACCGCCACCGCCGCCACCTTGGCCTGCGGTACCAGCTTGGTCTGCACCTGGATAATTTGTACCACCATTTCCGCCATCACCGGAATATCCGCCGGCGCCGCCGCCCCCGGCAGATACATCATAAGACTTTAAAGAGTCAGGGATATAGGCATTACCGCCACCAAACCCACCATTACCGCCTCCAGAAATAGTGCCACTGCGAACACCTCCCTGGCCTCGTCCACCACCAGTTGCTGAACCAACCGAGCCACTTACTCTTAATCCACCTTTACCCCCGCCGGCTACCCCGCCAAATGCCACCGTGGCTTCGCCATCAATAAATTGATAATTAGTGGTTGGCGAATTCAGAGTTAAAGTCATATTTCTATTTAATCAGACATTTAAGAGCAATTATTATTATCCGGTATTACTGTCATTGGGCCCAACACCAAAACTCATCATGTAATCCAATAATGGCACAGTGCTGGGAAGATCGATAACTGCCACTTCCTGAGCACCATTGCCAGTGATTTTAGACAAGTCGGTGTAAGGATTAGTATCGCTTGAACCATTATTAAAACCCGACGGTGCACCGGTGTAGGCAGCAAAAGCTATTTTCTCAACTGGCATACTATCATATTCACTACGCTTGCCAAAACTACTACCAGTTGCAACGCCACCACCACTCTCCAACCATTTTCCTTGTTTATGATTATATGCCGATCCAGACCCCGTGCCTAACGGTAAAGTATATAATAATTGCCATCCGAGATTGTTAGCGGAATTAAATCCCCAGACTGCACCATGCGTAGCTACGCCACCAGTGCCTCCACTAGCAGACGATTCGCCACCAAAAAAGGACTTTGAACCTGCTGTGCCGTCATAATCTCCGTTATTATCTGTATCAAAATTAAATATAGCCCAATCTTGTGCGTCAGGTGATCCATCTCCTTGAATTATTTTTACTCTGTCAAACTTAAAATAATTTAAACTTCCTTGTTTAAGTATAAAAGTTCTACTAGCATATCCAACTGACCATGGCCCTGCAATAGTACATGTTTGTGATCTAGCTAACAAGCCAGTACTAATGACACCAGTAGATGAAAGTATTACATCAAAAGTTTGAGCAGGTCCAGAAGTTATTGCAGTTGTGGCTATACCGAATGATCCAGAAGTAGCATTGATTGATATTGAAAGGCTCAAACTAGATATTGCAGAACCACTAAATGGTGTAAATGTATTGGGATTTGTTACAAAACCTGTTACAGTCTGCCCTATAGCACTTGCTGGTGCTGTCCAAGCGAAGTTAAAACTTGTTCCACCAGCTTTGGTTGCGCCACCATTGACTGATAATGTCCAAGGAATAGGTGCTTCTGTGGTGGTACTAGTAGTAGAAGTAGTGGTTGTTGTTGGGTCTTGACAACCTGATGCAATACTTTCAATCACGCTCAAGTTAGGAGCACATACCCAGAATGCACTGACTGCTACTGTTTGATTGGGTTGTACAACTCCTATATTCCACGCTCCGCAAATTGCATAATCGGCCTGCGCCGGAGGATCTTCTGGTCCTGTCAACAAATATGTAATATCAAATGCTTTGAAAGGCCATCCGGCAACAACACCTGTATTGTGTTCAAACCCATTACCAGGAACATATAGACTCAAAGGAGATCCATCGCTAGCAACGCTACTGACGATATCGGTCTTTGGAATACTATTGTAACCACGAATATTTGTACTGGCCGAACCACTACCATTGTCGGGGTCAGCCGCACGATATGCTCTCACTGACACAGGCTGCCCTGTGGTATTAGTGTATGTCATACGCATTCTTATAAATGGTTCGCCTGAATTTGTTTTATATTGAACGATACCGTAGCCCCAAGTATCATTTCCTTTGTATATCAAAGTATCATTGACACCCAAACTGACTTGTATTGCAGGGGCACTATAGATACCCGAGCTGTCTCTTGGATCGTTGGTACTGTTACTACCTCCGATCACAGCAATATCACCATTTTGTTTGCTGATTTCAAATCCCCATGCTTCAAATGGGTTTCCAGGAGCTATGAAATCTCCTGCACCAAATGTGCCAGTACCATTGGGGTCAAACTTGAACCCAGGCTGTGTATTACCTTGCCCAATAGCTCCTCTACCAAGCCCATTTACAGCATATTGTATGAACTGATTCTGGTGAATGCGTAAATTTGGACTGTCTGGAGTTAACAATCTAACTTCATCAGCGTTCCAGTTTCTTAAACCATCATTGCCATTTAATCCACACTCTTCTTCTAAATATCGCGGCAATAAGTGCAAATAGTTCTGTCTAATTTCTGTAAGCTGTAGTTCACGATTGTAGGCAAGTACCACGGCTATGTCATATTTCATTTGATAACTTGTACCGATAGGATCCGGACCAAAGTTACCCACGGTCAATGTTGGATGTACTGTGTTAGATGTAGATGCTCCAGAGATTTGTGTTAGTGTTTGAAGTTTATCATTTATATAAATCTTGTTTTGTCCAGTATAATTTCCATTATAAAAGACTGCTGTAACAAAAACCCATTTTTTCTTGTATGCAGCAAAATTTATACCATATAAGTCACCAGCACCATTGTTGAACCCTAAGTTACCGTTGTTTAACCATAGTCGATAACCACTACCAAATTCCATTGGGAACCCATTTAAATCACTACCATCCCATCTCATATATAATTGCACAGTATTGTATGCTGTGGCCTGCAGATTGAACTGGCTGACACTGCCTGTAGATGCATCATCTACACCGTCAAACTTAAAATGTCCTTCATATCCGGCATCAAACAGCGGGCTGTTTATCAGCGGGAAGTTATTTTCATATTGACTTAGATCATACCAAACTCCGTGTGGATTAAACGCAAAAGTATTGGCACTAAATCTAATTTCGCGCTGTTCGTCACGCAGCATAGTAAGACTAGTAGGTGTAACAAAAGCTTCACCAGCTGCTGGTTTGTCATATACTGTTATAGTAACTGGATAAACTACCCCGTCTTGGCCTCCAAATAATTGTACAGTGAAGGTATCACGACTCCAAGCATTACCAAATCCCATAGGAACTTTGACTTTGGTTCTTGATTGTGTTACTACCAAAGTCAAAGGCGAAGCAGGTTCGGGCGGTAACAATAATACTGGTTCAGGTGGTTGAGTAAGTTCCAGCACCCTGATGTTAATACTTTCAAAAATTTGCCCTGGTAACAGCTCTGGTGGGGAATGGCTAAACAATCTATCTACAAACTTACCACCTAGCAAACTGATGTTACCCGAGCTAATACCTGCGTTACTGCCAAAAGTGTCACCAACTAATATTGTATCTTGGGAAACTCTTAGATTTCCTGTGTAAGTTGCAAATAACTCGTCAATTCCCGGTACTAATCTTTTTAGATCTTTGGGTACGATGTTGTCTTGAGTTTGAACATAAAACCCCATAATACGATCGTTGGCATTATCGAAAACCCCGTCACGAAATTCTCTCGAACTAGGAAGTTTATCTATACCAACCCTAACCATGAAGTTGGGATCAACTATGGGAAATACATCGTCTGCTTCTAGCACTTGAGTCAAGTAATAACAATCGCCATTATAACTCAAGTAAGTACCGGCCGGATAATTAATGAATGGTTCCCATTGGCGAACTTTGCTGGTATATTGTGTTCTGTCAAATCGTAAAACTGTTTTAACTTTACGAACAGTTTTATTTTCAAGCAGCGGAGTAAGTTTGGCATAATCGGCTTCTACATCTGTTACCGTGCTTGCTATAACTTTATTGTTGATCCATGTATACCCGGACCATGTATAAGTGCGCTCACCAAAAGTGTAGCTTTGCCCCATTATCGGATTGGCAGGAAACTGGAATGGGGTTGCAAATACATAAAATCTTGGATCAGCTGCCACTGGAGCAAGATGTCCTTTTTGTACTTTGAAGGTGATTTGACACCATGCGTCCTGAGCATTAGCATTACTACCTGCATAGTGTTCTATACCACGACCTACACCAGATCCAGGAATACCTACTAATATATAAGAAGATCTATATTTAAATGTAGTTTCTGCAACATCGGGTTTGCCAAATACCTCTATACTGGCGCCGCAACGATGCATGGCTTTGGCCAAGTCATTAGTTAGACGATTATAATAAGGTTCATCATAGGTATGTACAACTACAACATAATCACTTGTTGTTTCATTTAAATCACGAGCAAGATCGGCTGAGGAATAACCCAAATAGCCAGTAGTGTCTTGTGCATAGATATCATATGTTCTTGAGAATGTTATGCGAGCATCTTTTCTACGGATACGATGCATGTGGTATCCACGAGATTTCTCAGTATAAATTGGATTCTGATAAGGCCCAAAATCTAATAACTCTTGGATACTGGGCTCGTTGCCGTCAACTAACTCGAATCTAGGAAATGCAAATTGAATTCTAGTAGTAGGATCGTTGGAATAATAATGATAAACACGCTGCATGGCCGTTGTGGCATTGGCAGGAAAACGCCCATCACCACCTAGATTACCCGAATTTGCCATGACTTTTACACCTAGTCGGGTATATATCCCACTATCGGGATGGTTGTTTAATCCAGGAAATGTTGATGGGTGAATATGCCCCACATGCAAATACCATACATCCTTTTCATACTGCGCGGCACCTCTATAATTCCAATAAGGGTTGGTTTCGCTGATTCCATCTATAATACGAATTACATCTCCGGTACCATTTGTGTGTAGCCCATGATATACTGTGCCTGCGCTAGTAAAACTAGTTCTTTTTACCCATACCACAGAGCGATAAAGTTTTGTGTTATCTATAGCAAAGTTGGCATGATTCCAACCACCATCAGCGTCAACTCCACCAGTGGGTCTTGTTTCCCATACCACACTGACTTCACCCCAAGGATCAATACCGTAAACTCTTTGATTTTCCTCAGTATCGCCATTTTGTATAAAATCATTGCTGGTACCGCTGCCCACTGTCCACTCAGCTGCATTTACAAGACTGCGTTGATAATTTTTAAGTAAGTTAACACCCTTGTCTTCTTTGTACAGACCAAATGATCTCTTATTTTGTATACGACCGATAAAGGCGCTGTATCCTATACTAGTCACTGTAAAGTTATGAATAAGCTCGTCACTTTGACGAGTCCCACCTACCCCAATTACACGAACTTCTGGAGTCAAGGTAAAATTGCTACCACCATCATCTATATAATATTTGTTAATTCCATAATTTACTGTGTCTAGGCCTACACGGATATTAGCATCCTTTCCAATGTTTGTGTCTGTTCTAAATACTTCAATAGCAGGCAATAATTCAGTGCCATTGTCATTGATCTGGTAACCATAACCAGGACTTCCAATCAATAAGGATTGAATCGAATATTTGTGATTATTGACCCATGGAGTATAAATTGGCTCTTGCAACTTTAAGAGATCACCTTCTGCCTCACCATTGGGGCTACGGAAACGCTGTGCTATTTCATCATAAAACGGAGGTAAGTCAAAATCCGTAATATTCATTCCATAAGTTTCAACTCTAGAATGATTTTGAATATATTCGCGTATTTTTGTCTTATAAGGTTTAACTTCTTCTATATAAGACATTATATTTTTTTGGCGATCTTTAATATAACTGGGCGATTGTTCTAACCCGTGAATAGTTTGCTTGACCGTTACAAAGCTGGTCTTGAAGAACCAATCAATGTAGGGCTGCTCACTTAATATATAATTGATGATTTTGTACATCAATGTGTTGTATTCAGTGGACAGAATTCCGGTAAACAAGTCATGTTTGACACCGGCCATTATATAACGCATTTCAATAAATGTATTGACATCATATGTGTCAATATCAAATTCATTTGTATCAAATCCAACTTCGGCTGTGATAATATCACGCATCTGCACAGTGCCGTTTTGAAGTCCTATTAATTCGGGATAAAATCTTCCATCTGAGTTCTGGTTAAATTTGTAAACTTCAAATTTATCTTCAACTTGGATATCACCAGTTTTAATATTTCCATATTTGATTTCCCGGCTGGAAAGATTTTTAACAAAAACAATATCCCCATCTTGTAAATCTAAAAGATAAACATCGAGGAATCTATCTACTATGTAATCTGGAACTGTGTCTTTACTATATCCTTCGGCATACCAATCATGATAATACCAATGCTTGGTAACATCATATTTCTGTCTACGCACTAGTTTATAATTGTATGAAGTACCGACTGTTGTGCGTTGATAAAGAGCCCAATATCCATCAAGAGTTTCGTCATTAGCAACTAAAATTGTAATTGTGGGATCGGTTTGAACAGGACTTGACAAATCTTGATATTTGTCTACCCGTATATCAAATTGGGTAGGTTCAGGTTCACTAGCAAAAAAGTTATCACTGATAATTAAATCTTTATCATATATTTTTTCTGCAATGGGATAACGAGTTAAGATATCATTTATATAGGCAATAACATTCTTTCTTGCTTTTACCACATCGGCCACTACAGTTTGCCGAGGCCTTATATTAAGTCCTAATTTACTGACTGCTCCTAATTTAGGATCAGGTACATTATTTCCGGCCGAATCGGCACCGACTAGACTGTCTATAATCTTGTTTTCAACCAAAGCAGGAATTACACTGAGTTTGTTTCCTTCTTGTAATAACTTAAAATCAGAGTGAATAATATTTTCGTTTATAACTTTTCTAGTTGACAAATATAATACGGTGCGCCCTTCGGTCATGAACTGACCTATATTTTGTAACCCAATGGCATCATCTCTGTATGCGGTAAGATAACTTATATTTTGTCTCACTGGATCAGAGATCACAGTTTCTAGATCTAGTGTAGTGTGTATCTTGTTTTTGTTACGCTTTTCGCTGCTGGTTCTTACCCAATAAAAATAACGGTTCACAAAAACATTTGTTTCAGGATCAACAAATACAGCTTCACTATAGAATTCATCATTGGCATATAAAGGAATACCACTTTGTCCAGAACTCACATGCAGACTAGGTAATACAGGACTAGCTATCCACTCATAGACATGTATAGCACTGCCTGGAAAAATCTTACCCCAATTTTCCATTCGATAATCAAGACTACCTTGCTCATAATCAATAAATCTACATACATCAGTATTCCACCAATATAGTCCTACATGATTTTGAGCCCAATATACATCATCAACTAGTCCAACATCAGAGTTAAGATCTATACTGCGATAAATTGCTGGATCATTACTAGTAATATAATCAATGTCTTATCTTGCTGAACTTAGGATACGACCTTTGATGGGATCATAAAAATCTAGTTTTTCAATAATGTTTTGTTCAAATTTGTTGTAGAGATATATATTGTTGATACTTTCTATATCAACTACCGGCTGTTGTCTTCTTATTTCATTGTAAATATACTGAGGCTGTGCCACTAATGTTGTTGTTATCACTGGTTCAGAAACACGGCCCGCTAAGATTAAATCACGATCAAAATCTGCTGCCACCGGATCTTCAATAGTGTAGAACAGCTCTTCTCTAGCGTCTTGAGAAAATACACAAAAATTTATTTCTCCACCAGAAGAAATATTGCTGACAATATAATTGATATTGGCACAATCTACGCCAATAATACTGTAAACATTTGAAAAATTAACGCTGGCAAATTCATTGGTTTGATATTGATACCCAGTTAATGTTACATCAAACACTGCCCAGCTACCTAACCCATCAATATCATCTATGTAAAGTAGATCAGATTTAGTAGTGCTGTCGTAAGAAAAATAGTTACGAGCGACCCAGCCATCTTGTTGTTCTGCCTCTAACATGTCACGATAAGTTTTGTATCTTAATCGCTTGAACTTAAATAATTCTCCCACTAAGTCCGATGCTTCAAATGTACTATCGCCTATATTTGATTTAACCACACTGAATTCATTTAAGTCTGCGCTGAAAACTTGATAAAATCCATCTATATCAGCACTGACTCCACGAACAACAACCATATCAAGAGTGTCTAATCCATGTGGCGTATCGCAGGTAAACAATACCTTATTGTCTAAGTCAGCTCTAGCAGCAATAATTAATACAGAAAGAGTTTGTGCGCGAATTACTTGCCAATCTTTGTTATAGTCTTTGGCTACCCAAATTTTGTATCCATCTTGGATTTCATTCAAAATATCAGCTTTGACAAGACTTGCATCTGCAATATTAAACAAATATCTGTCAACATCACCAATTCTGGCATAGCCACCACTCTGCAAATCATCTTCATAAAAACGACGATCGCTGTTGATTTTATCAAATATGGCACGATTTATTATAGGTGCTAGAATTTCATTTACAATAAATTCATAACCTTCTTGTGTGGGATGAATCCCATCAACACTGATATATTGATCCCAATCACTTACAGAATTAACATCGGCAATGTAATCACCAAATTCATAAGCAATTTCACGCATGGCTTGTGCATATATACTGGTGTTATTAGTTGCAGGTGCCAAAACAGAGGTGTTAGGATTAGTAGTATCTAGTCTATTTGGAGTTTGCCAAATAACAATGATATTTTTGGTTAATTTATTGCGTATTTGTCTTAGATTATTTTTGTATTCTTGTACAGGTACACCGGTAAGCGCATCTTCTATACCATGATTCAATACAATTATATCGGCATCAATGTTATCTGGCCATATGCCGTTAACACCGTCTGTACCGTTCAACAAATCAAAAGTGCGTGATCCCTCTACACTTCTTGTTAATACATTTACACTAATGTCTTGAATCAACTTTTCATACAAGAGAGAATCAGGTGGATTTTCTACACGCCCTAAAACTTTATCTTTAAGACAAACTCTTTCGGAAAAACTACGCACATAAGATTGGGTTTTGGTGTTGGGATTATCTTCACTCAATACTTCTTCAATTGACCAATACATTTCTTCTGTTTGTTCGGCACTGGCAATTTTAATATAAAACTCTTGTCCAGGGTCGAGATCACTAACAGCATAAACTTCTCCGTCGCTGGTTGTGCTACCTAAAAGATCATTCAATACCACAGCTTCATATGTAACAAAGAGATTTTCTTGGGCTTCTCTGGTGTCAACATCTACCACAAAATTATGCTGCGGAAATACATCTCTAGCTTCGTTGAAATTGGTACCTAATGTCGAGCTTAACGGTACATCGTTGGCTGTGGGAGGTTCAATAGTGATATACATTGTTTCATAGGGCAAATCACTACTGAAAAATACTTGGAACTCTTGGCCAGGAAATAATGTATCGATTGCTAAATTGTCACGCCCAGTGACAATGGCGCTGTATCTACTTTCCACTCGTGTTAAGAGTTTATAGCCGCGTCTACGAATAACTTCAACACCGTAGGTCTGTGTATCTATGCGTTTACCGCACATGATACTGTCACCGAATAATTCAATGTTCCATATTTTATTGCGTTGAATTACTTGGGTTTCATTGCGATTCAAAAATACTTTTTCTGAATAATCCAGTGGTGATGTTAATAAGTTATTAAAACGAATTGGTAAGAAATACGCACTGTCAGTATTGTTTTCATTCAACAAAAATTGGAAGTTGAGTGGATTTCTAGTCAGCGGATTCTTAGTTAAAAGAAAACTATATTCTGGATTTGAATCAATGGCGCCATACTCGCCCATGCGAGCTCCCCATTCTTCAAATAGTTCTATATCACCTTTTTGTTCATCAAACTCGCCACGAGCCAAAGCATTGATAGCATTTCTAGTACCTTTTTCTCTAATATATCCTTGGTAAAATTTGACTTGTGAAGTATTATTGATACCTAGATTTTCTAAATATGCTCTAGATCTGTACCCTATCAATCCATTGCTGAATAATGCCACAGATTCATCAAGAGGCTGATTGTCTATATCATATATACCCGACAACTTGCCGGCATTGTGACTGAAATTAGGCGCTAACCCTGCACGGAATGAGGAATCTAAAAGAGTATAATAGTTAAAATTAAATGTTTCGGTGGCAAGGACATCCTGCAAAGCACTGTAGTTTCTACCCTTGTACTTTACTATAGTTCCTTTTTTGTAATCATAGTTTGGCTGCCATTCTTCTATTTCACCAAGAGTATACACGAATCCCGGCGGGGTAAGATCACCATCCCAATTATCAGTTTTACTACCAATTAATTTAAGCCTAAATTGTCTATCACCCAATGCTGGATTATAAATTGTATCTCCGAAAATGGTGTGGTTATCAAAGACTAATACATGCTCAAATTGCACCATGTTGAATCTAGCAAAAGCTATGGTTTGACCACTAATGGTATTGATTGTAGTGCGTTTGTTATCTCTATTGATGGTGAATTCGCTGTTTCTAATTGTTACAAAACTAGAATTAAGTAATTCCGATCCATTGCTATGATTGTCTACAGTATCTACCATGGCAATATCATTGTATACACTGATGCTATCAACTACTGGACTCAAACTAATAAAGTTGCCTTCAGGCCAACCTTGCGAAAACCAAGTCAAAAATTCTCTTATGCTTAAATCCCAATTTCTTACCACACCGAGATCATTGTCGTATGTATCAAACAAAAATCCTTGAGCTACAAGATAGCGTTGATAACTAATGAGGAAATCTGCTACCTGCTGAGGTGTTGTGAACTCATATCCATAAGGTACACGAATTTTTTCTGCTTTGAAGTTTTCAAATAATCTTACTTGAGTACCAAGCACATCGACCCCAACAGTTTGCCCTGTTGGATCACTGGGAATTATAACAAAATATGGAAAGCGTTGATCGTACCCCGATACTGCGAAACCATTAGCAGTTTTTTCTACAATCACTGCGCTATATACAACTGTTTCTGTAGGAACACTTTTGTTCAAATGTATGAAATAACTTTCATCGGGAATGATTACACTGTCGCTGGTGCTGGTAAATGCAAATTGATCAGCCATGACAGTGAGGTATTTTTTATCGGTAAATCCGCCAACTTTATAAGCTAGGTTTATTTGTGAGCTCTGGATTCTCTGACGAATAGTTTGACTGGCATCAATGCCTAAGCCAGTTATATACCCATGTACCCAATTAAGGTAGCCGGCAGTTCTTGTTATATTTCCGTTGACATTCTCACCATTGATTTTGAATTGATGGAACCCTTTTCTTACATTGCTGCTGCGCTCACTGTATTGCTTAATTTGAGAAAAATTCTTACGCTCATAAACGAATGAGTCGTACAGCATACCAAAATATTGGGCAGGCTTTAACAGGGCATATGTTTTTTGTAGTGCAAAAGCATAATCGCTGGTTCTGTACCATGCACTTTCAATTGGACCACCATCGCCGGCAGCAAAATTTCTACTTAATCTTGTGCTGTCAAAATCAGAAATCATTACTCTTTGTGGTGGTAATAATTCACCGTTGTGATCAACAGGTACAGCACGACTAAAATTAGGCCTACTGTAAACTGTGTTTATCAGCGTATTGGTGGCTCCGGGACTGTTTATTCTACCACTTTCGATGGCTGTTATCAGTGCAGCTCGCTTTGCGGTATCAGTCCATGAATAATATTGATCCCACCAAGATGGCTTTACAGTGATACCAAACATTTCCCAAGGATGAGTGTCGGGTCTGTCGGTATCATAATAATAACGATAGATACCACGCCAGTATCCAGGAACTCTCTGAGAATCAAGATCGCGACTTTGATTATAATTCCAAGACCACTCATTATTACTTTCGTACCGATTCTCTGTGAAATTGAGTTGATTAAAACCCGCCCATTTTAAAAATTCTACATTGAGAACACTGGCGAATTCGGTTCTTGTGTATTGTGTTGTTCTATATTTTCCTGGAACAATTTTTCTATAATTGAAGATGTTTTCAGTGTAAGAAACTTTGATATTGTTGTAAATTCTGTTTTCTAATTCAATAATTAAATCATCGCGTATGTCATTAAATGCCGGAAACAAACTTCCATCATGTCCCTGTATGACATATTGATCTCGTCCTTCGAATTTTTCTAAATACCTACCAGGTACAAATCTTGGATGCAGCCCCAACTTAGTTGGAGTTTCTGGCACAAAACAAGCGTCTGTATCTTTGTATTCTTTGATTATGATGAGGTCATCTTCTTTCAAAAACACGCTGTCACCAATTGTAAACGACGCTGCTACATCATAGAAATAATCACGATCTACGCTGAGAAGACGATTATTCAAATAAACTAAAATGGCATAATTTCCGGGACCACTGCTGCGATAACTGCGACTTATATTGTAAGTTCTTTGGCGATCATTAGTTACTGTGTATCTTGTAAGAGTAAATTTTTTCCCGCTTGGGAACATATCGCTATAATACCATGCAAAGTCCACTGTTTTAATAGTATTAATCTTTTCAATTATTTCATCTACAGTGTCAGGGACTTGTTCAGGTCTTATATTGGCATAGGCAATAGTGCTGTCAATAAATTTGTTTTTAAATCTAGAATACTCACGACGAGCATAATCAAGAGCATTGACGAAATTTACTTGCTCGTCTAGTAACAAAGCCATGGCTGGTACCAGCGATGCACTGTGTTGCACAAGACTACCATATGTGCCAGTAATGTCCATGTCTCTCAAACTTGTATTCCCTACAGCACTACCGGTTAGATTTTTGAAATTATCTCCCATGCGCTTGACATGGTTTCTCATTTGTCCAGTGCTAACAGTGGTAACAGGAGCATTGAATGGATTCAATTCAAGATTTATTGGAATCTGATAATAATTGTCATTACCACGCTGAGATGAAAAATAAAATATATCTATTACATCGCCAGCAGACAAAAGCCTAATATTAATTTTAATGGCATGTCTTGCACCTACTATTTCGTAAGTATATTCAGGATCGTCTGGAGTCGCTAATTTGATCAACTGATTGTTTATGTAGACACGGATATTATTTTCTATACTATTAATTGCTTCATCGTCGGGCGCTGCACCAATTTCGAAATAATTTGTGATTTCCTCGTATACACCAGAAGCATGTTGAAACTGTCGACTTTGTTGCTGTACAGTTGCATAAACATTGACTAATTCGCATTGAGCACGATTGGTTATTCTTCTCAAATACCCCGAATTAATAGACATGGCCGTACGATCAACATTGATAGGGCCGTCTCTAGTATAGAATATGTCAGTGTCAAAATTATTAACAAATGTGATGTCACCTATAAATTCAGCCGATGTTGAATAAGTCAGTGGAAATTCTAATACACTATCTGATGGCCCATTGCCACGCTTGTAACTGAAAATAGCTGTGCCTTGAAACGAACTTTCAGGAAATGCCTTACTAAAGCTGACATCTAATGGAGTAATTATATCATACAACGGATCTTGATTTACTTGTCTCTTTCTTTGTGAATTAACCCAAGTATCATCGTAAAAGTAATATGATTCGCCTTGTTTTTTACCTGTTAATACAGTGATAATATCATAATTATAGGCTTGAGTTACAGGAATAAGTTCAACCCTGGCTTGAGTATATTTTGCCGATGTTTCAGCAGTATTAATAGCAGCATTGTTTTCTAATTCTAGATCATTATCGCCCAATATTCTTAACACACGACCCAGAAATAGTCCCGAATCAGTATAAAGATTACTACCAACATATAATGCACTAGAAAAACTGGTGCCTATTCCGGTCACACGATTGGTATCAGCGAGAAATCTAACTGTACCAGTCAAAGTCCCTTCATATGTAGTAGCATAAGTTTGATCTAGATAGGCTACTTTATATAATCTTTTTCTTACTACTGGATCAATATCATTGGCAAACAAACAGGTTTGACCAACCAGTAGAGTCAATCCCTCGAGTGCAAGTTGCAAAAACTTCTTTTGGTTGATTAGACTAAAAGCATTGTTGATAGTTACTTTGTTAGAGTTGATTTTTAGATAATCATCTTGTGTAAAAAATTTATCAGCAAATGCCAAAAACTGACGGCCATAATTGAATAATTGTAAATCTCTTTCAAATTCAATTATGGGTCTTTGAGCACGAACATATTCGTTTTGATCAAATGTCAATCCATTTATTCTATAAGATTCACGGATAACATCAATATGGAACCAGCGGTTGATCCTAGCCCAACCATTAAGATCTACTCCGGCCCTATTAGCTACGATATAATCCGGTATATATGATCCAGTAAATGATTCATCATATCCGCCAATGTCAAATTCTCTACTGTCAAAACTAACACTATTTTGTGATGCAATGACTTCCGGAGTTTGAAGTAATGTAAAATCAACTAATCTTATACTACGGCCCACGCCCTCAACAATGTAAGTTTTATTTCTGTATTGAATAGGTACAATGGTGTCATCAAATCTAATTTTCATACCATTGCTTAATTTTATACCAGTGGGCGATGTATAGGTCCTAGCACCAATAATGTTATTGACATTGATTTGAAATTGCAACTCATCTAAAATTTCTATAGTTCCAAACGCTTGAGACTCGGTGTGCTGGAAAAACAATAAAGAACTTTCGCTGGTGATGTTGGGATATTCTTGCCAAAAGCCAGAATCATTAATAAAATAGTCGCGTCCACGATGCTCACCTCGACCCACAGTGACTCGGCATTTTTCACCTACTGTTCGCACATAATCTAATTGTACTCGAACAGCTTCACCTGAATATTTTACAACACGACCTTGCCAAATAGATCTGCGCTGGGAATCAGATAATACATTTCCATCGCGATCTTGCCAATATATGCTGTTCTCATTTGTGTGTAAGAAAATAAATCTTGATCCATCGGGATAGAACTGATCCCCACTAAGGGTCACTGTCATGCCTTGACCAAATTGCCAAACAGCATTATCTAAAAAATTAAAGGCCTCGTCAATGGCGTAATCAACAGAATCTATTTCATCAAATCGTAAATAATAATCTTGTGCAGATTCTTTGGGTATGTTAAAAGTTATGGTTTCGGTGCCATTGTCAGACAAACCGGCTATTTCCCTGCTGGTCTCACCAGGTGAATATACTTTAGTACCTTGTGTGCCGGGTTCGGTTTGAATAAAAATGTTACCCGAAGTTGTTGTTGTAGTAAAAGTATAACTATTACCTCGTAA
>Ga0129333_10000961_pt1 | contig 25459 bp, 30 predicted proteins | sample CPB6_08_DNA_FD_94474 | JGI IMG/M metagenome (GOLD analysis project Ga0129333, IMG submission 94474) | Freshwater to marine salinity gradient microbial communities from Chesapeake Bay, USA - CPBay_Sum_0.6_0.8_DNA | ecosystem: Environmental > Aquatic > Marine > Coastal | place: USA: Chesapeake...
AGGATTCGAACCTCCGACTCCTTCGTTCGTAGCGAAGTACTCTAGTCCACTGAGTTATAGGCGTATATTGGCAGAGGGTACTGGATTCGAACCAGTGATCACGATTTCAAAGACCGGTGCTTTAGGCCAAACTAAGCTAACCCCCAATAATCTTGTTTACTTCTTTTTGAATTTCATAGTGTGGCACTTTTAAAAAAGTGCCAGGACTTTTTTGTCCTATACCTGAATCATCAAAATAATTATCATACTTAACTTTGTATTTGTCAAAGTTTACATCTGTAGTTTTATACGCACCCATTGTAATTACATACTCTGGCTTACGTTGTACCTGTTTCAAAACTTTACCTACCGATTGAGCACCTTTACTATAACCGTAAAGGTGATATGATTTATGTGTTTTGTTTATAAAATCTATAGCTTTTAGGTGTTCGTTCCAACTATAAACTCTGGTACAATAATCTTTTTTATTTGCGTACTCATTAAAAGCAACAATATCAAATAAATTGTTGAGTCCTTTAAATCCTATTACATAACCTTTACAAGCATATGTTATAGACGGTATGCAAAACAATAGAAAAATTATATATTTTTTCATAGTGTTTTATTTATATTGGTATTCCGTATGGTTTTTGATCCCATCTCAATAGTTTGAAGGACTATCGGCCACTCCAGCTGCCTCACGGAATATAAAAATAACAGGATGCATTTTACTAGTTTGCTTAAAAGGCAAGTGTAAATGTTTGCTGTTAGCATCCTAAACTTGGTGCTGCCTCGTGGGATCGAACCACGTTCACCGGTTCTTCAGACCGGCGCTATGACCACATCAGCTAAAGCAGCAATAAAATTGGCATCCCCCGAGGGACTCGAACCCCCACTTACGGTTTTGGAGACCGCAGTGCTGCCATTACACCAGAGAGATATAAATTGGTCTCCCCACGAGGATTTGAACCCCGACCGCCTGGCCCCAAACCAGGAACGCTACCAAGTTACGCTATGGAGAGTTAATTTTTACAAGAAAGAAATTGTTTTACGACCTTTACTTCTTGCATATGCAATACTGCCCTTCATTGCGGCAGCACAACAAAATTTGTGTCCTTTACGAAAGACCCATTCATTTAATTTAAAAGACTTTAGTACTCTATCACCATTCCACCAACCTCGTTGACATTCAATGTAACCTTCTTCTTCTAATTGGTTACGTAACTTTGTAAACTCATCGTGGTCTTTGCTACTAATGCTGATAGCTTTGTCCCAACCTTTGAGAACCTTAATAAGGTCTTCATGTGTAGGGTTGTTACGGTCTTTGATGAAATCATGTTCATTTCTGACTGTTACATCAGTGATATAACTTTCATCAATAGTAAATTGTTTTAACATTACTACTCCTTAAAAATAACAGGATGGGTTTTTGCTTTATTTCCAGTAAAGTTTTTAATTGCTGTTACCATCCTAAAACTGGAGTAGGTGGTCAGATTTGAACTGACGGTTTTACTGTTTTGCAGACAGTTGCGTTGGGCCTCTCCGCCACACCTACATAAAATACTATTATAAAACACAATGTCAGTGCTAGTTCCCAAATCATGATTGAGGTGCGGATTTCTTGTCATTGTATTTTAGAATAGCATCTTACGATGCTATGCTAGAGCTATACTCTAGCCTGCTGTTTATACTAATCAGTTATCGCCTGACGTTCATCTAGCAGTCCGCCCGATAGAGCATGTTTATAGTGCGCCCCGGGGCCACGTTCCCCATACACACTTTGCGATATTAACGACCCCTCAATAAGGTCTCTCGCTTCTTCAATGATTGCGAATAAAGTTCTGCCCTTCGCATTTTTTTCTCAAACAAAGATTTTACTTGTTCTTTGTTTAAAAAATGTTCAGTTACATACCTTATCTGTCGCATTCTATTTTTAATATCAATATCCTTTTTCATATTCCTTATAACACATAAACAAAAACCCCTGAGACTCTTTCGATTCCCAGGGGTCAGATAAATCTTTACAATTAGACTTTACCTAGTCCCCGGGCTACCTCTTTGATTCTCATTTGTGCCACGAATACTTGGATATGCAGGTACAAAGGAATCGCTGGCTATTGACCATAGTCCCATATGTTTCTGCAATAAACAAGTAAAGTTAATCATAGTGTCTTTATTTAGTCCTGGTTTAAAAAAATGTTTTTTTAGTGTTGAATTTTTCAACATTTGTGCCTATTGTATAGCAAAATCAATTTTGTGTCAACCTCTAATCAAAAAATTTTTACCCAAAAAATACTTTTAATTTTTTGTTTCAATTAATTGAATGATTCTATAAGTAGGATCGAACTCAAACCATCTTCTACCACCATAGTTTGGATTTTTGGGTTGTCCATGATGATTGTTATGCCAGCATTCACCCTGTGTTAAAACAAAAAGCCACGGTACGTTTACGCTTGTATCTTTTGTGTCATAATTTCTGTAACCCAATTTTTTATAATGCACTACACTTGTTTGTAAGCAAAATACATGCATGGTGATAAATGCAGGCAAAATTAAAAGATATAGACATAAATCAAAATTTATTAGTGCTGTGATACCATATACAATCCAAATGATATGTAGGTAATATTTGTGAGCAAAGATCATATCGTTGTCTTTAAGTAAATCTGGAATTCGTCTTACATTGACTTCACCTTCTTTTAACTTAAACATCCAAGTTATATAGCTATGCCAAAATCCATGAATTGGACTATGTGGGTCTTGTTCTGTGTCACTATATCTATGATGACCACCTCTGTGAATAGCTACCCATAATATAGCACTACCTTGCACCGCTAACGTACCACAAAATAATATAAAACATTTCATTAATCGTGATACTTTAAAGCTATGATGACTGAATAAACGATGAAATCCTGCTCCTATACCTACAAACTTCATTAAAAACCAACCAATTAATACTGGTACATACCACCAAGAAGGGGCATTTCCCATAAGTATTTCATAGATTGCATAGATACCTAAAATTTGTATTGGTACTATTCCAGCATACAAGTGTTTAATTGTGAGTATATTTTTTAAAATTGCTATCATTTATTTTTCCAGTTTTCAAGTATTGAAGTATCACCGTTATAGATGATATGTTGCCAGCATGTATCATCACATTCATTAGGGCATGTAAGATATTTATTTTTTGTAGATAAAAACTCTATACCATAATCATTTTTAAAGCTGTCAATTACCCAATTGACCCAATTGTCAGTTTGCCTGCTGACAAAATATAACTTACAATTTGTATTGTCTTTTAACCATTGTATTTGATTAATTGTAGTTTCTCCCATTGATTTAGAAACTTGACGTAGAATAGTTTTTCTATTTGTTACTTTCCATGTGCGATTCAATATTCTATATACATTTTCTGGCCAACATGACCGTTTTGAAATAGTGCTACAAAGTTCTATTTCATTATTGTCATTAAAATACATAGAGTGTAAAATGGTATCAGAAAAATGGTCTTTGTTGTAGTTGCTCCAATACCTATGTGATTTGTCCTGATATTGCTGTTCACGTAGTTTGTCAAAAATATTGTCATACTCAATATTTTGGTTAGGTATCCATGATATTACGGGCATAATTTATTGTGTTCTAGGTAAGAGAGTCTAAATACTTTATATACGTATATTTAACATATGATTAATCTAACACACAATAACCATTTAAAATACTACATCAATGATGAAGTATTTGGTGTAAGACAAAATCCTTTTGATAGATATAGGGTAACAGTGGGCAAGATTGATCATGATAGATATACAAATAGTACGTTTTATGATGAATTAAAACGCATAGCCAAACTTATATCTTTAGAATTAGGAAAAGATTTTGAAATATATTTTAGTGGTGGAACAGATTGTGAAATACTAATACGTTGTTTTTTGGCGATTGGAATTAAACCTAAACTTGTTACATTAAGGTATACGGATAATTCCAATGAATATGAAGTAGCAAATGCAACACGCATAGCCAATGATTTGTCACTACCATTAGAAATAGTGAACTTTGATGTTCAAGATTTTTACTTTAGTGGGGCTGCAATTGATATGGCACAAAAAATTTACTGTGCTATGTTAATTTTTAATGGTTTTTTTGAAAATGTTAGGAAGCGAGGTACTCCTGCAATAATGGGAGGCAATGTGCCATTAACAAAAAAAATAGGAAATTTTGACCCATACTGGTATTACACGTATATGGAATCAGAAGAAACTTGCAATATAAGATTTGTTCAACATTTTAACATTCCAGTAATTTATGAATTTTTCAGTTATACCCCTGAAGCAATGCTTTATTGGCTAGATAGTACAGGAATAAAAAATTTAGTCAACAATAAAAATTTAAAACTTAAAGCTGAAAGTAGTAAAAATCAAATTTTAATTGACTTGCTTCCTGAGTTAAGCATTGACTATAGAACAAAAACACATGGGTGGGAAAAAACAGTACCGTTTTCACATGAAGCAAACAGACATATTGTAAGACATTTAATACCAAGATTGACAAATTGTCTTGATGGTATAAAATACAATGATGCTATCGTTCAACTAAGAGGATACAATGAAACTTACACTGGATAACAAAACAGAAATAATTAAATTGTTTAATAAAGAAAATGCTTTTAGTTACTCAACAGAAATAAAATTTGATATTACAAAAGAAGATTTTGTAAGTTTAGAACACGAAATATTTGCAACAAATTACTTAGGACAATTAAAAAATTGGCATTCATTTATTAATGATGAAAAAACAAGTTCAATCGTATGTTATCAAAGTGAAGATGAACCAAGTTGGTATTTGACAAATATTTATGGTACACAGGATATAAACTCTTTAATACAAGAAGCTGTGTTATACAATGAGAGTTATAATTATTATAAATTTTATGTTGCAATACCTATTCAAGATTTGAATAATTTTAATTTAGAATTAGAAAATTATGAATACCTTGATGAAGTTTTTGTAAGGGAAAAATCCAGATGTTTCTATACTATGTTTTGGCAGCTTCTTTATAGAAGAACTTTACCAGACAAAGATACTATAATTAGATGTTATTATATGAAACAAAGTTCTAGAAAATTTATTCCACAAATGAGCAACATATGATAAAATTTGAAGATACTCCAATTGATTTTTTTACTTATGCTAATGGATATTATAGAGTTGATAAAAAATTTTATTATAAAAAATTTAATGCGCTTAAAGAATCAATAAAAACTAAACAAGAAATAAGTTGGGACTTTCACAGAACCGCATTTGAAATAGCCATAAATAATAAAAATTTAAATTTAAATTTATTAGAACATTATAAAATTCGGGCGCAACAACTGCGAGATAGTTATGATTATTTGATACTTGCTTATACAGGTGGAAGTGATAGTCATAATATACTTAAAACCTTTTTAAATAATAATATTCAGTTAGATGAAGTTTGGGGAGACTTTCCTAAAAGTTTACTAGAAAAAGGTGGTTATACACTTACTAATAGTACTTCTTCAACCAACATGGCAGTAGAGTGGTATACAATAGTCATACCAGAACTTAACGAATTAAGTCAATTATATCCTAAAATAAAAATTCATTTAAGTGATTGCTGGGAAAACAGAAGTTTGGAAGATTATGAAGATACTACAAGTGTTATGAACATTCCAGGAAATTATTTATTAATTCAACGTTTTAGATATCTTCAAAAATATGTAGCTAACCTTATTGAAAAAACAGGCAAAAAAGTTGGTGTGATTGTAGGCATAGATAAACCTATACCTTATATTAAAGAAGATTCTTATGGCATGATATTTGCAGATAAAGCAACATTTTTTAAAAGTGATTACTATAACGGAATCTATGTACCGATAGAATACTTTTATTGGAGTTCTACTTATCCAGATTTACCTGTAGCCCAAGCTAAAAATTTATGGAACTATTTGCTTCAAAACAAAGATGACACACTTAAAAGATTGTCATATTATGATAGTCTTGGATCTATTGAAATTTTAGATAGAAATAAAAATTTTGATATCCCAATTAAAAAAATTTGTTACCCTTATTGGGATTTTTCAAGAATTCAAGTTAATAAGTCTGGGGTTTTTTACAATGACAACTATTCACGTTTTTTAGAAAAATTTAAAAGTGAAAGAGTTTATCAAAGTTTTTTATCAGCAACTAGTAATGTTTACAAACTACCCTCATATGTCTTTAATGATGGTAAACACGCATACAGTGATATCAAATGGCATTATTGTTTTTTTGAACTTGGAAAATTAAACTGGTAAACTATAAAAATAAATACTTTTACAAAATTTTTAAGGAAAATAAATGAAATTTTTAGTAAGTCTAGTTTGCACATTACTTTTTAGTATTGCAAACGCTGTCGAAATGCCTCATGAACTAAAAGACAAAACTATTACATTAGTAAGTCATAGTGTAGCAGGTGGTTGGAATGATACTTTGGCAAGAACAATAGCAAAAAAAGTTGAAGAACAAACTAAAATACAAATAGTTGTAGTGAACAGACCGGGTGCTTCTGGTAATATAGGGGCAAGATTTGTAAAAGATAGTTTACCCAATGGGCTTACTTTATGTCATTGTGATGCTCAATCTTTGATGTTTAATGCAGTTACTGGTTTAGAAGGATCACTTAGACCCGGTGAGTTAGAGGGCATTACATTAATACGTGAGTCTCCTCTTGCACTTATAGTTCCATTTAATAGTGAAATAAACAATATAAATCAATTGCTTGAGACACATAAAAAACGTGAGTTAACTTTTGCTACGATCGGCGCACAAATAACATATTATGGTGTAAAATTAGCTTCATTTGCACAATCAAAAAAAGATTTATTAATAGTCCCTTATAAGGGAGATCCTGAAAATGCTATTGCAGTGTCACAAAATAATGCTGATTTTACATTTGTTGGGCTTAATACTGCCATTAACTTTGAACAAGCAAAACGTGCAAAAATAATTGCTATAACAAGTGCCAATAGAATGCCATCTTTAAAAGATTATCCTACCATAAAAGAATCAGTAGATATGGTTGAATTTGGATGGAGCGGTATATTTGTACCAAAAAATACTCCAAATCATATTAAAACATACCTAAATTCTATATTTGCAAATGCTGTAAATAGTTCGGAATTTAAACAATTTATTGCTGATCGGGGCGGTATTGCGGTATCCACAAGTCCTCAAAGAACCGATAATTATGTTTTAAATCAATTTACAACTACAAATTTAGACTACCAAAAATATAAATCAATTTTAGAAAAAAAATAGGGTATATTGTTAGAATTGAATTAGGAAGATAAATACAATATACAGTAAAGGGACCAAAATGCTGATGTATAAAGTAGTAACTCAAATGGACGTGCCTGAGGACGTTGAAATTTGGAGTTGGGTAAATCCTGCAAAACATGAATTATTAGATAGTCAACTTGCTCCATATGTAGTAAATGTAACCGCAGAACCGTTGCCTAACAACGGTTATAATTTTGTACAATGGTACAGGGATGAACAACAATATCAAGAATTTTTAGCACACAGAGCCACACTTCTATTATTTCAAGAACGTGTCCAGTATGAATCAGAACACGGAATAACTCGCATTGTAACATCACAAGGTTATGTTGAAATTGAATGAACTTAGATAGTTTTAGTCACGGTCAAATAAAAAGTAAAATTTGGTTAGCTGAAAACATAGAAAAATATCTATGCAACAATATAGTAGTATTAGGTAGCTGGTATAATTTAACAGCATTTATATTAAAAACAAGAGGATACAAAGGGTCAATACTCGGTATAGATATTGACCCTTCTGTCAAAGAAATAGCCAATAAAATTTGCAATACTTGGTATATTCAAGGGGAAGTTGAAAATATTACAGGAGACGCAACTAATATTCCCTTGACCCATGAAGTAGTTATAAATTGTAGTAGCGAACACATGACTACAAAATGGTTTGACAATGTACAACAAGGGAGCTTAGTTTGTATTCAATCGTCAAATATAATTGATAACAATGATCCTTGGTACGTTACAAATCCTAGTCCCACAATTACATCGTTTGTAGAAAAATATAACCTGTCAAAAACCCTTTTTTGTGACACATTGAGAATTCAATATGACAATTGGGGTTATGACAGGTATATGTTAATTGGTATCAAATAATTAAGCAACTAGTCTTGCTACTGAAGTAATAACACTAGCAATACGACCGATATCACGTAGTTGTTCTACTGTGTATCCCATCTTCTTTAATCCTTCGTAGTGGGCCTTCACACAGAAATGACATTTACCAACAATACTTGCAGCTAAACTATACGATTCAAAACGTTCTTTAGTAGTTCCACCATGTGTAGCGATAGCATTCATACGTAGTTGTGCGGGCAAACCTTCTAGTTGTGGATCATTAGCCATTTCAACATATGGATACCAAACATTGTTTTGTGCCATAAGTGCAGCAGCAGTTAATGCTGCGTTTGTTTCAGTTTTATTAGCTATTTGACTTTCTATCCAAGTCCATAGTTTAGTGTTTCCTGTTGCAAACGCTGCTGCTAATGCAACAGCTTCTGCTTCTTCAACAGGAAGACTTGAACGCTTGATAACTGCGTCCATATTTAATTTTGTATCCTTTGCGTAATCTGGAATACTATTTTCTTTCAATGCGTCTACCCATTGTGTCATTTTGCTTGTTCTCCTAAAATTTTATAACCTTTTCCTGTAGGATGTACACCATCACTACTCATGTGGTCTTTGGGTCTTGGTAATATAGTATCCCCGTATTCTTTAGCGATACGCACAATAGCATCGTGTGGTATTGGTTTACGATCCTTGCCTGGATCAATCCAAAATACACGCTTACCTTTTATTGTTTCTCGCATTTTACGCAACTCTACTTCAGTCTTAACCCCTTTATGGTCGTTAGCGCCTAAACTTATGATTACAGTCTCATAGTTCTTTTTACTAGCAACTTCTAAATAGTCTTTATTCCATTGCCAACTATTCCAACCGCCGCGGCTATAGCTTACACAGTCTGGTCTATACATTGCAGTACCTACAGCAATACTGTCTCCGATAATCATACAATCAATCATTTGTAACCTTTCGCTGATAATACAATTTTACAAATATGTTCTAATCGTTCAATGTGTTCAAACGCACGCCATGGACTTGTATCAACTGCCACTACACCATGACGATCAATACCCACAATATGATTTAAAACTCCGCCATCTTCATATACTTTTAAATTAGGAATAGTCGCATCAGCTAATGCTTGACTAATTGGTGGAACGTCAGGAACAGTTTTACCTACTCTAGTATAGCGACCTAATTCTGGGAACTCTTTAACTAACTCACTAAGTTCGATTCCTGCATACATGGCTGCTACTGTATACGTTGGATGGAAGTGCAGTACTACTCTAACCTCAGTATCTATATTTTTTTGTAACCCATAATGTAAAGGTATCTCTCCGCTAGGTCGTAGTGCATTGCTTAAATCAGTATAATTTAAAGCCTTATAGTCACTTAAACTCCACTTTATAAACATTTCTGGTTGTAGAGTTTGTTTACGTATACCACTAGGAGTAATATACATATGGTCGCGGTCATGCCAGCGGATACTGGCATTTCCGTCTCGGGCAGTAATCCAATTACGTTTGTAAGCCTCTTGAAATAATTCCGAAATAGTTTCAAGCATAATTTAAATAATTAGTTATTACCGGTTCATTCAATATCATTTTGACAGCAACGATTACAAGTACACCTGCACCAATCCAAATTGTCTTTGGCCAGCGTTCCATAACTTTAGCTACAACAGTGCTACCAAATAGAATAATAGGTACACTAAGTAACAAACCAAATATGATTAGCCACCAATTGCCACCTGCAGCACCAGCGATTGCAAGTGCATTATCTAATCCCATAACAGCATCTGCCCATACTATCGTTCCCATTGCACCCCAAAAGCTAGCGGCAGCATTTACTTCTTTTTGTTCACTGTCCTTATGTTTAACAAGTGTGTAGGCAATATACAATAATGCCAATCCACCTACTAACCTAAGTCCAGGGATCAAAAGCAGATAAGTTAATAGTGCAACACATATAAATCTAACTGCTACGGCACCAAATGTTCCCCATAATAGTGCTTTCTTTCTAAGTTCAGGAGGAAGATTACGACTAGCCATAGCTATGACTAATGCATTCTCACCTCCCAAAACTACGTCAATTAAGACTATGGCTGCTATAGCCCATACAAACTCTAGCATTATAGAGTTTCGCCACCGACCTTACGGTTACATGCACATAGTTCGCCAGTTTGCAATGCGTCAAGGATACGCAAAGTTTCTTCTGGGCTACGACCAACGTTCAAGTTGTTGACAGTAACGTGTTGAATCTCGTTGCTTGGGTCAACAATAAATGTTGCACGAAGGGCTGCGCCTGCTGGAGCATAAAATACACCAAGTTGTTCAATCAAACTCAATTCACCGCGCTGTGTATCAGCAAATTGAATGTGCTTAATTTTAGCAAGATCAGGGTGTGCTTTTTGCCATGCTAGTTTGCAGAACTCATTGTCCGTTGAACCAGTTAGCAATACTGCATCACGGTCTGCAAAGTCTTGGAATAGTTTGTCATACGCAACGATTTCAGTTGGGCATACAAATGTAAAGTCTTTTGGATAGTAAACAATTACTTTCCACTTACCTTGAAATGATTCTTCTGTGATAGTAAAGAAATCATCTTTACCTGGGTTGACGCCGGTAACGGCAAATTTTTCTAGTTTCTGACCTACTGTTTTCATATATTCTCCTTGTGTGTACAGTCTGTAAGAGTATATCATACTCTATAATATTTATACTAATAAAATGGTAATTAATTATCCTCTGGTGGCAAACCATTACTATGTTTGTCACTAATATGTTCCATATCCTGCAACATTCTTTTTTCTTGTGTAGTCTTTTCTTTAAAAATTTTTCTAGGATTTCCGCACAACAAACAACCCGGCTGACCACAATCCATAGCATGATGTTTACTTAATCTATGAGGTTGTTTAACATCTGCCCCATGTTGTTTTGCAATCTTAACTTGACGTTTTACAGCAACTTCATCACTGTATCTTCTTTTGGAATTTTTTAATTTAGCTTGTTCGTTGCTCATTTTTAAGTCTCTCCATGACTGCTAATTTTTCTATATCGGAAAAAGAGGACCATTTAGATATTTCATCTATGGTCCTCTTACATCCTATACAAACTTTCTTTTCATCTAATCTGCAAATACTATTGCAGGGGGACTTGATACTTGTTTCTATAATCATTTACCGCAGCTTTAATAGCATCCTCTGCTAGGATCGAGCAGTGAATTTTGACGGGAGGGAGGGCGAGTTCTTGGGCGATTTCTGAGTTTTTGATTTCGCTTGCTTCATCGATTGTTTTACCCTTAACCCACTCTGTGACAAGACTACTTGAAGCAATTGCTGACCCACACCCATATGTCTTAAATTTGGCATCTGTTATAACTCCTGATATTGGATCTACTTTAATTTGTAATTTCATTACATCGCCGCAAGCTGGGGCACCAACCATTCCCGTACCTACGTTGTCATCTGTTTTAGCAAAACTGCCCACATTTCGTGGATTTTCATAATGGTCTACTACTTTATTGCTGTAAGCCATAATAGTTCCTCCAATAGTATTTATACGTCATCGTTGTTCTCAACGACAATCCAACCTAATTTTAATAAATCTTCACGTATTTCATCTGTTACGACACTTTCATTAACAAACTTATTTTTCATATAAAGATAATATTCTTGTTGTTCTTTTGTTAGCTGATTATATTCTTCATCTGATATTTCATTCCTTATTCCAGAACAATACCATTCAATATAATCCCCTTCTTCACGCATGTTAGCAACTATACCACCTGCACTACGCCAACTTGCACTCCAAGTTTTGCCCTGAAGTAACGGCCAAACATCATTCTTTGTGAAGTCATTATTACAAATTGCGGCATACAAATTCTGTGCGTAATATTCATGTTCTTTGACTTTATCACAAATCCATTTAGTAGAGCGTAGGTCGTACTCCATGTTGTCTTTTTGCCATTCAGGATCTTGCTCTAACTCTTGACGTTGTTCATGCCATGTTTTGAACAACTCAATCATAGATTGTGCATCTTCAGGGGTTGTCTTACCTTCTTCTACCCTTTTCATTTCACAATTTATTTGAAATGTTCCTCGTTCTGGACTTTTATTCATCATTTTTTACCTCTAACCAAGTATAGTCACCCATCCATTTTACTTTACATATGTACTCGTATCCTTCTGGTATACCAGTACACCAATCGTTAGGACCTGAGTGTGACAATCTAGTAAAATTTTTTCTGTGGTCATATACTAACCAATATGTTTGTCCATGATATGTTTGAAAATCATATTTAGCTGTATGAACCATATCAGTTATATCTAACCGTCTTTTTAAATCTTCGGCTTGCTTTTGTAATACTTTAACAAGATCCATGATTCTATCATACTCTTGTTGGGCATGTAGACGGGCCACATTGACCATAATGTCTTTTTGCTTCTCAACTGGAATCAAGTCAAATTTTGGTCCACCTGCTTCAGTAGGATATGGTGTTACATTTCTGTTAAAAAAATGAATAAGAGAATTACTACTAGTGCTGTCGTAACTCTCTCTACCCTTTGCTGAATTTGGCTTTTCATCCATTTATTCAGATGTCCTCTTTTTTTATAGGCTGTATATTTTGTTTCTTTTTAACTTTGCTATAAAAAATATGATTGCCAATTCTAGCTGCTTCAGCATATGGCCATAATGGGCTTACTGTTAAGTTATGAAAAAACAATACTGAATTAGGAATAACATCGTTATACCTATCATGTACCATAACTTCGTATGCAATTTGTTTAGCTAGTTTATATTGATAGCTATTTTTATTTGGTTCTCCTTTATCTTCACATACCCAACTAAATTGGCATATTTTTTTATCTTCAACTATTGTTGCTTGATATATGACACCACAAGGTGTTTTGGCAAAACCATGGTTAACTCTGTTTAATACAACTCTTGCTACAGCAGCTTGACCTTTGATGCTCTCACCACCTGCTTCATAAAAAATATTTTTTGCCATGCAATGCAACTGTTTTGCATCTACATGTTGATTATTTGCAATTTTTGGAACTTTTGTGGCATTTACATCCGTACTGGGAGTATAAATTATAAAAATTGATAACAAAAATGTCATCACGACAAGTTTTAAATTTTTTAACATATATTTCCTTTCCTATGCTATTATAGCATAGATTGGTTTTTTATGTTGGATTAGTTTACCCAACAATCACAGTTACAACGTATAACTTCATCTATGGCTTCAGGTACAGTATATGTAGTTGGACTTAGTAAGCCAGAAGTATATATGTTGCTAAGTTGCGGTTGTACAAGATTTTGAAATGGGTTACCTGCTAGACTACCTAGAACTATAGGATTACCTAGATTTAAATTCTCACATACTCCTTGTGGAGTAAAACCTCCTGCTATAGGAGTTATTACGTCACTTACTTGCATAATATTTGGTCCAGCTAAATCTTGACCAATACTTGCATTATTTGGTATTGAACCTAATACATCATTAGGGTACATTGTAGTTGGTACACAATAAGCATTTTGTTCGTTTACAAAATGTCCATATTGTTGAACATTAGTTAATACGTTATGATCTGCTGGTATAGTAAATGTTGCATCACCTGCAGGTACGCCTTGACCTGTTTTACCTATAGATACAGTACCATTACCCATAAGTATTTTTGTTGTTAAATCATTTAATTCAGCTGGTATATTATCTGCTAACGGGATACCTGCTTTAAACAACTTATCTTTATTACGAATTGCTCTCATAAGAGCAATAAGTGATTGTCCACCTGCAGTACTTGTATTTGATATTGCTTCTAATGTTTGAGCCTGCATATGCGGTTCTGTTTTACTAGCATATTCTTGTACGCTGTTTACAAAACTTACAAGTACCCCAGGGAATGTATTATTTCTTACACTTTTTGGCACAGTTACAGGTATTAATGCCATGTCTCTTGCATGTTGTTCTATTGTTAGTTGGGTACCAGTTAAATTCCACATTCTATTTAAAATATTAGCAATATTTGTTTTATTAGCTTGTATATTAGCTATTTCATTATTAGCAGCATCAATATAAGTTTGTACTGTCGCACTTACATCTCCAACTGCTGTTATAATTGTATTGTATATATTTGTATAAATTGTTGATAACGTACTTGTTTGTAATTGCTGTATATAAGTTTTAATGTCAGTAAATTGATATGGCAGACCTGTCATACTTCCAAAAAAGTCACTCATAGTAAATCTACCATATGGTCCACTGCCAAATGCCATTTGATCAATTCCACCTGATGCTAACACAGTGTTGGTAGGTACATCAGTGCCTGCCACTAGTGGTAGTCCTAATGTACTTTCTATATTAAACACTACTTGTGCAAATTTTTCAATAGGTACATTTTTAATGTTAGGTATTTGTTGCATTGAAAAACTAAATGCACCCGTAGCAATAGATATATTATCAGGAACGCAACTTCTACTATAAGCCCCAAATCCAGCAGCTGGAACTTGATAATTTGTACCGATATTAACATTTTCACTAGTTGGCGCAAGGCCATATACACCAATTGCTGCAATAACCTCTGGATTTAATAATTGTGAGTTTATACCATTATTAATATATATTTGATAATAAGTTTTAGCGTTAGTAGGACCTGGCCTTGAGTTGTAAACTGGCACAGTCAAACTTTGAAAACTATTAGGCAATAATTTTTGTAAGTCTAATAAATCTATTAATGAAGTTAATCCCGGTGTTGCACAATTTAATGGTATAAGTATATCAACTAAATCTTTTCCTGTAATTATACTATATGCACCATAAATTTGTTGTTCTTGTAATTTTGATGGGATAAGATTACCTGATAAAATACTTGAAACGTCACTACTTGATAGTCCTGCAGATAATAATGCATATGCTAAACTTGGAGTAAATCCACTATATTTATTTATGGTCTTAAGTAATATAGATGGGAGACCAAACTTATCTATTTGAGTTAAGTCAATTACTTTACCTGTGTTAATTAAATCTTGACCAAATGCTTGAGTAGCTAGATTTACTCCAGTAATATCTGCTGTCATTAAATCATTTACGTTGCTATATGTATTTTTTAAAAATGTCGATGCGTTTGACATAGTGGTTATAACACCATTGTTATTATCAATAAACGCTGAACACATAGTAAAACTATTTAAAAAATCTTTATAGCTCACTTCACTTGCTGCAGGATCACCATTGTAATTAAATTCATTCCATGCTTGTAGTGCAAATAATCTTATCCATCCGTGTTGAGTGATATTTGGATTATATGTTGTACTTGTCAAGTCGCTATATTGTCTAGGAGTAGGCAAACTAGTAGGATAAGTATTTGTAGTTGCTGTTGCTGTATACGGATACCAAGATATTTCTTGTGCGGCTGTACTTGTACTATCTCCATTATTTGCAGGACCTACCCATGTATACGTTGGTGGTTTACTATTACCCAATGCAGGAATAGTACTTGATCCTATAGATATTAAATTACCATATGTAGAAGTGTTTAAATTTACACCTAGTGTGTCGTAACCTGCTTTTATTGCAAGTGTTAAATCTTTTAAACAAGTTTCTGTAATTAATGTTCCTGGAGTATAAGATGAAACAGTGTGGCTAACGCCCACAAGACCTTCTGTTACAGTGTTGATATTTAACCCTGTATTTTGAAGTAATGACCCAGCTAAGTTTACACCAAATGAGTTTTGTATTGATGTATCACTCATGGTACAAACACATCAGAACTGCCGCCGACTATACTATGTCCACAACTATTTCCTGATCCTATTTTAAGAACTGGACTACCTTCAGCAACTACAGAAGGACTTCCACTAGTAGTTGATGCTGCTCTATGTTGTTGAGTTCTTTTGCCATACGGTGCATGGTCACTTATTTGACTGGTATGCAAGCCAACAGGAATACCATTAGCAAATACAGTGCTGGCGCCTCGCATAATAGCACCTCCTGTTTCATTTGTATCTCCTTGTCGGCTTATTCCTGGCATATTATCCCAATATTAATTTTTTATCTGGTACTGTTAAACCCGTAGTAGCTTGAATATATTTGCTTTTAACTGCTGATTCTGTTTCAGCTACTACTGCAATACTATTAGTATTTAGTCTAGTTTCGGACTCTGGATTAGCAGTAAACAATGTTGGCATAAGTCCCATACCTTGAGGTCCGGGTGCTACACTAACAGGGTCATTAATTAATATCCAATCACCACCTGCTTGTTTTACTTTGGCTACAACTTCTTCGCCACTGTTTAGTTTAAATGTATAAACTTCGTCTATTTTTAAATTTATTTGTATGTTACTCATTAAAATGATCCTTGTGGCTCCATTGTGTTTTGTACATAGGCTACCAAATCTGTATATCCACCTATTAATTTTTCATCAAGAAAAATTTGCGGTACTGTTCTTGCAGTTGGTACTGCTTCTAATAAATCTTCTTTTGTGTATCCATCGCCAATTTTCTTTTCTTCATACACAATACCTTTTTGTTTTAATAGTGCCTTTGCTTGTTCGCAATAAGGACAATTGTATTTGCTCCAGACTATAGCTTTCATTTTTTCTCCTTTTTATATTTGTGGTAATTCTTCGTAATTTAACGTATCTGACATAACACCTATTACATAGTTTGTACTTTCATTTTCTTGCAATGCTGTTTGTTTCTTATGTGTATCCTGATGTTTATTAAACCATGGTATAGGTGTAGTCTTGGGGTGTGCAGAACTATATTTAATGCCTATTTCTTTTAGTGCATTAAAAGCTGTATAGTCTACAAAGTCTTTTAGAATATTAGCATTTAACCCAATAACAGGTCCATATTTGAAAAGATAATCTGCCCAGGCTTTTTCTTCATTTATTACATCTTGATATATTTGGTAAACTTCTTGTTTACATTCTTCTGCAACTTTGGCAAAGCGACTATCTTCTTTCACAACTTGATTAATTAACCAAGCTGTCCATTCTTTGTGTAGTATTTCATCTTGTAGAATTAGGCTAATGATGTTACCATTGCCAATAAAGATTTTGTTTTCAACCATAGCTAGACTAGTAGCAAAACTTACCATGAATCTAAATGCTTCTAATGCATAACTTGCATGTAATGCTAGGTAAATTGCTTTAATATGTTCGTGTTCGGCACCAGTAATACCTAATTCAATGCTACAATTATATCTGTGTAAATCGTCGTAATACTTACCAACACTACTAGCCATGTCAACAATCTCTTTAGTATCGTGAATTGTATTAAAGACTTCTTTAGGTACGTTGTAGATATTACGAATGATATGGCTATAACTGCGGCTATGTATGTTTGTTTCAAAAAATGTCCAGTTATATACTAATGCTTCTAATTCAGGTAAACTAATTACAGGAGTAAAAATCTGACTTGGTCCACGACCTTGCAAACTATCTAACGCTGTTTGACGTAATAAGTTACTAGTAAAGATATGTTTTACTGTATCACTTGCATCTTTAAAGTCTTGTGCATCTTTAGTTAGGCTAATTTCTTCCGGTACCCAAAAGAAACCTCTAGCAGTTTGTTCATACTTTGCAAGTTTGTTATATTTTACTTCTTCAAACCTTTGAATAGTTACTGGCCCTTCTGGGTCTAAAAACATTTTACGTTGTAGATAATCTGTTTTTGTTTTAAGGTTATATTGATGTTTGCTCATAATTTTTCTTTTCTGTGTTGTGTGATAGCATATTTATAAGATTTGGAAAATATTCTTTTTGTGGATCTTTGATACTATTTTCTTGTATATAGGCAATTGCTTTTGCAGCTATAGGTTTTTCTTTTTTATCCATTTCTGCTTTAAGTTCCTGAGTTATTTCAATTGCTCTATTTGCGTCTGGTATATCTGTGCCATCATTCTTATACCATACTGCGGGTAATTTTGTTATATCAGGTATGGTATAACCATACTTTTCGTAATCTTTATCTAACTCACTACGTGGAACATTTGGTAATATACCCAATGGCATAATCATTAGTGGATAGTAGTAAACTGTATGTATAGGGCAGTCTGGTTGCAGGAACCAATTTGCAGTTTCTCGTAATTCAGAATATGATTCCCACGGCAAACCAACAATGTAGCCTGCTGTGATATATACTTCATCTTTCCATACTTCTTTAATTTGGTGTAGTGCTTGTTTGCGTTTTTCAACACTCATGCCTTTTCCTGCAAATCTTGCTGCTCTATCTTTAAAACTTTCTATACCAATAAAACAACTTACCATGCCTATATCTAGTAACAATTGTGCTTGCTCTGGATTGTTGGCAATTACATCTAGTCTAATATAACATCTAAATTTTGGTTTAAATGGTAATCTTTTTACAACATCAAGTACGTGATATAACTTTTCTGTTGAATCATTAAAAGTATCATCGGCTATAAAATAGCGTGTTATTCCCCATTTAGTATAATTTTCTAGTAGCTCATTATACAGTGTTTCTTTTGTTTTTAAATATGATGCTAAATCTTTTTTCCCAATTAGAGGAAATTGACAAAATGTACATTTAAAACGGCAACCTCTTGTTACTTCTAGTGTCAGTAATTCATCACTTTTAATTTGGTCATACTCTGTATAAGTTGTACAACTGTCTAACCAACCCCAATCTCTACTTTCAGCTTTTGTGTCGTGATTTATCAGCTTGTTCCATATTCTTTTAGGTTGCTCCATGTAATCAATGATTTCAACCTCTGCAAGTCCTGCGATAAAATGATCTGCAGGAAAATCAAGGTACCAATCTATTTTAGGGCCACCCAAAAGTATCTTTGTTTTAGGATTACGTCTTTTTACAGGATCAACTATTTTATGACCCTGCCCTACTATAGCATAATGTGTTAGTGTTGTTGGTATATTAGATGGCTCTTCTCCGTAAGCACCTCGTACATTTACTGCTAAATTGAGACTATGAGTCTTTGCATTCATGTTTCTGTATCGCCACCATGTAGTGCTGAAACCAACAAATTGTGTATTAGGACCTACAGCTAAATTCACAATTTGTTCCCAAACTTCAAGTGTTAATGCAGCAGAAAAATCTATAACCAATACTGTATATCCATGACCTCTTAAATGTGTTGCTAATCTATGTGCTCCATATCCTCGATTCCAACTAGGATATGCAGGAGTGTCAGTTACCAATATTGCATCAAACGTAGCCATTATTCTTACAGTTTACATGCTTCGCAATCTTCTGCATCATCAAAATCAATAACTTCTAATGGTGCTTCAACTGTATCTTCTGCTTTGGCCCCATGCTTGTTAATTAGTGAATAGTAAAATGTCTTAAGACCCCATAACTGACTTTGCATTAAATTCTTTGCAATTAATGTCGTTGGAACTTTGCGCTCTGGGAAATGTGCAGGATTATAGAATGTATTGGTACTAATACTTTGATCTACATATGCTTGTAATATTGCACTTGTCTTTAAATAACCGTCACAATCTTTTTGATCCCACATTAACTGATATTTGTTTTTTAGTTTATGATATTCGGGAACAACTTGAGTGAATGATCCTGCTTTACTTTCTTTTACAGTAATTAAACTCATTGGCATTTCTATGCCATTTGTTGAATTAATTACCACGCTACTAGATTCTACAGGAGCGATAGCCATTTGTGTAGCATTACGGACTCCGTGTGTTTTCATTTGTTCACGTAGTGGTTCCCAATCTAGTTCAGGTGTGAAATCTGCTAGTTGATTAACACCGTTGGCTCTACGCTCCCAAGGGAACACACCTTTACCATAATATGTTTTATCACTATCTATACATTTGCCACGTTCTTGTGCTAACTCTACACTTGCTTCTGTAAGGTAATATGCTTGATGTTCCATCCAAGATTTTACTTCTTGTAATGAATCTTTTTCACCGTACTTGAAACCTCGTTTAGCATGCCAGTATGCCAAGTTAGTTACACCGATGCCCAATGGACGTATTTCATCATTACTCAACTTAGACTGTATAGATAAGAAATCTTGATAATCCAAAATATTGTTGAGACTACGATGGAGTATACGACAAGCTCTACGCATATCTTCAGGATTTCTAAACGCTCCCCAGTTGATCGAACCGAGAGTGCAAAGGGCAATGCGACCATCGCTATCATCAAGACGTTTAAAAGGACGAGTAGGAAGTAGAATTTCACAGCAGAGATTACTTTGATAAATGGTATGATACTCTGAATCAAAAGGACCTTGATTCATTACGTTATCAATGAACACTAGATATATACGTCCAGTGTCGGTTCTTTCTTTAAGGATTCCTCCTTTAAAAACTTCTTCAGCAGCCATAACTTTCTTTCTGAGTCCTCGTTGTTTTTCATACTTAACATAAAGTTCTTCAAAAAGTCTTGTGTTGCTATAAAATGCTTCATAAAGATCAGGAACCTCATTAGGATCAAAGAAAGTTATGTTTTCTTTGTTTTTGAATCGTCTCCAGAAGAAACTACTAAGCACAACCCCATAATCCATATGACGGACTCTGGTTTCTTCTGTTCCTTGGTTGTTTTTAAGCACAATAAGATCATCAAACTGATGATGCCAAATAGGATAAAAAACAGTAGCACTTGCATTACGTATTCCACCTTGACTACAACTCCTTAAATCACCGAACCATTTCTTTAAGAAAGGAATCATGCCGGTGTGCATAATTTCTCCGCCTCTAATAGGACTACCTAAAGACCTTAATCTTCCAATTTCTAAACCTATGCCAGCACGTTTACTGGCATATTTTGCCATCATTTCCCCGCTAGCAAAAATGCTATCAAGGTCGTCATCACTCCTAATGAGAACGCAGGAACTAAACTGCTTGGTAGGAGTACCGAGACCAGCAAGCACAGGAGTAGCCAAAGTAAATAGGCCATCACTAGCGGCTGTATAGTATTCTTTGATATATCGCATTCTAGCACTGTTGGGTTCCTCTTTATGGAAGACAGTAGCTGCTGCGACCATGTATCTAATTTGTGGAGTTTCATAAATTTCCTTTGTTGAACGATTACGAACAAGATATTTTTCAATCAATTGTTCTATTGCTGCATAACTATACTGTTCATCCTTAGAATGGTCAAGCATGTCATTCATCTTGTTCCAATCTTCTATAGAATACCATTCTAAAAGTTCTTTTGTATATAAGCCAATGTTGATATTTTTCTTAACAATTTCATATAGATGGGGAGGCTCGTAATCTCCATACACATCTTTACGCAACATACTTAAACGTTGCTTGCCTGCTACGTATTGATAATTGGTATGACCAATGTCTGGGTTTGATTCTACGTCAATCAAATCTACAATGGCTCTTAATGTGATATTGTCAATTTCAGTTGTAGTAATACCATCATAGAAGTGTGGGTTACTACGTATTTCTATCATTGATGGGCTAACGTCTGCTATGCCCTTACATACTTTTGCAACTTGCGCTTGCCATTTTTCTAATGTTAGTGGTTCTTTTGTTCCATTTCGCTTAGTTACATAAATTTTCATGTGCCACCTGTTATTTTTTTCTTTATAATGTCTATGTCTAATTTTTTATTAATTTTAAAATCTGTTGATTTGATATTTAGAACCATATCAGGCCAGTAATTCAATACATATTTTGCGTTATCAACTAGGACTATGGTAACGTCTTCACTATTATCATCGGTAGCTAAACAAAAGTCAATATCGTTTATTCCCAATAGTAATAGTGTATATATCATTCCCAAACCTCTAGCCAATGTGCAATAATTATTATCTGCTATTAATTCCCAAGGATTAGGCCAGTTATCCATATCATATGGATGTAGATAATGATTTACTATTGGGGTATATTGCCAAAATCTATCAATTTCAACACATTTTGTTTTTGTGTCTGTATCTTGTAGTTTTTGTCTTAACTCGTACCAGTTTCTAAGTCTGGTTTCATAACTTAATTGAAATATGTTAACCACAACGTATTTAACAAATCTTATAATGATTTGAAAAATACGTTATGGTTTATACTAATTAAGCGTATGTAGCGTTCAATGTATACCACTGAGTAGTAGTAGCTACAATAAATTCTAATCTTCCGCCTGCTGCTAATGAGTAAGCAACGTTAGCGCCTAAACTGTTTATTTGTCCACCAGCAGTAGGATAAACTAAACATGAGTTAGCAGTAGTATTGATAACTAATTTTCTCATACCTGGAGTAGCAACTCCAAATGTTACACCTGCTCCACTAGCACAAGATGTAACAACACAAATATCGTTAAATATTGAAGTTGCATTGCTTATTACTGTACCAGCAGCAGTAACTGTTGGACTAATACTATGTATCAAGCTACCGTTAGGATCAACAATAACGTTTGCACCATCAATATTACCAGAGAACGTAGCTATACTTGCACTAATATTACCTGCGACAGCATTACCACTTACAGTTAATGATACAAGTGTACCTGTACTTGTAATATTTGGTTGCGCTGCTGTTGTTACAGTGCCTGCTGTTGTAGCTGCACCGCTCAATGTTGCAGTGATTGTGCCAGCACTGAAGTTACCGCTAGCATCTCTAGCAACAACCTTACTTGCAGTATTTGCTGATGTAGCATCTACTGCTGCTGTTACTGCCGTACCACCATTGAAACTTGTTCCAGTTAAAAATGAACCTAATGTTAATGTCTGAGTAGTATTAGCAGTAATAGTACCTGAACTACCCAATGATATTGAAGTGCCGTTAACAGTCAATGAACTATTTGCCAATCTTGCCTGAGCAAGTGTACCACTAGCAATATTAGTTGCGTTTAATGATGTTAAACCTGATCCACCTCCTATGAATGCAGATGCTGTGATTGCATTTGCTGAGAAACTACCTAAACTATCACGTGCGACAATTTTACTTGCAGTCGCAGCATCAGTTGCATCAACTGCCCACGTTGTAGCAGTTCCACCATTAAAATCACTACCAGTCAAATATGTACCACGTGTTAATGTTTGAGTAGTGTTAGCAGTTATAGTACCTGAACCACCCAATGATATAGAAGTTCCATTAACTGTTAATGAACTATTAGCAAGTCTTGCTTGTGCGACGGTACCAGTTAAATTACCTGCTTGTAATGAACTTAAACCATTAGCATTACCAGTAAATACACCAGTATTAGCAGTAAATGCTACAGCAGTTACAGTTCCATTAACACCTAAACTTGTAAGTGTACCAACTGAAGTAATGTTTGGCTGCGCTGCTGTGGTCACAGTTCCTGCTGTTGTAGCACTACCTGCAGTTCCAGCAGTAGCCGCATTTAAATTTGCAACTTGTGTTGTTGAAGAAACAACTAATGGAGCAGTTCCGGTTGCTACCGTAGAAACTAACTGTCCTGCAGTGTTAATATTACCACCGCCAATGTTACCTGATGCAGTTATCAATCCAGTTGTGCCTAAATTACCAACATTAGTATTGCCCGTACTACTTAATGTAGTAGAAAATATTCCAGTAACACCTAAATTACCAACGTTTGCATTGCCACTTACTGATAAACTTGTTAAAGTACCAACACTTGTAATATTTGGTTGTGCTGCTGTAGTTACAGTACCTGCTGTAGTTGCTGCACCACTTAAAGCACCAACAAATGTAGTAGCAGTAATAGCACCATTTGACAAGTTAGCTACAAACACAGAGTTTGCATATTCTGCTACATTACCACTAGTTGCATTTGCAAAAACTAAGAATGCATTACCGGTGCTATCTGCAACATTTATAAAATCAGCAACGTTTGCATATGCAACATTAAGGTTTGCAACACGGGTAGTTGAAGATACAACTAACGGAGCTGTTCCTGTCGCTACAGTAGATACTAGCTGCCCTGCTGTGTTAATATTGCCACCACCAATATTACCTGTAGCAGTAATTAATCCAGCGGTACCTAAATTACCGACGTTACTGTTTCCAGCACCACTCAAATTACCTACAAATAATGTTGCACCAACATTACCAATATTAGCATTGCCACTTACTGATAAACTTGTTAATGTACCAACTGCTGTTACTTGCGTTTGTGAGGCATTTACACTGAATGTAGTACCAGTTAATGTTAAGCCTGTACCAGCATTGTATGTGCCTGCACCTGAGAATTGAGTAAATTCAATAAAATCAGATGCTCCGCCTATGGTAGCTGGACTACTTGTTTGTACCCAACCAGTATTGTCATATAATGTGCCACCAGTACAGAATACAAAGTCGCCTGCTTCAACTTCTGGAACACTGTTATAATCAGTAGCACGTGTTAGAACTGTTGTACTTGTATAAGTATAGATACCATTATGTACAGTATTTGCTTCATTCTTAACAAGAATACGTAGACCTACTGTTTGAACATTAACACCGTCGATTATACTATATGTACCTGTAGTTGTTAATGTTGCCCCTACACCACTTGAACCGTTATTATATGTTACAGTACCACCAGATAAAGAAGCTAATGTGTTTGGAGTAGCTGCTTGTACTGCATCGTGTATGTTCAAGCCTTGTGCAACATCATCAACATACTGCTTTGTTGCAGCATCATTTGGATTTGTAGGTGTAGCAAGATTAATAATAGTGTTGCTGGTCATGTCTAAGTTACCAGCAATACTGCTTAAACCAGTACCTGTTACAGTTAATACACCACCTGTTACTAAATTGCCACCGGTAATATTACCAGTTGCAGTAATCAATCCAGCTGTACCAATATTACCAATATTACTATTACCGCTTACTGATAGACTTGTTAATGTACCTGTGCTTGTAATATTTGGTTGTGCAGCAGTTGTTAGTGTTCCTGTTATACTTGTAAACACACCAGTTGTAGCGCCAATATTACCAACGTTTGCGTTACCGGTTGCACTGATTACACCACCTGTTATTAAGTTACCGCCAGTAATATTACCCGTAGCAGTAATTAAACCACCTGTACCTAAATTACCTACATTACTATTACCTGTACTGCTTAATGTAGTAGCAAATACACCTGTAGCACCTAAGTTACCAACGTTTGCGTTACCGCCAGCACTTAATGTACCCGCTGTTGCTAAGTTACCACCTGTTATTGTACCTGTAGCAGTAATTAAACCACCTGTACCAATATTACCAATATTAGCATTGCCAGTTGCACTTAGTGTTGTTGCAAATACACCTGTAGCACCTAAGTTACCAACGTTTGCGTTACCGGTTGCACTGATTACACCACCGGTAACTAAATTACCTGCTGTTACATTTCCAGTAGCAGTAATTAAACCACCTGTACCTAAGTTACCAACGTTTGC
>Ga0129333_10000962_pt1 | contig 25457 bp, 25 predicted proteins | sample CPB6_08_DNA_FD_94474 | JGI IMG/M metagenome (GOLD analysis project Ga0129333, IMG submission 94474) | Freshwater to marine salinity gradient microbial communities from Chesapeake Bay, USA - CPBay_Sum_0.6_0.8_DNA | ecosystem: Environmental > Aquatic > Marine > Coastal | place: USA: Chesapeake...
GGCAACGACCTACTCTTCCGTGCCTTAAGACAAAGTACCATTGGCGCTAAAGGGCTTAACTGCCGAGTTCGGAATGGGATCGGGTGTTACTCCTTTGCAATAATCACCAGGCAATGTTTTGTATATAAATAGTATAACTTTGTAAATATCTTAAATATTCCAAAATCACAGCCTGATTTTACAAAAGTGGATAATTTAAAATATAGTGCTATAACTAAAAAACTTTATCGCGGGGTGGAGCAGTCTGGTAGCTCGTCAGGCTCATAACCTGAAGGTCCTTGGTTCAAATCCAAGCCCCGCAACCAAATTTGTAAAAAGTTTTTCTTAAAAAAAACTCAAGTTTAATGAATAGAATAAAATCAATTAGTCTAATAATCCCAGTTTATAGAGATGGTAATACAGTTAAATTAATGATCGAAAAAAGTTTAAAAGTTTTAAAAAAAATAAATAAGAAATTTGAAATAATAATAATTGATGACTATTGTCCACAAAAATCTGGAGAAATAGCTTTATCGATTTCTAAAAAAATAAAACAGGTAAAGGTTTTTTTTCATAATAAAAATAAAGGATATGGAGCCGCATTAAAAACTGGTTTAAAAAAAAGTAAAAACAGCTGGATTTTTATGATTGATGGTGACAACGAGTACGATGTAAATGAGATTTATAAACTAATGAAAGAAAGTTTAAATCATGATTTAATTATTACTTATAGGTATAAAAAAAAATATAACTTATATAGAAAAATAGTGTCTTGGTCTTATAATCTAATTCTAAGATCTATATTTAAAATAAATTTTAAAGACATATCTTCTGGATCAAGGTTAGTAAGTAAAAAATTAATCAATAAAATTAAAATTAACACTAATGGTCCTTTTTTTGGAGCAGAATTAGCAATAAAATCAAAATATGAAAACTTTAAAATTAAAGAAGTGGGAATAAATACAAATATCAGAAAATTTGGCGAAGGATCTATTGTTAATATCTCAAATATTATCTTAACTATAAAAGAGATTATTATATTATTTATTAAAATTCATTTAAAATATAAAGTTAAATAAAATATATTTATTAATAATAAAACCTTGTTTGAAAAAAAAAAAAAAAAATCTTTTGATCAAAGTCGCTCACTAGAAATCTTTATTAAAAATCCTGAAAAACATAAAGACTTAGAGAATGATAGCAGATCTGTTGAAAACCTAATAACTATGGGATCTTGTTATTCTTATGTGGCAGCAGCCTTTAAGAAAAATTCTCTTTCTATTGACATAAAAAAATTCAATAGAATCTTATTTTTTGATAAAGAAAAAAAAATTATTACAGTCGAAGCTGGAATGAAAATATTTGAACTTTTAAATTTCACGCTAAAGTATAATTTATGGATACCTCAAATTCCTGGATACCCGTTTATATCTATTGGTGGGGCAGTTGCTGCAAATGTGCATGGTAAATCATGTGCTTTTTATGGAACAATAAAAAACTCTGTGAAAGAGATGAGAATATTTCATAAATTATATGGTTGGTTAAATCTTAATTTAGAGGAAAATAAAGATATATTTGATTTAACTATCGGTGGATTGGGATTTACAGGCACTATAATTTCAGTGACATTTAAACTTGAGGAAATAGATAACTTTAATTTTTTAACAACTATTAAAGAAGTAGAATCAATTTCAGAAACTATAAAATTTTTAGAAACATCAGATAAAAAAAATCTTATTTATTCCTGGAATATAATAAATTTAACAACAGATTTAAAATCCTTTGGCAAAGGCATAATATTCGAAAATAAAATTGATGAAAAAAATAGTTCAAACTATTACAAGCAAATAAAATATACTTATAAAAAAAGATTACCTCTGTTAAAACTATGGAATAAACTGACTATCAATTGTTTTAATTTTTTTTTTATTAAATATCAAAAATATAAAAAAAACTTTTATAAAGATAGCTTTTCTAATGTAATTTTTCCCTTCTATAATAAAGAGATATATTTTTCATTATTTGGACATAAAGGCTTTTTAGAAAGCCAAATTTTAATATCTGAAATAAGAATTAATGAGTTTTTAGAGGAATTTAATTATAAAATTAATATTCATAAACCATCTATTACATTATTTTCTTTAAAAAAAATGAGTGGTGAACAAAAATATTTAAGATTTGAAGATAATAAAATTTGTCTTACTTTTGATATGGTTAAAAATAACAAAAACACTTTTTTTCTTAATGAATTATATAAATTATATATTAAATACGAAGTTTTACCTTCTGTAATCAAAGACTCAAATCTAGATAAAAATACATTTAATAACTGTTATAAAGAAGCAGACATATTTAGAGAAAAATTAAAAAAATTCGATCCAAAAAGAATATATCGTTCAGACTTATCCGATAGATTAAATATATGAAATATATTATTTTAGGAGCATCTTCTGGTTTAGGAAGAGAAATTGCTTATTTATTAGCAGAAAAAAAAAATGACCTAATAATAATTTCAAGAGATGAGAGAGATTTAAAAGCTATTAAATATGATTTAGAAATTCAATATAAAATAGATGTAATATACTTTGAATTAGATTTGTCATCCTTTGAAAAAGTACAAAAATTTTTTGACTCTAATACTGATATTACCAAGGAAATAGATGGAATACTTATACCTGCGGGAATGGTTTTAGAAAATGATGTAGTTGAAAATAAAATTGAAATTTCTAATTCGATTATTCAAGCTAATTTTGGATCAATTATATATTTTATTTCAAAATTTTTGCCTACATTTATAAAAAAAAATAAGGGAACTATAGTTGGATTTGGTAGTATTTCCTCAATGTTTGGTAGAGAGAAAAATGTTGTTTATGCAGCCTCCAAAAGAGCTCTTGAATCTTTTTTTGAGAGTCTAGAAATTAGTTTAGTATCTACAAAATTAAATATACAATTTTACACTCTTGGTTATGTCGATACAAATTTATCTTACGGTAAAAAATTAATTTTACCTAAAGGCTCAGCTAAAAAAATAGCTTATATTGTTCATAATAATCTTAATAAAAATTCAATTAAAATATTTTATCCTTTTTGGTGGAAATATATAAATTTCTTCTTAAAAGTTATTCCTTTTTACTTTCTGAAAATTTTTTATAAAATAATTCTTAAAAGAAATAAATGAAAAATAAATTAATTTACTTAATAATTATCTCTACAGTAACTAGAATATTTTCTATTTACTTATTTGGAGCAAAAGAGATATCAAATGAATGGGGTGTCATGGTTGAGGTGATGGAAGAAAATCAAATGATTGGATTTAGAAAAGTTGAAGGAGAAATAATGCCAACTATTTTTATGCCGCCACTATATCCAGTATTCTTATTTTTAGTTAAACAATTATTTAATAATTTAAATTATTATTTACTAATAATACAATTTATTCAATTAATATTTTCAATCATTGGAGTAATTTATTTAATAAAAATACTTTCTAATTTCTTTTCTGAAAAAATAAGTTATATCGGGGCTTATATTTTTGCATTGTTTCCGCTTAATGTTTACGCAATTTCTCAAATTTCATCAGTAACGTTGCAAATCTTATTAATGATATTTTATATATATTACTTTATTAATTCTTTAAAAATTAGCTCTAAAAAAAATATAATATTATTTTCATTATTCTCAGCTTGCTTAATCTTATTGAGGGGAGAGTTTTTTGTTTTTTATTTTTTTACTTTGTTTTATTTTTTTTTTAAAAAAAAGATTCATCTAGTTATTTCTAGTTTTATTATTACCCTATTGTTAATCTCACCTTATTTAATAAGAAATTATTTAATTTTTGAAGTTATTACTGTTACAAAATCTTCTGGTTTCAATCTATTTAAGGGTAATAATCCACTATCAAGGGCGGAAGGTATACCTATGCTTGATGATGTTGAAAAAATATCTCAGGAAACTCAAGAAAAAATTAAAAAAATTAGACCACAAGATAAATACGATCTGATAATTGATAAATTATACAGAGAAGAAGCAATTAGGTTTATTTTAGATAATCCTATTAGATATATTAAATTATATTTAATAAAGTTTTTTTCTTTTGTATTTATTGATTTCACCGCAACTTACCCAAATTATTATAATGTTTTTCATTTATTGCCTAAAATAATAATATCTATTTCTTCTTTAATTGGTATTTTTTTAACATTTAAAAAAAAAAGTGTCCTGAGATTCTTCTCCTTATATTATCTGCTTAATGGTTTAATTTTATCAATTTTTTTTATATTACCAAGATACAGTCTGGCCTTATTACCAATCCAGGTTATTTTAACTTGCTACTTTCTGAATTTATATAAGTTAAGATTTTTTGAGAACAAATTAATATGCAAATTAATATAATTATATGAATAATTAACGTTGAGCCTTAGATCTAACGCTTTTCTCTCTGAGAAAGTAATATGAAAAAAAATATATATTTAGTAAAATAAAAAAATACACCTTACAAAATGTTGCATTTTTATAATTAAACAATAAGGGTAAGATAGCCAAAAAATAAAAAATGTTAATAATAAGTCCTGTGAGATAATTTGCTTTATTTAGATTTTTAACTTTTGAATAAATCCATTTAAAAAAAAGCATATGAAGATGTTCTTTGTCAGGTTGTAGTGGTGATAAATTAAAAAAAATTTTTCTAAAAAAAGAAAAAAAAACTTCAAAGAATATATAAAATAATAAGCAAGCAAAAAAGAATGGAGATATTGCTTGGTTAAAATTGCTCATCTCAATAATAATTAGTGATATAATACTACCCAAAAAATAAGCTCCACTGTCTCCTAAAAAAATTTTAGCTTTAGGAAAGTTATAAAGTAACACTGAAATTAAAATTAAAATTAGAAATATAATTAAATATTTTATTAAATTGTCGTTATTATTACAGTAATTTATAAAATATAGAACTGATAATATAATAATTATATGAATTAATAATAAACCATTAAATCCATCAATTAAATTACAACCATTAGATATAAATACTAAACATAAACAGACGAATATTATAGAAATGAGTATATGACTATTTATTAAATCATCTAATAATGAAATTTGAGTTCTCAAAACTTTAATATCAAAAAGAAAAATTAAATATGCACCAGTAATTAACATTAATAGCAATCTTTTATTAGGACTAATTTTAAAATTAATATCACTTAAAAATCCTATTAAGAAAAAAATTGACCCTAAAATTATAATTTTGAAAAAAAAGAAATTTTTTTCTAAAAAAATAGAAATATTTAAAAAAAAAAATATATAAATCAAAATACCACCTATTCTAGGTATAGGTTTTTCATGAAAAGATTGGGGTTTTAAAAAATCAGTATCTAAAGTTTTATGTAAAAGAAAATACCTATAATTTTTTATAATTAAAAAATTTAATAAAACTGTTAGTGGTAAGATAATTATTATAAATTTATCTAAGAGCATATTTTTTTAATGAGTTATAAATTATAAAAAATATTGAAAATAAATTATCACTAAAATTCATTTTGTTATATCTTTTATTTATATTCCATAAAGCTAATAAAACTTTTAAACGATCGCTTTGTAATGAGTTATTTCTCAATCGATAAAATGTATAAAAGCCTCGACATCTATATGCTCTAATTTTATTTAAAATTTTGCATTTAAAATAATAATCTTCGCATCTTCTTAGATTAGGAAAAAAGATTTTATTTAAAAAATTTCTTTTAATAATCATCGTACTTGTAGCTAAAGAAGTGTTTTTAGTAAAATTTTTATAGTTAAAAAAAAGTGGTGTTATAATTTTTTTAATTTTGTCATTTTTAATAGACTTATAATCAGTATATGTAAAATTATAGCCTTTAGATAACATAAATTTTATTTGCTTACTTAATTTATTATTCGTCCACATGTCATCTGAGTCTATAAAAGCTATAAACTTAGACTTGGAGTACTTTAACGCAAGGTTTCTACAAAAAGCTTGTCCTCTATTTTTTTTATTTTTAATAAATAGAAATTTTTTCTTACATAAATTTCTATTTAAAAAAAATTTTATTAATTCTGTAGTCCCATCATTTGAAGCATCATCTACAATTAATATTCTCCAATTTCTATATGTTTGCTTGATTATTGATTTGAGAGTTTGTATTATAAAATCTTTAGTATTGTATACTGGCAAAATTATATCAACTTTATTACTACTCATAATTACATATTAATTTTTTGTAATAAGTTTAAAGTAATAATTATAGATTTGGAATAATGTTAAATTTTTTTCTTGAAAAAATAAGCTTATATAACTTAGTTAGAAACTTATTTTATTTATTTCCATTATTTATTATGTTCCCGAGTGGTTTTATAACTGCATATGTAACAATATTATTAGTTGTAACTGGAATCTTCTTTTACTGTCAAAAAATTAAAGTTAAATTTGATTACTTAGATTTATTGTTAATTTTTTTTTTTTTAACAGCTTTAATATCATCACTTTTAAATATTAATATTTTAGGATCTTTTTTATTTATTAAATCAATATTAGATTTTAGATTTGTTATTTTATTTATATTAATTAGAAAAATAATTGAATACAAATTAGTAAAATTAAAAATTTTTTTTTTAGTTTCTTTACTTTGTGCTCTTTTTTTATCAATTGATATATTTTTTCAACATATTAATGATAAAGATTTATTTGGAAATGCTCCTTTTGATGGAAGATTTAATGGCACATTCGGACATGAAGCAATAGCTGGCGGATATATTCAAAAAAAATTTTTATTTGCTTTGAGTGTAATATTTCTATTAAAAATAAAAAATCTTAATAGGTTTTTTTTATTAAATTTTGTTACTATCATATTAGGTTTAGGGGTTCTCTTATCTTTTGATAGAATGCCATTTTTAATTTTTTTATTTATAATTATTTTAATAATAATTATTTTAAGAAAATACAGAGTTATTTTTAGTTTAAATTTAATTTTTTTATTAGCAGTATTTATTACACTTTTTTACGGTTATGAAAAATTACAAAATAGATATTCTTCCTTGTACGATGAATTTGATATTAAAAAAATTAAAAATTTTTCTAATATTAATATAATAAATCAAATTAAAAGTTTAAATGTACAAGAAGAAAATAAAAAAGAATTTATTGGTTATTTCAAAATCTACAAATCAGTTTTTTATTTATGGTCAGAAAATCCTATCATTGGTTCAGGAACCAGATCATTTCAAAAAGTTTGCTTAAATAAGCAATTAAATGCAAATAATTTTGCTTGCTCTACTCATCCTCATAATATTTATTTGGAAATTTTATCTAATCAGGGATTGTTAGGTTTTGTAACCTTTATATTATTTGTAATAACATTACTTATAAATTTTTATAAAAAAATAACATCAGAAATTTCTAAGAATAAAAATATAATAAATATCCTATTTTTAATTATCTTAATTTCAGAATTATGGCCTTTAAGATCATATGGAAGTATTTTCCAAACTGTTAATGGTTCAATTTTCTGGTTTACTTTAGCATTAATAAGTTCAAATAAATTTTTATTAAAATAATTAATTATTTTCTACAATACGAGCAAAGTTAAATAAAAAACTTTTCTTTGATGGTAATTTATTTTTTTTCATCTGAGAAAAAATTAAATTATTATTCCTCTTTATATAGGTGACAATTTTTAAAAGTTGATTACTATTTCTTTTTATCGAAAAAACACCATAACGATCTTGAATTACATATTTTATATCATTAAAAATTACAACGGGTCTAAACCTACATAGTGCCTCATCAATTACTTTTGGATGCGCCTCAGTAAATGATGGAAGTATAACAATGTTTGAGTTATCATAAATATTAATTAACTTTTTTTCATTTGTGATAAAGTTTAGAACTTCAACTCTATTATTTTTAGAACAAATGAGATCACCACTTCCAACTAAAAATAGTTTGATATTTTTAGGTAATTTATGAAAAATATCAAGTAGTGAATAAACTCCCTTTTCAATTTTAAATCTCCCTACATATAGTATATTAATAGTATCTTGCGCAAAATTATTTTTTTTAATTCTCCTTTTCCATTTTTCAGTTAATTCTGATGGACTTAAAATGTAAGCTTTTTTTTTAAACAACCTTTTGTGACAACTTATAATAACACTATGTTTAGTCATAAGTCTAAACATCAAATCGTAAATCCAAATATATTTTTTTCCTAAAATATTTTCATATTCTTCATAACCATTACTTCTTAAATACAAATAAAATTTACATTTATAAAATATAAAAAAATATATAAAAAAAAAAAAATTAAATGGTGTAATAGAAATTATTAATACTTTTTTTTGCGTTTTTTTAATTTTAAATAAAAATAAAAAAAAGTTAAAAATTTTAAAAAAATTAAAATTGAAAAATTTATTTTTGCTAGATAATTTAAAAGGTTTCTTAGATTCACTATTTCTTGAAAGTATAAATAAACTATATTTATAAGATAAAAAATTTATAATACTTTGTATATCTTTGTTTTCGCAAAAATAATCGTTCCTAAATTTAAAAATTTTTTCATTTATAATTACGTAAAGTTCTTTCATGAGAAATTTTCCTTTAATTTTCCTAAGAAATAATTAGGAATAAGCAAAAAAAGAAAAAATTTAATTTTTGTTTTATATGAGGATATTTTGAAAATTTTTTTTATTGCTAAATTTTTTTTTTTTTTTAACAAATAAAAAATTGCTTCCATATAAAAAATTTTTTCCTTAATATAAAATAAATCTTTTTTTTTAAAAATAGCTTGGTTCTTTAGCCAAAATTTTAGTTCTTTAATATGCAATGAGAAATTCCTATTTGAGAAACTTTTATTATGTATCCTATAAATAGATAACGGTTTCTGAATAACCGCAAAATAATTACTTTTACTAATTCTAGCAAATAAATCAAAGTCACCAATTATATTATATCTTTTGTTAAATTTATTTTTTTTAAAAACCTCTTTTTTTATGATTACGGTACAAATTGATATTGGATAATTTTTTAATAATTCTTTATAGATGATTCCTGTTGGTAATTTTTCTTTGCAAAAAATTTTTTTAAAACCTGTAATCTGATTTAAAAAATAATAATTCGAATAAACTAATTTTATATTTTTATTTTTAAATTTTCTTATTTGTAAGCTAAGTTTATTATTATCCCATAAATCATCACAATCTATAAAAGCAATATATCTTCCTTTTGACATCTTAATTGCAAGATTTCTTGCTTCATACAGAGAAGTGAATTTTTTAGCTGAAAAATACTTTAATCTTCTATCTTTAAAGTTTTTATATATATACTCACTTTTATCGGTAGATTTATTATTCCAGAATATTACTTCAAAATTTTTGTATGTTTGATTTAAAATACTTTTTATAGTTTCGTAAAGATAAGTTTCCCCATTATGGCAATTTATGATTACACTTACTAAAGGTTGGTTATTTAGATTGTATTTTACCATAATATTTTATAGTTCTTAGTAAACCTTTTGAAAAATGAACTTTTGGTCTCCAATTAAGAACTTTTTTCGCTTTTTTAATATCAGGATAAATTTTTAATTGCTCTTCTTTTCTCAATTTTATTTTGCCAAATTGTGGTTTCCCTAGTTTATAATAACTTTGAATTTTCTTAATAATATTTCTTATTCTAATTTTATTTCCTGAACCTATATTAAAAATTTCACCATTAGCTTTTTGGTTTCTTAAAATTAAGAAAATTGCATCGATTAAGTCATCAATATATAAAAAATCTCTATACTGCCTGCCGTGCGAACAATAAAAATTTTTATTACTTTTGCAAGAATTTATAATTATTGGTATAAATCGATTTAAATCTTGGTTAGGACCGTATATTTGATAAAGTCTAATTATTGTAACTGGAAATTTTTTTTTTTTATAAAGCTTTAAGAAATGCCTCGTAGATAAAAGTTTTGATTTTCCATAAATTGATAGTGGCTTACATTTTATGTTTTCTTTTTGGGGGGATCGCACATGTCCATATTCCATACTACTTCCTACTTGAATAAATTTTTTTATATTTTTATCTAAAAGAAAATTAGAGATATTTTTACTACCCAAATAATGGCTATTGTAGGTTTTAACTTTATTTAAATGATCTACGTATCCTGCTAAGTTAACAACATATTGATAATTATCTTTTATTTTTTTTTTTATTGCATTTTTATTTGATATATCTGCAATAATATACTTTATGTTTTTCAAATATCTTTTTTTTTGAGGGTAATTTTTTGATAAAGAAGTTACTTCAAAACCTTTACTTAGAGCCTTTTTTGCTAAATGAAAACCTATAAAACCTGTTCCGCCTAGAATTAAAATTTTTTTCTTCACAGCCTTATTTTTTTTTGCTTTATTTTTTTATTTATAAGAATTAAATCTCTCATACTATCAATACATTGCCAAAACCCATTATGACGATATGCAGCTAATTGTTTTAGTTTTGTCACTTTTTCTAGAGGCTCTTTTTCTAAATATGTTTTATTGCCTTTAATCAATTTCAAAAATTTATTAGAAATCACAAAATAGCCTCCATTAATCCATCCTTCATCCATTCTAGATTTTTCTTTAAAATAACTTACATAATTCCCTTTAAGTTTAATCGCTCCAAATCTAGCTGGTGGCCTAACTGCAGTTACTGTAACTAATTTTTTATTTTTAAGATGAAATTTTAATAATTTTTTTATATTTACGTTGCATAAACCATCGCCATAAGTTAAAAAAAAATCTTTTTCTTTTAAATATTTCGTTAATTTTTTTAATCTTCCGCCAGTCATTGTATTTTTCCCAGTATCTATAAGATTAATTTTCCAAGTAAATTTTTTATTTCTGAAATAATTTTTAATTACATTTCCTTTGTAGCCAACTGCAACATAAAACTCATTAAAGCCAAACTTCACATAATGTTTCATTATATGAACCAAAATTGGTAATCGTTTTATTCTTATCATTGGCTTGGGAATAAACTTCGTATATTCAGAAATTCGCGTCCCTAATCCTCCTGCTAAAATGACAACTTTCATATTTTACAATTTTGAATTTACAATATTTTGATAACTTTTTATTTGATCAATAGTCAACTGATGGATATCTTTTTTATTTCCATAAAAATACTTATACCACTTAGCGACTAAATAAATAACTTCCTCAAATTTTAATACAGATTTCCATTTTAGTTTTATATATGCTTTTTTGGTATTTAATCTTAAAAGTTTTGACTCACTTATTTTTTTTTTATTTTGTGTCGTTACCCTCCATGATAAATTTTTAATAGTATTTTTCATTATTTTAATTAGTTCGATAACGCTATAGTTTTGATTGTTGGGTGGACCAAAATTAAAAGCCTCTCCATGAAGTCTCTTATTTTTATATAAATTAATTGCTAATATAATATATCCATAAATAGCTTCTAAAACGTGTTGCCACGGTCTTGTTGAGTTTGGATTTTTAATTATCAATTTTTTTTTTTTAGACCAAGATCTAATACAATCTGGAATCAATCTACCATCAGACCAGTCGCCTCCTCCGATAACATTACCGGCTCTTGCAATTGCTATAAAAACTTTGTTATTTTTTTTATTAAAAAATGATTTAATATATGATCTTATCGCAATATCAGCGGATGCCTTTGAAGCGCTATAAGGATCATTTCCTCCTAATCTATCAGTCTCATAATAGCCTCTGTGTATTTCTAAATTTTCGTAAGCCTTGTCGCTTGTTATTATAATTGCAACGCACTTTTTTCTAATTTCCCTTAAAGCTTCTAATATATTTATTGTTCCAATAGTATTTGTGGACCAAGTATTTAACGGATCATCATATGATTTTTGAACAATTGATTGAGCTGCTAAATGAAAAACAAAATCTGGTTTATGTTCTTTAAATTTTTTTTTAATTAACTTGGCATTCCTAATATCAATTTTTTTATAATCAATTATCTTTAATTTTAGCAGTTTATAATGAGATGGTGATGAAGTGTGACCGATCGAAATACCGACGACTTTAGCCCCTAATAAATTAAGCCAAGCAACTAACCAAGAGCCTTTGAAACCAGTATGACCAGTTACAATTACAATCTTATTTTTAAAATATTTTTTTAAAAAAATCATTTATTTTAAAACTAGGTAATATAATTTTATTTACTAAATAAGAGTGATTTAAAATTATTAATTCTTAAATTATTTGTTTCTTTGAGATGATTTTTTTTATTAAGAATAATATTTAAAATATTAAGCATATTTTTTGAGTTATCAAAAAAAATAAAATTATTTAAATAATTAAAATTTTTATGTATTTTATAATCAAAAGGATGCATATGATATAATAAAGTGTAACAATTTCTAATAAGACTTTCATAAATACCGGCAGTAAAGCTAGAAGTTATTACTATTTTAGATCTTTGTATAATGATAGATCCTTTGCCTTTGATCTCTTTAATAAAGCTTAAATTCTTCATATCTTTTAAAAAAAATCTTGATTCTAAAATTGGATGAAATTTTAAATAAACTATAATTTTTTTTTCTTTAAAAAAATTATAGTTTTTTAGAATTAAACTTAAGAGTTGTTGATCATGCACTTTAATTCCTGAAAATAAAACTAAAATCTGAATATTTTTTTTTACTTTTTTTATTTTATCAAATTTAAAATCTTTAGTTAATAAAAAATTAATTTTTTTGCAAAATTTTATTCTTTCTTTAATAAAAAATTGTCCAGTTAAAAAAATTTTCTTAGGAATTACTTTAAAACTATACTCTGAATTAGTAGGATATAAATTTTGAAATTGAGGATGATATAAAACAGATTGATGACCAATGTTTTTTATTGAAGGATAATAAGTGTTAATACCCAAGTTCCATCCTTTATCAGGAATTTGATTTTCAAAGGAATTTATAATTTTAGAAAAAATTAAATTTTTTTGTCTAATTTTTTTAAAAAAAAAATAATTTAAATGTCCTTGTAAAACAGATCTTAAATAACGATTTGAATTTATCTCCTCAAAAATAATACTATTAAAATCTATTTTTTTATCAAAAAAAATTTTATTTATATTTAAATTAATTTTGCCTTTTAAAAAAAAGGAATAAAACAAATCTTTAAAACTTAAATAACTCTCTTTAAATAAATAATTATTTTTTTTATATCTTTTTAAAATATACAAAAAAAAAAATTTTAATGAACTATTAGTAAAAATAGGACAAAAAATTATATTTTTTTTATTTTTACTAAAAAAATTTCCATAAAAATTATAATTTTTTTTATTTATTACATAAGTTCCTATTAAGCACGTTTTTTTTTCAATTTTTTTTTTTACCGAAATAATTTTTATAATTAAAAATTGAATTAAATAAAAAATAAAATTTTTAAAAATTAATTTTTTTTTTTCTAAAAAATTTTTTTTAACTTTTATTATAAAAACTTCTTTAAGGTCTCTTATTAAAATTTTCTTCAGAGCATTAGAATTAATAACAACTGATTGTAAATTTAAATTTTTATTTTTTAGTATCGTAAAATATATGCAAATATTATGATATAAATTGCTTTCTCTTTCATCTCTACTTGCAACAGTTGATAACCACCAACTTAAATTAGACCCATTTTCTTTTGCAATATTGTCAATCCAATAAGCAAATTTATTAAAGTATTTTATATAATTTTTTCTATACTCTTTTTTTATGATTTCAGGATAATTACAATAATGATCAGTTGTATCCCAAGTAAGTTTCATAGTATTAGCAAGAAAATTAATTATACAAGGAGTTTATTAACTTTAGTCAATATTTATGTAAGCTTAATTTCATTAATAATTGATTAAATCTATATTTTCTAATTTGATTTAATTTAAATAGTAAATTTAAAATATTTAAATAAATATGGATTTATAATAGCTCTAAGCCTTCCGATAATGCTGTTCTTACCTTCTACAAAATAAACTTTTTTGATATTATCGGTCATTAAATTGTAAACTATTGTAAATCTATTCATTTTTCCATCTCCTTTGTATGAATGCCAAGTTTTTCTTTCTTCTCTTGAAAAAAAAACAGCTTTATTAACTTCCCAATCAACTATTTCTTCTCCATCACCTTTCTTGGATTTGAAGAAAGATGTCCCTAAATTATTACTTGGCTTAAGATATATAACTCCGCTCAAAAGCTTGTTTGGAATATCATCATGTATAGGAAATGAAAAATCTTTTCCAGTTTCCACTAAATGGAACTCTGAATATTCGTATAAATCTACTTTTTTTGGAGATAATTCTTTTAAAATATCTAAAGCGATAGGATGATATTTTTTGTAAATTGACTCTAAAAAAGAATCATCAAACAATTGAGATGAAATTTTTCCACTTTTATTAATTTTATTATGATAAATAGCAATATCATTGTTTCCTACTTCTTTTGGTAACTTAAGTGAGTTAATAAATTTTAAGTCAGAAAGTTCAAAAAAATTTTTAATAACTTTTATATTCATATTTTGTTTGTGAAGAAGTTTAATACAAATTTACCAATAATTAAATATTAATTTAATTTTTTTTGAGAATTTTTAAGTCAAAATTCATTTTTTTCATCGAGGAAATGATAGACCTGCAATCATACAAGGCATTATGAGCATTTTTTTTCTTATATTTTAATCCAAAAAAAATTTTTAATTTCGGACTAGACAAGTATTTTTCTGGAATATGATATTTTTTTTTTAATATTTTTTTTATATTAAAAATTATAATTTTTTTCTTTTTTAATTTATTATATGATAAGTTTTTATTTAATATCAAACCATCATTTCCATTACTAAATAAAAAAGTTTTTTTTGAAAATTTTTTTAACAAATTAAAAGCATCTAAAAATTTAATTCCTTTTACTTCTAAAATTTTATCAGTAATTGATGTAAGATTTGTAATGTACTTACTTAACTTAGGATTTATTTTAGGCTTTACAAATATATTTAATGTTTTTATTTTTTTAAAATTTTCATCAAATGTAATAGCACCAATTTGAATAACTTCTTTTTTTTGCCAATTTTTTCTATTTTCTTTTTCTAAATATTTTCCGTAATAATTATTTTTCCATGAAGTCCACTCTAAGTCTACTACAGTATAATATTTCATTTAAAACATTTTTTTAAACCCTCTATTATTTGTTTTAATAAATAATCTAATTCTTTTGAGGAAAAAGAAGTATTGAGAAAAATTATACCATTCGAGGGAAAATAAATTTTTTTTTTTTTTAGAAAATCTATAAACTTTATTCTTTTAAAATTATTATTTTTTTCAAAAAAATCTCTTTGTAATCTATCTTTAGGTATATTTTTACTAAAAATAATACGAATTATTGATTTAAATCTTATAACTCTAGCATTAATTTTTTTACTTATAATTTTATTGTTTAAATCGTAACAAAACTTATTTGATATATTTTCCAGAACCGAGAATACCTTTTTTTTATTTTTAATTAAATAATTTAAGGTGCTGTTGGCAACGTAAGTTGATAATGAATTTGCAGAATATGTGCCACCGAAAAATATTTTTAATTTAATTCTTTTTATTTTTTCTTCAATTTTTTTTGTAATTCCTATAAATCCTATCGGCAAACTATTTCCAAATGCTTTTCCGAATGTTGATATGTCAGAAACGAATTTATAATAATTTTGGACACTTGAGCATTCTGTTCTTAGTCCAGTAATTATTTCATCAAATATTAAAATAATCTTTTCTCTATCGCAATAATTACTTAATAATTTGAGATAATTGATATTTTGATCTGACGGTAAGCAACCTTGGATTGGTTCAACTAGAACGCAACAAATATTATTTTTATTTTTTGTTATTATTTTTTTTGTTTCATAGAAATTATTATAAGGAGCATAAATAATTTTTTTTTCAATATTTTTTTCTAGGCCACTAGATAATCTTATTATTCTACCATTAATATTCTTATATAATAAAAATTGATCTATTGAGCCGTGCCAACTTCCACTTATATTAATTATTTTATCTTTTCCGGTTACTGCTCTTGCAATTCTTATAGCTTTCATGTTAGCTTCGGCTCCTGAATTGCAAAATATTATTTTGCTAAACTGTGGAAGTATTTTCTGGATTGTTATACTTAAATTTTTTGCATGTATATTTGGTAATGAAAAATTTGAAAAATTTTTATTTAAAAAATCTTTTAAAGACTTTTTAAAAATTTTATTGTTATGACCTAACAGTGAAGTGCCTCCCGCTGATGACAAATCTAAGAATTTATCATTTTTTTGATCAAATATGTATGGGCCTATTCCTTTCTTAAAAAAATATTCTGCTTGAGCATACCCTTCATTTATAACATTCATATTTATTTTACTTAATTTTACACTAGAAGAAGAAATTAATTTATATATATTCGATTTTTATTTTTTTTATCAAACCTTAATAATAAATGCAAATTAACTTTTTTTTAAATAAAAACCCCAGAAAATTATTTATTATTTCATCGGCTAAGGATGATTTGCCGATAAAATCAGTTTTAAAAATTATTGATCAAAACAAATTAGGTTTTTGTATTATAAAAATTAAAAATAAATATAAAATTTTTACTGACGGTGATTTTAGACGAAATATTTTAAAAAATACCAGCTTTATTTTTTGTAAATCTCAAAATATTAAGTACAAAAAAATTATAACTCTAGATTATAAGGAAACACTTTATAAAGCTTATAGATTAATGAGTGAAAATTTAATTAATTGCATTTTAATAACTAAAAATAAAAAAATATTTTCCTATCTAACATTACATGAAATTAATGAAACCTTATCACCAGAAAGACTAAATCTCGAAAAAAACAAATTGTCTAAATTTAGTATAGATATAAAAAAACATCTTATTAGATATAATTTCGCAAATTTATTTGTCAAAGAAAATAGTGAAGTTTTAGATGCAGCTTGTGGTGTTGGCTATGGATCTTACTTGTTAAGTCAAAAAGCTAAAAAAGTTATAGGTATAGATTACTCATCATCAGCTATAAAATTTGCAAAGAAAAATTATAAAAATAAAAAGATAAAATTCTTAAAATTAAATATACTAAATTTTAATTTAAAAAAAAAATTTGACACAGTGGTGTCTTTAGAAACACTTGAGCACTTAAATAAAATAGATGGTATCAATTGGATTAAAAAATGCTATAAACTTTTAAAAAAAAATGGTATTTTCGTATGTTCATCTCCACTTCTAAGAATAAGAAATAAAAAAGCTTTCATTACTAATCCTCATCATTTACATGAAATGAGAAGATCAGATTTAGAGAGGCATTTGAAAAGAATTTTTAAAAAAAGAAATATTAATTTATTTATTCAAGAGAATAATAATCTTAAGCCGCATGCTAACGAAAATGAGGGTCTTTCTATATTTGTACTTAAAAAATAATAATGAATTATAAAAAAACTTTAGAAAACAGTATAAAACGTAAATCAAAATTTATAGACGATGTTATTCATTATCATAAAAATATTCCTCTTTTTAGTTGGATTGAAATTAGCCCAATCGATGCATGTAATAGGAAGTGTATCTTTTGCCCAAAATCTGACTCTAAAATAGCCCCAGACACATTCAATATAATGGAAAATAAATATATTGAAAAATTGGCAAATGAGTTAAAAGAAATGAATTATAAAGGGACCGTTGTATTCGCAGGTTACGGGGAACCTATGTTAGATAAAAAAATCTTTGAAAAAATCTCGATTTTATCTGGAATATGTAACGTAGAAATCACAACAAATGGAGATGCATTGACCAAAACTAATATAATAAAATTGGTTCAGAGCGGTATAAACAAAATTGTTGTAAGTTTATATGATGGGCCGGAACAAATTGATAAATTTAATAAATTATTTATTTCCTCGGGAATTAAAAAAGATAAATATATTTTAAGGGATAGATGGTACAAAGAAGAAGACGGATGGGGATTAATGGTAACTAACAGAGCCGGGACTTTAAAACTAGATAATAAAAATCTTCCTCAAAAAAAAAATATGAGCTGTTATTATACCCATTATTCTATGATGATAGACTGGAATGGTAATTGTTATCTTTGTACACAGGACTGGCAAAGAAAAATAGTGAGTGGAAATATTTTTAAACAGCATATTTTTGAGATTTGGAATTCCGAAATTTTAAAAAAATATAGAATTAACTTAGGGGCTGGTAATAGGACTGAAAATCCATGCGTAAATTGCAATGCGTACGGTCTGATGCATGGTTCAAGTCATTTTGAAGCTTGGAAGAAATATTATAGTAAATCAAAAATTTAATTAAAATTTTTTAATGTTAAAAAAAATTTCATTAATCTTATCAAAAATATTGATTTTTTCAAATAAATTTTTTTTTTTTTTTTTTAAAAAAAATTTTATATATTTTTTACAGGAGTCACTAAGAAATAATTCTATTACAAATATTTACTACGAGGGTAAAAAGTATAAGTTTTTTACGCCATCAAATCTAGCTTATTGGAGAGCCAAAACTTTTGATACCAAAGAACCAGAAACATTAAATTGGATTAAAAATTTTGATGATAATTCAGTTTTCTGGGACGTTGGTTCAAATGTAGGAACTTATAGTATATATGCAGCAAAAATAAAAGCCAGAACACAAGTTGTAGCATTTGAACCTTCCGGATTAAATTTAGGAATTTTACAAAAAAATATAAATCTAAATAAACTAAATGATAAAATCAAAATTATACCATTTGCTTTAACAAAAAAACCAAATACCTTTTTAACAATGTTTGAGTCTTCCGAAGAAGAGGGCGGAGCGTTAAGTAGCTTTGGAGATGATAAAGGCTTTGACGGAAAAAAAATGAATTTTATAAGTAAATATAAACTATTCGGAACCTCAATTAATAGTATTATTAAAAATAGGGCGCTAAAAACTCCTAATTATATTAAAATAGATGTAGATGGTAAAGAACATATCATTTTAGAAGGTTCAACAAAAATACTGAAAAATAAAACTTTAAGATCTTTACTTATAGAAATAAATGAAAACTATACAGACCAATTTAAAAAAATAAAAAAAATAATGAAACAAAATAGTTTTATCCTATATAATAAATTCATAAGTAAGCATGCATTAAACTCTAGGTTTGATAAATCTTTTAATTATATTTTTAATAAAAAATAAAAAATGTTGATTCAAAGAATCAAGTTCCTTTATTCTGCGAGAACGCTGTTTACTATATTGAAAAAAGTTTTGTTATCTTTTTCAAATACACAATAATCTTTTTGGTATTTTCTTCTTACATATTTCCATCTAGCTTCACTGCCTTTAGTTACAAAACTAAATACTCTTTCACATTCTTTTTTATTATTAAAATTACTAAATGCTGTCCAAAAAGGTCCTCTTAAACCTAATCTTTCAAAATGACCAGTCGCTAGATTGAAATATTTCTTAGGTTTAAAAAATATAAATCCGACTCTCGCCCCTATAGCGAAAGCCTCTATGGCTAATGATGACCAAATGCTAAATATATATTTATACTTTCTAATTATTTTATATTTATAAAAGACATTATTATTATTATTAAATCCAACAAAATTAACTTTGTCTGAAATTACTTTTTTAAAATATCTTATTTCGTTACTATCATTAGTTTTGCACAAAATGTTAAATTTTAAATTATTTTTTTTACAAGAATTATATAAAAAATTGATAACATACTTGTCATAATAAGATATGTCTGATTTTTCAAAAGTCTTTTTATAATCGGAAATAAACAAGACTTCATTAATTTTTTTTATTTTTTGATAATTTATATTATTTCTAAAAGAACCTTTGATAAATATTTTTCCTCGAATAATTTTTTTATAGATTTTTTGTACATGCCTGTTAAATACAAACATATAATCGACAAAATATTTTTTGTTATTTTTTTTTAATAAAATATTTTTATCCGCTAATAAGCCATCACCCCACTTTTTCCGACCATATTGAACAAAAATTGTCTTTACCTTAGTAAGTTCGCTCAACATGAAAAAGGTATGATAATTGTCTATGGCTGTTATTATTAATTTTGTCTTAGAATATTTTATATATTTTGAAAAATAATTAATAGGACTTATATTTAATTCTTTAATACATAAAAATAATATAGGAATATTTAATTCTTCTCCCCTAGTAAAAAGAATATTTGAATTTTTAGAAAAATATTTATAAAATGGGTTTAGTACCCCATCATAGATTAGTATCGGCTTTTTTTTTGGAAAACTAAATTTATATTTTGCTTGAAGCAAAATTTTAATAAAAAAAAAAATTCTGGGTACTATTTTAAACATTGCAAATATTTTTTTTAGGCCGATTTTAATAATTTTTTTTTCATTTATAAAATTTTCTATTTTTCAATCTTTTATTTTTTTTAAATTATGATTTTATTATCTTTATTTTTTAGTGATAAATTTATAGTATTTATAAAAAATTAGGTTTGTAAATTAATCTATTTATAAATACTAACATATAATATAGGTGTTTATACATATTGCTTCTTTGCGCAATACATCTAACAATATAATCGATAATAAATTATAATTAAATTAGTATTATTAAAATAATGAAAAAAAAAATTATTAAAATCGGCTCAAAAAAAATTAAAGAGATTTTAATAGGGGATAAAAATCCTTTAGTATTTATTGGTGGTCCGTGCGCAATTGAGAGTAGAGATCATGCATTTCTTATGGCTGATAAAATTAATAAAATTTGTAGATCATTAAAAATGCCCTGGATATATAAATCTTGTTATGACAAAGATTGTCGTTCGTCTTTATCCAGCTTCCACGGTATCGGAATTAATGAAGGTTTAAAGATTCTGGAAGAAATAAGAAATGAATTCGGAATTCCTATTGTTTCTGATTTTTCAGATCCATCTCATGCAAACTTAACTGGCGAAGTATGCGATCTAATTCAAGTCCCGGCTTATTTATGCAGACAGACGTCAATTTTACGTGCAGCCGCATTAACCAAAAAACCAATACATTTAAAAAAAGGTCAGTTTATGAGTCCTTGGAATATGAAAAATTCTGTAAGAAAAATAGAAGAATTTGAAAACTATAATATATTGTTAACGGATAGAGGGACTTTTTTTGGATACAATATGTTAGTCAATGACATGAGAAGTTTCTCAATAATGTCAGAAACAGGCTATCCAGTATGTTTTGATGCAACGCATTCTATTCAACTCCCGACCTCTATGGGTAATATTTCTGGAGGTCAGAGAGAATTTATACCTTGTCTTGTAAGAGCAGCGGTTGCTTGTGGTGTAAATGCATTGTTTATGGAAGTTCACAATAACCCCAAAAATGCCATGTCCGATTCAAACACAGTGTTAGACATTAAATATTTAAAATTTATTTTATCACAAGCAAAAGATCTACACATTAAAAGATTAGAAATCCAAAAAAAATATGGGGAGGATAATGTTCATTAACAATAATTTTTTAAAAAAAAAAATTAAAGATTTGATTTTAGATTTTTCCAAAAGTCCAATTGTAGGAAAAAAAATAATTCTTAAAGAAACACTTGAAAAAATGATTCACTTTAAGATTGGCATTGCTTGTGTTGTGGACAAGAATAATAATCTTTTAGGAGTGATCACGGATGGAGACTTAAGAAGAAAATTGTTAAGCAACCAAAAACCTTGGAGTGCTCTTTTGAATGACGATACAATTAATCACTGTGAAAAAAAACCGATAACAATAAACTGTAACGACAGTATAAAAAAGGCGATAAATATTATTATAAAAAGAAGAGTCTGGGATTTGCCAGTTCTAGATACCAATAAAAAATTTTTAGGCATTCTTCATTTACAAGATATTCTTTATATTATAATGAAAAAAAAAAAATTTAGCAGCAATAGATTTAAACATTGAATAAAATTTATTCTAATAAATAAAAAAATCAATTTACAGAATATAAGTGAAAAAAAAAAATAATATTATTGCTATTATACCAGCAAGATTAAGCTCCTCTAGACTTCCTAATAAATTATTATTAAAAATAGATAAATTAACAATACTTGAGCATGTTATTAATAGAGTAATACTATCAAATGTATTTTCGAAAATAATTGTAACTAGTCCCGATATTAAAATTAAAAATCTAGTAAAAAATTTTAAAAATGTCTTTTTTTATAAATCCAAAAAAAAATATTTTTCTGGGACGGCACGATCATTAGAAGCAGCCAAAAATATAAAATTTTCAAAATTAGTTATTATATTTGCTGATGAACCTTTAATAAGACCCAATGAAATTAAACTCTTTGTATATAAAATTTCACGTGACAAAAAAAGTAATATCTGGAACGCAACAATTAGGATTAAAAAAAAGTATGAACTTGAGGATATAAATACAGTAAAATGTATTTTTGATAAAAAAAAATATATTTTTAATTATAAAAGATCATTTAAATCAAAAGAAAATCTAGATGAAATAAATAAAACAATTTCAAAATCAGTAGGTCTTATAGCTTTTAAATACAATATAATAAAAAAAATAGTAAAATTAAAAAAAACTAATAGCGAAAAAATTGAACAAATGAATTTTTTAAAAAAAAAAGAATTAATGATAAGATCTGTTAAACTAAATAAAGATTTTTTTTCAATCAACAATAACTATGACTATAAAAAAGTCAAACAAATATTTAAAATAAATAAATGTCAAAAATTAATTATAAAAAAATATAATCAAAGTTTATAAATAGCAACTAACTTAATCATTCATAATATACTTACTCATAATTTTTTTAGATTTTTTAAAAAATTGCTTTGCCAATTTTTATTAAATCCATAAGCTTTATCATCAATAAAATAATCATATGCCGGCTTTCCAAAAATAAGTTTGTGATGCTTAACTTTCCACTTCTTAAGTTGTTTCTTAGTTAAATATTGATAATTTTTAACTGCTAACGAATAGTTGCTATTGTATGTGCCCATTCCTCTAGCTGTAAATATTTTGATTTGATATCCTTTTTTATAAAGTCTATTTATTAAATTAATACTTTTTTTTATAGGTCTAGAAAATTCATAATTATTTTCTTTTGTCCTACAAATTACATTATCTAAATCAAAGCAGATTATTTTTTTCATTACATTTATTATACCTAATATATAAATTTCTTTAGCATAGTAACTTATAATTTAAATACGAAAATAAAGTACCATATATTTTTTGATTAATAATCATATAATATTAAATCTGATTTTATAGGTGGAAAAAAAATAAAAATTTATATTTAAAAAAAAATTAACAAATTCAATTAGAATTAATAAACATTAAGTAATATTACTAATTAACTTTTTTTGTGTTATTTAATTAAATTGACTTGTTACTTGCTTATGAAATTTTTTTTATTCTATGAATCTATTTTTTGCAATAAAAATCACCTAGCAATCATGTATTTACTTAAAAAAATATGAATAATATTATTACTAAAAAATAATTATTAATTATCTATATCTAATAATTAATATTTTTAAATTAATATTAAATGTGTGGCGAGTTTCTTATACCAGTATATATATATAGTAGTAGTTTTAACTTAACAGTTAAATGAAAGATAAAATAATTTTAATTACCTGGCCCTACGTTTTTAGGGAATTTGATTATTTTAGATTTGAGATAAGGAGTTTAGAAAGAGAGTTTAAGTCAAAAGTCATAATACATGAATTAGTGGACATTATTTTTCCAAATTTTAAAAAAGCATACTTCACATCTCGCTGCTCAAATAAAGTTTATAGATTTCATTCTTTTTTTACATGGAGAAAAGAATTTAGATACCTAGTTAATAAATATCCAAAAATATTAATTATAAGTGATATTTACAGTACAAATCTTTTTAGTTTTTTGATTAATGTTGAAATTAAAAATTCCAAAAGAAATGTTCTACAATATGCGGCTTCTAAAGGACAACCGGGCAATTGGGATTTGCATTACAGCAAAATAAATTTTTATAATTTATTTAATATTAATAAAATAATTAACTTTGCAAATAATAATTTGTTTAATTTTTTAGCTAATTGGCTTAAATTATATCCTTCTCATTGTTTACTGGCAGGTAGCAAAAATTTTAAAATTAATTACAATAACAAAGTAAAGTTAATTAAAGCCAATACTTTCGATTATTCTAACTATATTACTTATAGAAAGTATAAAATTCAGCGAAAAGAGAAATTTGCTATTTATTTAGATTCGCCCACGCCATTATTTGATGGTGATAATTTAATGGATAATTCTCATAAAGAATCTTATTTGACAATTTCAAAATGGTATCCAAGATTAAATATGTTTTTTGATAATATCGAAAAATTATTAAATATTAAAATTAAAATTTCTGCACATCCCAAAATTGATAGTTTTAAAACAAAGAATATATTAAAAAAGATATTTTATAATAGAGAAATTTTAAGCAAAAGACCAATATATTATTTAGATAATGCAAAATGTATTATTAGTAAAGATTCGTCGGGGTTTTCTTTTGCTGTTATCAAAAGAATACCTTCAATAATTATTACCTCTAATGAATTAATTAAAAATTATCGATTTATTAGTTCTCAAAATATTCTTGCAAAAGAATTAGGTACGAATTTGCTAAATATAGACGATAATTTTTGTTCAAAAAAATTTTTGCAAGCTTTCAAGGTAAATACAAAAAAATATTTGGAGTACAAATTTAAACACCAAACATCATTGAGAAATTTTAAATCAAATTATAAAATTATTGGAGAAAACTTTTTATAAACTCCAACCATCATCTACAACTATATTTTGACCACACACAATTCTAAATTCTTTTTCTAACATAAAAGAAATTATTTCAGAAATATCTTTCGGAGATAATAAACCTTTTGAGTTGCATGATTTATTATACGCTTTTACAAAATTTATTGGCTGGTTATCATAAATACCACCCGGACTAATGCAATTTATATTAATGTTTTTTTTTCTTAAATATTTAGATAAATATCTTGTAATTGATATTATGCCTGACTTAATAGCGCCATATTCAATTGGACTATTCATTTGAGTTTTATAGTAATGTTCAAATTTTGGAATTGAAATTCCATAAATAGAGGAAATTAAAATTATATCTCCTTTAATCTTATGTTTTAAAAAATATTTAACAATTTGCTGACAAAAAATTATTATTGATCCAAGTTGATTATATAAATCTTTTTTTAAATCACCCTCTTTTATTTCTTCGAAACTAGAGCCCCATTTTTTTGATTTTGGGTATGCACATAAAACAAAGGCATCAATTTTCTTAAATTTTCTAGTCCCAAAATTAATAAAATTTTTTATTTCTCTAGTTTTTGTTAAATCTGATTTAACATATTGTATTTGAGCTGAATTTTTTTTTTTAAGTTTTTTAATATTTTCTATATTTATATCACCTAAAAAAAGAGAGTAATTTTTTTTTAA
>Ga0129333_10000963_pt1 | contig 25449 bp, 42 predicted proteins | sample CPB6_08_DNA_FD_94474 | JGI IMG/M metagenome (GOLD analysis project Ga0129333, IMG submission 94474) | Freshwater to marine salinity gradient microbial communities from Chesapeake Bay, USA - CPBay_Sum_0.6_0.8_DNA | ecosystem: Environmental > Aquatic > Marine > Coastal | place: USA: Chesapeake...
TCCATTTTTGAAATTAAACACCCCAATACCAGTTCCGACATTGTTAAGTGAGATATTGGAGATTGTAAAGTCGGATATTAACGAGGATGGCACACGCTCTTCCTGTGGGGAAGCATCCGACAACGGATTTTGCTTCAACAGGTCTTCGTTACCTGTTAAGGGAAGGGTTCTTCTTGGCCAATCTAATGAAGGTATTTGTTGCATTTTATATGTCTTTATTTTTTAGAAAATCTGCCATGTTGTGCCATCGCTTTTTACCTTTATCGAATTATATCTTGAATAGATCGTATAGGTAGAAGCACCGTCAATCAATTGTGCGCAACTGATTATCAGCTGATTATTAACTTTTGTTTTTTTGATTACATATTCTCTTCTGTAACAGGTATTTGGATTCGGAAGGGTTATCGTCACATTAGCGACTTCAGTATCACCCAAAATCATGTAATCCGCGTCTGTGGCTGTATAATTGGTGTTCTTTGTTACCACATTACCGAAACCCACACTACCAACGACCTCCGCAGAAGAATTGGGCGAATTGGTTCCCCAACCAAGCCTTCCACTTGCCTTGAACACACCCCTTTGGATGTTGTTTGTGTAAATCGGTACATCGTAATTGGTGGTCGTTCCGAAAGCGTATGAATTATCCACAGCATTTCCTCCAAGGTTCCATGTAGAACCAGAGCCACCAGATGTACCAGACAGAGATGTAAATATGAAATTGGTTCCATTATACATGATGGTGTCACCGTTGGACGGCGAACCAAACATATTTTTCAGGTCTTCAAGGTTGATATTGTTTGCAACCTGATTGATGTCAAGATGAACCCTTGTCTTTTTGGTTGTTCCAGAAAGGTTGGTAGTATAGATAAACTGGTCTCCACCGCCTATGATATAGGAATCACCGTTTGAGACCGTGATGTTTGCACCACTGTCTGCTTGGGCTGTGAAGTAGAATGTATCTAAAATATCTGTAACCCATGTAGTTCCGTCATATTTCAGGTAGGCGTTGGTGGACGGCGAATTGGTGACATTTGCAAGTGCCTCCAAATTGATTTCGTTTGCAATCTGCACAGGACTTGCATCAACAAGGATGTTATTGCTGGTGTCCAGTGTCACAGCAATCTTTGAAGAGTTTGCCGCTACGTTTCTGAACTCGAAATTATTATTTACCTTCTGTTTGAATACACCGAAGCCGTTATTTCCCACATTCGATGCTGTGAGTGTCGGGCCGCTGACCCTTGCCTGCCAGACATAAGACGTTCCATTCCAGACCAGAATCTGATCGGCTGCTGAAGGTACGGGGATTCCAGAAAGGTCGGTTAGTGTAGCGGTCAGGTTGAAAATGGCTGTGTCGGGGTTTGTAACCTGCACATTGATTCCGTTTACACCGATTAATCTTAACGTATCATTATTTGCCAATACCTGCCCACCAGTATTTCCCGCAACATTTATTTGGAATTGTTTGTTCTCCCATTTTGCAGTCGAGGTGTTATAGGATAAAATGTCGTTGTTGGACGGCGAAACAACCAAAACATCATTCAAATTATTCAAAACGCCGTCCAAATAGACCCTCAAATCAGTATTGGTATTCCAGTTGGTTTTAATACCGTTCGCACCATAGATTTTGAGGTTGGTAGTGGAATTAAACGACTTTGTATTTCCAGTCTGGTCAATAACAGAAAGGGCAAGACCCGCACCAGCAGAGGGTGATGGTATCCACTCGTTCGTGGTAGTATTATAAATGAGAATATCGCCATTTGATGGCGTTCCGCTAAAGTCCTGCAAATCCTGTAATTTGATTTCAGAGGAAACATTCGATGCAGAAACATCCAGTTTTATGTCGTTTCCAACAAGAGAAACCGTTGCTTTGGATGAAGCAGCGGATATATTTCTGAAACGAAGGATTGACCCCAGTTTGCCAGAAAACACACCGAAGCCCAAAGCACCAGCGTTTTGTCCGTCTGTAACAGCACCCGTGTTGACGGTAGCAAAACTTGCCCAAGAATACGCACTTCCATTCCAAGTCAAAACAGTGTCATTTACTGTCGGAGCTGGAATATCTGTCAAATCCGCCAAATTCGCCGTCCACCCAAACGTCACATTATTTGTCGGAAGTACCTGTACACTGATATTAGGGGATGAAATAAAATTGATGGTCAGATTGCTTCCGTTAATCGTTTGGGTGTTTGTTCCATCCGAAAGATAGAACTGTTCCACCAGCGAAGATGTTATCCAACCAGAGCCGTTGAACTGCAAAAATTCTCCTATGGTTGGCGAGTTGGTTACATCGGATATATCTGTGAGAATCAGGCTTCCTGCCACTTGTGTTGGCGCAACGTCGATTAAAATATCGCTGCCAAGCAAATTCACGGATACACGGGAGCTTGCTGCCAAGACGCTCCTGTAACGGAAATCGCTGCCGTATTTACCTTCGAGTACAGGGACACCCAAGCCGACACTTGACAGGGTAATATTTGAAATCGTAAAAGCTGATATGAGCGAGGACGGGATACGCTCCTCCTGCGGTGAAGAATCTCCCGCAGGATTTTGTTTTAAGAGGTCTTCTGTACCTGTTAGGGGAGACAATCTTCTGGGCCAGTCCTGTGACGGAATTTGCTGCATTTCTCTATCTTTATTTATCCATAAATATTAAAACATAAGTTTTCTATCATGCAACTAAACAAAAACAAAATCTCATTGCTTGTCAAGACCGCTGTAGCTATCTTGGCAATACTTTTTGCCGTTTTCGGCGCTGGACAATACAAATTCCAATCGGACAGGCTTGCTTACTTGGGCAACTCGCTTCTTACCATACATGATATGGAAAGGGAGTTGATGCAGAAGGATTCTGTCATTAAACGTGAAAAAAATGAACATGAACAAAAAATCACCATGATTATGCGTCAATATTCCGCACAGACGTTGATGTTGACAGAAAAAAACAAGGAAATAGACCAATTGAAGAAGAAGTTGGCCGATTCGGACATAAAGATAAGCGACCTTAACAGTTATATTCAAGTTGCGGTCACGAAAAAAGATACCGTATATAGGCCCGTCTTTCTGGATCATATTGGGGTTTACAGTTTCAGGGATACTTCGGATGCGTTGAAAATAAATGCGACATTTTATCTTGATTCGATGATCGTGGAATATGATTACAAATATGTGGCAGAATATGACATCATCACACATTATAACAAACCAAAGAAACCTTTTCATAAGAGGGAATTATATGCCACAGTTATCAGCAATGACCCAAAGGCAGAAATTTCAGCCAAGGCGATGCAAATAAAGCAGAAGCACCCCACCTTTCATATCGGCGTTGGTTTGGGTGTATCCACCACCCCACAAAACCGTTTTTCGCCGTCCATCTCCATTTCCATTTACAAACCATTTATTGACATATATTTATAGATAAAAAAACAATAATGAAAAAATACACTTTTGAGCAAGTCGTGCAGCTTGCGGAAAATGCTTTGGCAAGAATAAAGCGTTCCCCAGAGAATCCATACAAGAATCTTAAATTTGTTGACAAGATTTTCGAGAGCGCTTCGCCGTCCACCCGTCAGGACATAAAAAATCTTCTTAGGGGAAATTTTAAGGGCCACCTTCAGGAAAATGTTTTTTCCACCCCTTCGCCGTCCAAACCCCAACATCTCTACAATTATCTTTATGAGAACAATATGCTTTCAAAGTATGATGAATTGGCCGAGTACATGGATTTCCCTTCGGTGACGGAGCTTCAAAGTGAGGCGGAAGAGTATGATAACATAGATGATATTATTTGGAATCCAGAGCAACAAATAAAGATGTTGGGGATTCCAGCAGAAAAATATAATATCAAGCGCAAGGAATTATATTTGTCCCCAGCCGAAGTTAAGGAATTAGAAGGGGGATTTAGAACCGCTTTGGCATTGAAACAATTAAAGAGGTTGGATTTTAAAATCATGGATGCACCGATGCACCGAACAGAACCCGAAAAAACGCCGTCCACCCCCCAAATTTCGCCGTCCAAACCCAAAAAACAACCACCCTATGACACAAGCGGTAGAATCTTCACTGGTTCAGGGCCAAAAGTTGTAAAAGACTTTGATAAATTCAAAAGGGATGTACGCGAGGAATATGATGACCAATATGAATACGATGAAAACATGAGAATAGAAGATGAAATAGAAAAAATCAAACAAGATATGCTTGATATGCCTTTGGGACAAAAATATATCCAAGGGAATGATAATATAATCGAATTGCTTTTAATTCCCGACACCGAATATGAATACGATGTCCTTTACAATCGTGAATCCATTGGAAGAATGGTTGTAACGGCGGTGGATGGCGAAATACAGGCAATTGATTTTGAAGCCAAATCTTGGAATCCTTTGCAGGAAAGCGAAGGCAATGTTGAATATGTTATCTGGGGCGTTCCACCGAACGAAAAAGAAGAAAAGCTCCTTCTTGCAAATCTTGAAGGCAAGCCTGTGACAGATATTGAAGTGGCCAAAAATCTTAAATCTGTTTTGGAAAAGAAGCACGGTTGCACAAATGTCAGGATTCAAACGGTTGATTTATCCGACAACGATTTTTCAGCATTTAAGAAACCCTAATCGAAGTTATAATTATAAAAAATCCCCCAAAAAGAAATTAACTTTTCTCTTGGGGGATTTTTTCTTATATTTGCAAAAAAAACAAATGCCTTATCTAAACTCCAACATCCCAGTAATAGATTGTTATTTCAGAAACGAATATCTTTACAACCACACAAAAGGCCATGATGAATTTACAAAATGTAATGTGCATTCGGTGGCCAGCATAGAATCCAGAACATTGTTATTTGAGGTCTTCCTCGAAAACGGTGTTAATTGGACAAGAAGGCCGATAACATCTTTTTGTTGGAAGGAAGGAGCGCCTGTTCATCCGCTGGAAGAGCATATATATTGGGATTGCTTCAGCTATTATATTGACGTAAACATAAGACATCGCCTCCAAGGGCTTTGTGCTGACTTAATATCAATCACAAATAAAAAATATCTTGGGGAATATCTTTTCACTATTGATTGGGGGCATGAAAATAACATGATGGCAAATGTTTCTTTCGCGGAGACAGCGGAACATAAATGCGCACATATATTTAAGGTCGAGGACGGAAATTTTTTTGCATATCCGAATAACAGGGTTATTTGGCGGGACAGAGCCTTCACAGAAAACAGGTTGACATCAAATCCAGGTTATATCATTGATACGAACATATATTCTGTCGAAAATAGCACCTATTATGAAAGTGATGACAAATATCAGACGTCTTTTGAAGCCAAATAAGATTTGTTATATTCAGTCTCCAATATTTATTAAAAAAAATCCCATGAGAGTAAAGATTTCGGAATCAATTGGAAATATTATAAAGCGTTTAAACGAAACTAATCAAATTTCAGATAATGAAGAAATTCAACAGTTAATTGATATTATTGCACTTGACCCGATTAAATACAGTAAATATATTAAAACACTTAAAAACAAATACAATGTTGATTTTTATAGTATTTATAACGACGAAGAATATATTAATAACCCTAATTTAGAAGATATAAAAAACCAAAACGATTTTCTTAATTTTGATAATTATGTTAAATACGCTAAAAATATTTTTAATAAAAGGCATATCCCAAAAATAAAACATATTAACAGAAAACCAATCAGCAGCGATGAAGTTAAAAAAATTAGTGAAGAACTTGGATTTAATGTTAAAGTAAAAGATGAATTTGTTAACGGTTACTATGCTTCATTCAATATGATTGACACTATTACGATTCCATCGAACGTAGATGTAAATTTCTTGATTCACGAAATTGGACATTTTTTTGATTATAATTACAGTAACGGTTATGATGGGGTCGCCAACACAATAACTTTTGCATCTTCTTCGTATGGTATCGGAAATCGAGATGAAGTTTTTGCAGAAAATTTTCTTCATTATTTTATTGCACCTGATATATTAAAAAGTAAACTACCGATTGTATATAATGAGCTGAATCAAAGAATACCAAATAAATTTAAAACATTAATAACTGATTTGTTAAAATAAAATTATCCCATGAGAGTAAAGATTTCGGAAGCGATTGTTGATAAAATAATTGAAAACAAAAATTTAGATATTAAGAAAATGTATGGTTGGTATCCATCTTTTAAAGATAGATATTATAAAGACTTAAAAGCGGCTTATGACGATGTAAGACACGTTGTTAACCATAATAATAAACAATTTAGTACAATATTTGGCGAAGAAAATCCTGATGATATAATAAACCTTTTTAATTTTGTTGAAACTAAAAAAGGAATAAAAATAGAACCGAAATTAAAACAACCAAGAGAAAAAAAAGAAGAATTAGAATATAAAACAGACACAGATTTAATTAACAAACAAAAATACTTGTGGAGCGACACAAGAGGGATTGAAATTGGAAGATATTTTAGCAAGTTACAATATATTAGAGTTAACGACCCAAGAATTTACGGTACGGAAACCCCAGGAGAAGACAATATTTTAAATATTATGAAAAAGTTGAAAAATGGTGAAGAACTACCACCAATTCTTCTCGATTATAATTTTGGAATATTGGATGGGCACCATAGATGGGAAGCTGCTAAAAGACTAAAGATAAAAAAAATTCCAGTAATAGTTTATGAAAATCCGAATGAAGATTAAAACTATTTTACAATCATAATTTGGTTTTTATCAAAAACAACATAATTGTTTGCTGGTTTATGTGTCGAGAACACACCACCCATTGCATCGCTGATATTATTCATAATGATGCCATCTAAATCCCCAGAGAAAAAACTAAATCCTAACTCTTCCAGATATTCCTTTAATTCATCATCAAGAGAATATCCATTTTTTATGTCATCGCTGATTGTTTTAATCTTGATTGCCAAATCGGATGGCAAGTACCATTTGTCATAAAAATAATATGTTGATTTTCCATCAAAATTCAATTCTATTGGATTGTCAATATTTAGTCTAGCTTCTATGATATAGTCGCCATAAGTTCTTGCAACATTAATATTATCAACAAAAAAAATCGGTTTGCTATCATCGAAAATATCGAATTTATTATCTGTTCCATGATATAATATATCCGAATTATCTTTAATATTTTCGTTAAGACATTTTTTTATATTGGCTGTTATAAATTTTTTCAACTCCATTTGTTTTTTATATATAAAGATTCCAAATTAAAATTTGAACCAAAAAGTTTGCCATCGGCATTTCCAATTAATTCCACGTGCTGGGGTCCGCCAAGAACCCCAGCAATTTTATTGCTTCCTCATCCACTTCGCCGTCCAACCCATCAAAATCCACCTCCCCCACCTTTTCGCCGTCCACCCTGCAATACCCCAAACCATTTTCCTGACAGTACTTAACAGCATCATCAAACGATTCCGCTTCAATATCGGGTCCGACCCAATGGCATAAAAGTCCTGTTTTGGGGTCGACCGCGTTTATCAATGTGACATATATTCTCTTCATACCCGTAAATATAGGAAATCCGCAACCATTTTTCGCCGTCCATATTTATAAAAAAACAAAAACAATGATAAACCCCTCCCAAGATTGGCCAAGACGTACAATTCCTCTTGCTGGCAATGAAGACCTGTTAAAACAAAATCCAACAGGTGACACATCCCCACAGGAGGAACGTATTCCAACATCCCTTATATCAGATTTCACCATATCACAAATATCATTTACCAATCTTGGTGCGGGTGTGGGGACATTCGATTTCAAGTTGGGTTCAAATATAAGGCTTCGTTCAATCGCGGCATTAAGCAATAAAATAACCGTAACACTTCAACCCGATAAAAGCATCGGTCTTGACCTTAACACCACCAACATCGCAGCAGAAATCCCTCTAAACAAGCTGGCGAATGTGGAGAATGTCACCCCCACAGGGTCACAATTCCTCTCCTACAATTCCACGTCCAACAAATGGGAGCCAAAATCATTATCCGTTGAAAACGCCCTGTCTTACATCTCGGATAAAATCGTTTTGGGTGGTGCGATGACACAAAACACCACCGTTTCTGGTGCCAACAACTTCTACCTTTGGTTCCTTGATATGTATTCCTTCAGGGTCAAGGCAACGGATAATAGTTTTACGACAGTCGAGATGAATTTGAATCCCAGCAATACGGGTGCGTTTTTTATCACATCCAGTAAAGATTCAAAGTTTATGGGCATTGATGGAAGCCAGATAAATAATTATCTAAAGGTCTATCGCAGAGAATCCTTTAACACCTATTCGTTATTCATCAAAAGCGGTCAGACGTTATTATCATACGAAGAAGGCTCCACAGAAAAGGCTGCCGTTGGGATAAAAAACACCAAATTATATGTCCTTGACGGCACCACCAACACGCCGACCAGCCGTTGGTACCTTATGCGTCAAAGTGACGGAACCACAGCGTTCAGCCCAGAGAAAAGGGCATTCCCCCTTCAGGTTTTCGGAGCCACACAGGATGTTGTCATATCCAGTTCCAGCACCTATTTTGTGATGCCATCACAGCTTCAACCAATGGTTCTGAAAGGATACACCGCCAGCGTGTTCACGCTTGGAACGGGGGGAACAACGGATATTGTTTTGAAATTGAATGGCACCACCGTTTCGTCATCCAATATCAGCTTTTTGGGTGCCAAATCCCAAAGTGCGCCCTTCATTTCTGAAAATGTTTTTGGGGGGGACATCATATCGGTTGAAGTCACAGGGGAACGAAGCACGACAAAGGACAAAGGATTATCATTATCCCTATATTTTGAATGTCAATAAAAAAATAATTATAAATAAAAAACAATGGCATATAACAGATTAGCAACGACAATAGAGGTATCGGGGGGAACATCGCCCGATACCATCGTTTCCCCCCAGACATTGAAGCAGAATGTATGGTATTTGAACGGCAACAATCCATCCGAACAAAAAACCTTCGGCACCACCACCGATTATGACATTCCCGTGATCCGCAATTCCATCCAACGGGCAATATTTGAAAATGCCTCATGGACATCGTCATCATACCCATCGGCCATGACCATCGGTGCCACGGGCACATCATCCGCCCTCCGCTTCCCCCTCTATTCCGCCGTCCAACACGGAATACTTGCTTCCACTGGGGGAACATTATCGTTTATTGTGGCCAGCGGAAGCACCCCCTCCACCTCATCCCCCAAATCCGCCGTCCACATCTCCCCCGCAGGAAATGTCGGCATCAACCATATTTCGCCGTCCACCCCCCTCCACATATCAGGAATAACCACCCAAGAGAATTTCGCCGTCCAACTCCAAACCTCCCTTGAAGCAAATACAGACGTAGATACAGGTATGGAAGTAATAACCACCGTACCAATATCAGGAAGCGCAGCATTCTTCGATTATGTCCTCTACAACGCCACAAAAGGTTCCATGAGATCGGGTACCATACAAGCGGTATGGAATGCAACCCAGATAAAATATCAGGAGATTTCGACCGTGGATATTGGGGATACATCTGGGGTAACATTGTCCATCACAAACGATACCACCATCATCTGCCTTAAAGCAACCGTCACCAGCGATAACTGGACGATAAAAGCGGTATCGCGAACGATTGTATAATCGTGATGCGGGACCATTAAGGCCGTTTCCCGAACGATTGTTTAATCTTTAATTTATAACATCACAATCCCCCAAAGAAGATATTCTCCTATGGGGGATTTTTTGTTACATATCCTCCTCCAATATCATCACAATATCATCCGAACGGAATTGGACGGCGGAAAGTTTGTGCAGATTAACATTCACACCAAATTCATGCGAGTTGACATTCGCGACCATCGAAGATGGTATCCGAACAAACCCAAATTTGCTGTCAGAAATCAGTCGGTCAACATATTCCTGATCCTCGCACCGTAATTGCACCTGCAAATTGTGCTTCAAAACAATCGTAAAACGCTTCATATATTTTTCTTCAAAGATATGAAAATTTTCAAAAAAATCCCAAAAAAATTTTTTTGGGATGACCCGATATTGGGTTTTGGATTTTGTTTTTGGGGGAGGGTGGGTTTGTATTTGGGAAAAAAAACATTGTCTTTGGGGGAAATAGGATTTTGTCTTTGGGGGAATTAAAATTAACTGACAATAAAAAGGAATTATTCTTTGGGGAAAAAAAGATTTTGTCTTTGGGGGAAATAGGATTTTGTCTTTGGGGAATTAAAATTAACTGACAATAAAAAGGGATTGTCTTGGGGGAATTAAAAAACATTGCCTTTGGGAAAAAGGTCTTAAAAATCCCTAAAAAATTCCCAAAAAATTTTTTGAATGTAGTCACCCGCCCCCAAAAACCCCTCCCCCGTACCCTGGGGGATAAGGGGGGAGTAAAGGGAGGGGGGTCGGTAGGGGGGACAGTTGATTATATAGTACCTTCTTTTACAGGAGGGACAATGACTGAAGCTGCATATTCGCAACCACTTGTTCCGTCGTCATAGACGTAACATTGTTCCTGCCCACACGGGCACTCGTGAATGATTTGATACTCCAGCGGCCACACTTTGTGGTGGTCGGAAAATAACCCCACACCGTGTTCGATAATAATTACTTCTGCCTGCGTGGGCTGGTGTTCGCCCTCCTTAATTTGGATAGAGGCAAGGTATTTCCACCCCGCTGCCCTTGCGTCTTGAAGGGTGAGAAAGTATCCCACAGGACGTGGGGTGTAAAACTTCCTTTGTGACTGGAGAATGAAAATTGACTGTTCCATGTTCAAAGTTTTTTTTGTTGTGAACGATTTGATTGATTAACAGTACAAAGATACACTCAATAAAGTTCCCGTGCAAATATTTTAACACATTTCTTTAAAATAATTTTGGGGGATCAGTATTGCACCGATACCCCCAAACTCAACCCTTTTTAATTTTCTTCTTCAGAATCAGGAACGTTAAGGTCATCAATTCTGTTTCTTACATCACATTTCAACAAATGAAAAGCATTGAAAATAAGTTTTAACCCCTCTTCCCGTTCCAGTTTTTCATCACCTGTTCGGGAACTTTTTACCCACTCGCGCCAGTCTTCTTCATGTATCTGAATCATTTTGAGAACTCCCTCAAGTTCGTGTTTTAGTTGTTTCTTCATGTGAGCGTTTGTTTTTAAGTTCGCACAAAGATACACTCAATAAAGTTCCCCCACAAGCATTTTAACACATTTCTTTAAAATAATTTTGGGGGATCAGTATTGCACCGATACCCCCAAACTCAACCCCTTTTTAATTTTCTTTTAGTTTCAGTTTGATTATTCTGCTGTTTACTTTCTTTTTTATGACTCCGTATGCTGCCAACATCATTACAAAATCGCTTGTGTCCGATCCTTTTGGTACTACTTTTATACAGGCTTCTACTTCTCTTTCTTCCTCGCTAATTATTTCGAGGACTTTTTCCAGTTCTTTAATTGCTTTCTTCATGTGAGCGTTTATTTTTAAGTTCGCACAAAGATACTGTAAATTTGTTTAGGGTGGTGGGTTGGACGGCGAAAAAATAAAAAAAAGATTTTTGGGAAAATGCTTGCACGGGAATTTTATTTGATATATCTTTGCTGCTGTTAATTGTTCACAAAAAAAACATTCGATTATGAAACTTTTTAAAGTCGCCCAACACTCCGAAATCATTTTCCTTGAACTTGAGGAAAATATTTTCTATATGAGAAGAACTTTTGGGGTTCGTTCGCGATCTTCCTCTAAAGATTTCATTGAAACACATTTCAAAGAACTTGAATATTCAGATAAAAAAGTATTGAAGTACTTAGAAAAAGAAATCGTAACGCCTGAAGAGGCAATAGAATTTTTGAATTGGGGCGCTGAATGTGTGATACATTTGTTTTGTATCGCGTTTGAAGCGATTAATCGAGGGGATACTGAAATTGAAGTTAGTGTAAGTCACCAAATATTTTAACCACCAGCCCCCGAAAAGAAATTTTATCTTTTTCGGGGGTTTTTCTTTGTGGTTTCAGGGAATAGTCATATCTTTGTATCATCGTTCACACAAAAAAAAATTGCCACTATGACAAAGAGAACAGAAGTAAAAATCTTCAGAATAACTGAATATTCAGTTGAATATATAACCGAAGATAACAGGGTTATATATCCAAACAATTGCTCCCCCAAAGCGCATGAGATTATCAGCGAAGAATTTTTCAATGACGGTAAAAGGGTTGCTGTTCATTTGGAATTAAACCCTAATTCGTATTTTTTTGCCCTTGTTTGTGGCGAATACAAAATATTGAAGGGGGATGAAGTAGGGAACAATGTTTTTTATGCTACGGGAGCATCACCTGAAGAGGCTATAAAAAACGCCGAATATTTATTTGAAGAAGAATAAAGACAACACCAGCCCCCGAAAAGAAATTTTATCTTTTTCGGGGGTTTTTCTTTTTTGTTTCAGGAATTTGTTTTACCTTTATCAAAACAATTCAAACATGAAAAAACTCTTTATTATTTGCGCGCTTGCGCTTCTTATTTTACCCTCATGCCGCACTTATTACGCGGGGTACGGCAAAAATCAAGCTGCACACCGAAAGTGCGGCCAAAGGAACGCAAACAGCCGTCTGTTCGGGGCTGAATGTGAACCAGCACCCACCGACACTACATTTGTGACACCTTAATCCTGGATGCCCCCGAAAGAAATATTTTTATTTTTTTTGGGGGTTTTTCTTTTTTGTTTCAAGGAATTAAATTACCTTTGTATCATCGTTCACACACAAAAAAAAATAACATGGTTGCTCTTTTTATTGTTTTGATACCATATCTATATTCAGAAATTAGTTTAAAAATGTCTCAATATTTTTGGGAAAAAAGAACAAAATAATTTGGTAGTTCCAGGAAATTGAATTATCTTTGTATCGCAAAGCGATACAAATGGATCCCTTGAGTGAAATAGGCAAGGTAGGAATAATCCAACCCTACCCGTAACCCTAATTGTTAATAAAATGTTAACGGTAAAAAATAATTTAAAAAATGTTTGTGGTTTGGGAATTTAGATGTATCTTTGTTGCGCAGCAGCGCATTGTACTGTTGAAAGGGAAGCGGCGAAGCGGGTGGACGGCGAAAAAAAAGAGAAAAAAAATTCTCGAAAAGTTTTGCGGTCTGAAAGTTTTAGCGTACCTTTGAGACATCAATCGTTCACACAAAAAAACAAACATCATGAAGTTCAATTCAAAATTAATGGCAACAGTTAACAAGTTGGTTTCACGCGGTATTGCGCGTTCCGAAGCCACTAAACTTGCAATTTCTGCCTTCAACCCTGAAGCCGAAAAAGCAAGGGAACTATTGAAAGAGGGCAAAACAATCCGCTTGAAATTCAAAAAATCAGACGGCACTATTACAGATAGACTTGCCTCGTCTGTTGCGGAGGCAATAAAATCAGGAATTTACACCCCCCCAATTTTGGATGAAAAAGCGCAAAAACGGGAAAAAAATAACCGTATGAACAAGTTTCCTGAATTTTATCTTAAATTTTGGGATCCTATGGCAGAGGAAAAAGGCGCTGTAAGAACCGCAAAAACAGAGTACGTAATCTCTTGTAAAGAAATTTAACCCTTAACCCCGCCATGCCCCCTGAAAAAAGTTTTAGGGGGCATGGAAAAAAAAGTTGGACAAAGTATTGCGCGGATGAAAAACTTTGCGTATCTTTGTCCTGTTAATCAATCGAATCGTTCACACAAAAAAACAATCTTCACCATGATAAAAGATAATTTTGAAATTTCCCCGATACTTTGTTATGCTATCGGGGATGCAAGTGTCCACATTTACCCTGTAACAACAAAAACTGGCCACCTTGGATTTGCCAAATTTATCAGCAATGAGGGCGACCAAAATTGGGAAATCCCGTGCATAACGGAAGAAGAGTATCAAATGTTGGTCAAAAAAATCAAAGACGACCATAGAGAACTGTTGTTCTACATAGAACGCGCATGGGAAAATAATAAAACAGATGTAAACGGCAAAATAGTGGCCTATACCACCCCCAAAAAACATAGGTGGCCGCTGTTAAAATAAAAATTTGTGAACGACCAACGGCCCTGAATGATAGTTTTTTATTCGGGGCCAAAGGTCGCAAAAATAAATAAAAAAAAGTTGGCCAAAGTATTGCGCGGATGAAAAACTTTGCGTATCTTTGTCAAGTAATCAAATCGTTCACACACAAAAAATTGTTCCACATGGCAGTTATCAGATTTTTTTCGTCGGGTTTGAACGGCACCGAAAGCCGTTGCAACGGTGCCGTATTTTCCACGCCAGAAACCGCTTTGGACGCAATATTGTCCGAAGAGTTGATTGGCACAACAAGGGACGGTAAAAGCCAATTTTGCACCCGATTTTGGACGAATAGGGCTTACAGGGAACTCCTGAAAGACCGTATTGAGGGGATGTTTCAGGCAGCGGAAAGGGGGTTCTATGCGTGGGACAAAGTCAATGTCCGTCTTAACCCACAAGACGACAAAAACCCCGTCATCTGTGAGATTTTGATGTTCATGTACTGATTGATATGGACGGCGAAATTAGGGGCTTCTCTCTTTTCGCCGTCCAATTCATTCGCAGCCCCCAAAAAAAATATTGGACAAATGCTTGCATGGTAAATTACTTTTGCGTATCTTTGTCCTGTTAATCAATCAAACAAACAATCGTTCACACAATGAAAAACACAACCACAACCACAACAACCAGCCCCGAAACATGGTACAAAAATACCATAGATAGGGTTAAGAAATTGGACGGCGAAACATCGTTCTATACCCGAATCACAGGCCAATTGTGCGGAACTTGCCCTACAACGGTTTGTTACGTGGGCAAAAGCACCCTGTTTGGACAAACCACCTATTTTTTTACCACCGATTTGAAACACTTTCTTTATCCGTTCCAGTGGCATTGTCTTTATGCCGACGACATAAACAAGCGTCTGCCAAAGACCAGCAAGGAACGCATATTCACAGGCGACAAAAAGCAAGTGTTTGCCATGCTCCGCAAGGAGCTGAAAAAGCACGCGAAGATATAAATTGTGAGCGACCAGACGGCCCCGAAAAAGCATTGTGCAATGTTCGGGGCCAAAGGCCGCAAAAATAAATAAAAAATAATTGGACAAATGCTTGCATGGTAATTTACCTTTGCGTATCTTTGTCCTATCAAAGTTCACAATAAAAATCATCACACCATGAAAAAGATTTTTGCCAATCAACCCCTTACAGTTCAATCCTTCAACGAATTTTACCAAAAGTGGTCTGGGATGCCTCCTATCTTTAAAGTAGAAGGTAAATTTGGTCCAGATCACGCCCCCACCGTGACGGTTTCTGTGGGTTGTGAATGGGGTAAATTCACCGCAAACGGCTCAAACCAAAAAGAAGCCAGACAAAAAGCTGTCCAACTCGCATACGAGGCTTATTTGAAAAACAAATAATTTGTGAACGACCAGACGGCCCCGAAAAAGCATTGTGCAATGTTCGGGGCCAAAGGCCGCAAAAATAAATAAAAAAAATTCTCGCAAAAGGTTGGACAATTGAAAACTTCTCTTTATCTTTGTTGAAACAAACGCACCGATGATGAAAAAGAACAAAGCACCGCCCCTTTAGGGGGCCACACGAAATACTCTAATGAATTAATAATTTTGAATCCCCTGTGGTAATTGAAAAATTGCGCGAATGTTGGCAGAAATTCTTACGCGGGGGATATTTTTCACCAAAACAGACACACGCCGCCATGAAATTTGGTACAGAAATACGCCACAATAAAGGTTCGCCCCTTTAGGGGCTATCATATACTAACTACTTAATAACATTCAATCCCCCGCGACAATTGATAGTCGCCCAAATGTTGGCCGAAATTCTTTCGCGGGGGATATTTTTTTTAATCAAAAACTTGCAGGGGTGAATAGTTTTACTTACCTTTGTCCTGTTAATAATTTCAACCACTTCAGTCATGCAAGCAAATGCCGCAAGCCTTTATTTTTTGGGAGCAAAAATGTCGTTCAAATTTCTTGTTGTGAGAGAGTACGACGATTCTGTTGACTTCACAGTCAGCTTAACTGCAAAGATGCCATTCGCGGTTACTAAAGTCCTTTGGACGGGGGATTTTCATTTGTTAAAATGTGATGTAAGAAACAGAATTGATGAATTAAAACAGACTTACAGGGACTTTTATGACTTCTGTCAAGTCGTTCAAGTTGGTGACACGTACCCCGCTTACAATGAGTTGGATGACAACGGTTTGCCAAACCCGACCGACACCCTAATCCGTTACCGTTATAACGGGGATTATCACAACGTCCTTGTGTCGTCGGATGACCCTAATTACAGGGTGCTGACCACAGTTGGCGCGGTGGTTCCGTTCTCATGGGTGGAGGACTTTGCTATTATGCACGATAATGCGTTTCATGAATGATGTCCTGTGAATTGGATGTCCTGTAACATAGGCAGCGAAAAATACGCTCGCCAAAACCTGTGCATGGCATTAACGGGTTCGATTCCCGTCACAGGTTCCCTTATTGTGAACGATGCTGTTACCCCCAAACGTGAAAAAAAGTTTTTGCGTTTTGGGGGATTTTTTTTGTTAAAATGTTTGCACGGGTGAAAAGTTATCCGTAAATTTGTGCGATCATTCACAATTAAAAAATTCTTCAAGTGGAAAAAATCAATTTTTTTGAAATTACCCAAAACGCAAAACTTTTTGAAATTATCCCAAACCCAAATTTTGAAGAGTTGAGGCACATTATTGTAAAAAAACTCCCCAAACACGCTATTTCGCCGTCCAAATCCCCCAAACCAAAACAACCAAACAGGAACGGCCAATGCCCCTGTAATAGCGGCCTTAAGTACAAAAAATGCTGCATGGTGGACCCGAAAGAAAATTAATCTTTTTGGGTGAAAAATTTGCACAGGTAAAAACTTATCCGTAAATTTGTTCCATCATTCACAATTAAAAAATTATTAACATGGAAAAGAGTTGGATTGAAAAAGAAAATCCAGGAATCAACCCTAATTTTATTTCATTCTGCAAAGAGGAAATCGAAAAAGGCTTGTCTTGTTTGAAGGACACAGAATATCTACAAATCGCTGAAAAAGTTGTCAGCGAAGTGATTGAGGACTGGGAGCAGAAGCCCTACAAACGGGGTACGATTACATTGCGGGGATCTATTTTTTACAGTGATGTGTTTTTTTACATCACAAGTAGTTTCTCACCGAACAATGAAAAACAAAAAATAATTAGACTGGGTATTGACTCATACGTCATTGCCAGACTTCGTTTAGAAGGCTTTGACGTTCATAGTTAACAGATTATCCCCCAAAGAAAAAAACTTCTTCTTTGGGGGATTTTTTTGTTAAAAAACTTGCAGGGTAAAAATATTATCTTTATCTTTGCTGCGCATTAGCAGCATTGCTGCTGCGAATTTAACTTAACAACCAAAAATTTTAACTATGGCAATTGATTTAAGCAAGTGCAAAAAAGGTGATATTCTAATCAGCTCACAAGGAGCGAGATTAGAATATGTAGCACCAACCCCTTGGGGTAATTACGACTACTTAGACCACGTGGTCAGGTTTGTTAAAGATGCACACGGAATCCCCTTTATGGATGGCATATATGGTACAAGAACCAATGACGGTTTTGTTTATCAAAAGTACAGAAACCCAAAAACAGACCACGATATTGTAAAAGTGATTCCAGTTTAAAAAAATCCCCCAAAGAAAAAAACTTCTTCTTTGGGGGATTTTTTTTTGTTACAAAACTTGCAGGGATCAAAAACTTGTTTTACCTTTGTTCTATCGTTCACAATTAAAAAATAAAAGTCATGCAATTAACAGCAGAACAAGCCGCCAAAAAAATCATTCTGGAGCAAGCAAAAGACAGGATAAAAAGAGTTCAAGACAAGTTTAAAAACGTAAATAAATTTTCAGATATTCTTGCGCGGGGAATAGAAATAACCATAATCGAACTTGAAGACATGATAGAAGAAATTTCACCTGAAGTTGAAAAGTCTTTCGATCACGATACTGAAGAACGTGCTTTCGATTTATTGTAACCTGCCATGCCCCCAAAGGAAAAAAATTATTCCTTTGGGGGATTTTTTTTGTTAAAATGTTTTGTGGTATTAGGAATTAATAATACCTTTGTCATGTTCAATTCACAAAAAAAAATCTTTCAATGAGAAAAATTACCGCTTACAAAATCGACGTAAAAAGCCGCCAAATTTCGGTGGTCGAACTCGAAGAAACCCCTGAAATGAAACTGCACAAGGTTATGGCCAATGAAATTGGTTGCCAAACCATTGAAATGTTTCATAATAATGACAATCAGCACGACTTTGTGTGCGATGATGAGGGGCTTTTTGGGGAAATTGAAGGGGGGTTTATGGGTGAAAATTTCGCATATCCTATCGCTGGAAATGCACTCTTTTTGGGTGTAGATGTAAATACTGGAATGCTTACTGAAGCCCCAACAATTACGCTCGAAGAGTTCGCGAAAAAAATTCACTTCGTTTCCAAAGAAAATATGGAAAAGTACGCGGAGCGATTCAATTAAATTTTTCTTTTTTGGGGTATTGGTGCAATACCAATGCCCCAAAACTTTTTTTAAAAAATATGTTAAAATGTTTTGGGGTAACAGGAATTAGTGCTATCTTTGTTGCGCAGTAGCGCATTGTATCAGGTTACAAAGGATCCGTCGCTTGAAACACGCGACGTTGGAATAATCCAACCCTACCCGCAACCCTAATTGTTAATAAAATGTTAATGATAAAAAATAATTTACAAAAATGTTTGCAATGTAAGATGTTTTATATATCTTTGTGCTATCATTCACAATCAAAAATGTCATTTTCAAATGGAAAAACAACAACTGACAAGCGAACAAAAGAATCAGCTCCGTAACCTTTGGGGGCATTATGAAGCAGCCAAAAATGCAAGGGAAAGGCGCGAGGTACTTGCTGACTTTCAAGATTTTTTTGAAAGCGAAGACACGTTCGATGTTTCCTTTTTAAGGGAAATTATTGAGCCGACAATTTTCACCGAAGCGCAAATCAAGTTCATCAATTTTTGCCGTGAAGAGGGGCTGCCATTGCAGGGTTACGCGGGATATGGTTCATTTGGCGAAGTTTGGCCTGCAACCACCAGCGATGAAATTTCAATCGGTTTCAAGGGCTGCGGGGTTGATTCGCTGGGCGCTGGTTACATTCATTATGTAAGGTAATCCAGGCACCGCCCCCAAAGGAAAAAATTTCTTCTTTGGGGGCATTTTTTTTGTTAAAAAACTTGCAGGGATTAAAAACTTGTTTTATCTTTGTCCTATCATTCACAACAAAAAAATAGCATCAACAATGTTCGGAACAATCAACAACAACAATCCAGCAATTCAGGAACTTGTTTCCACTTACGGGATTACAGAAGCCACAGCCGTACTTTATAGACTTGCAGAGGTAAATGCACAGTTTTTAAATGGCACCACTTCTGAAGAGTTCAGACAACAAAACCCCCCGTTCATCTTTGAACTGGCTCGGCTTAAAGACGAATGCTGTAAAATTACCTTGAGATCTGGTAAGGTAATTTATGGGTTTGTGGACGGCGTTTCCCATGCAAAAGATTTCGGCAAAATTCCCGAAAATGAAGTCGTACCCGTGGGAAAAGACGAAATTGATATTTACAGCAACGGTTTGATAATATTTAAAATAAAAGACATATTGAAAATAAACTTGGTATAATCCAGGCACCGCCCCCAAAGGAAAAAATTTCTTCTTTGGGGGCATTTTTTTTGTTAAAATGTTTGGTGGTATCAGAATTTTCAATTATCTTTGTATCAGGTTACGAAAGATCCCTTGAGTGAAATAGGCAAGGTAGGAATAATCCAACCCTACCCGTAACCCTAATTGTTAATAAAATGTTAATGACAAAAAATAATTTAAAAAATGTTTGTGGTTTGCTGGATTATATATACCTTTGTTCTATGAAAGGGAAACAGCGAAGCGAACAACGGGAGCAAAAAAAAATTAAAAAAAAGTTCCTGAAAATTTTGCGGTCTGATAACTTTCGCGTACCTTTGTTTTATCATTCACAACAAAAAAACATCATTCACATGAAAAAAGAAGAAATTTATGCAGCATTATCGGGAAAAATTCTCGATATTGCCAAAGCACAAAACGTAGCCCCGTGGCAAATGCCTTGGATGCCCACTAAAGAAGGTTTCGGTGGCGGTTGGGTTTCCCGTGCAAAGAACCTTAACGGCTATGCCTACAAAGGTATCAATGCCCTCTACCTTGATTCACTTCAATTGGATGTCGCTGTATTTGGTACATTCAATCAGTGGAAAAAAGAAGAACTCTCTGTAAAAAAGGGAGAAAAGGGGTTGTTAACCGTTAAATTTGTGCAATTCTATTTCAAAGATTTGCCGAACGGGAAAAGAGTGTATGCCACGTGGGCCGAATTGCTTGCCATGAGCAAAACAGAACGCGACAAGTACAAAAAAGGTCTCAAATTAGGATACGACTACGTGTTCCACATTGGACAGATTGATTCCGAAAAGAACCCCGAAAAGTACGCCAAATTGTATGAAAAATGGCAAAAATACTTTTCGGGTGCTGAAAAGCCGAAAGCCGAAGAAAAAAACCATTGGCATGAGACGTCTGAAAAGATTGTCGAAAGATGGGATGTGAGTGTTCGGAATGTGGCACAAAGTAGAGCTTACTACACACCTTCATTGGACAGAATTACCATGCCCATGAAAGCGCAATTTCCAAATATGGCTGACTATTATTCAGTCCTTTTCCACGAAGGTGCGCACGCTTCAGGCCACAAAAAAAGGTTGAACCGTGAAGGGGTTGCAAATATAGACACTTCTAACCGTGAAAAATATGGTTTTGAAGAGCTGGTTGCTGAAATTGCAACCGTACTGATTTGCAACTGTTTGGGGATAAATCAAAACTTTGATAACTCAACCGCTTATGTAAAGCATTGGTTGTCAAAGTTAACTGAAAATGGTGACTGGTTGCCCCGCGCATTTTCCCAAGCCATGAAAGCTGCCGATTGGGTGCTGAATTGGGCGAATGAAACTGAAACAGTGCCCACCGAAAGCGAAGCGGTCGAAAGCGAAGAACTTTCAGAAGCATAACCCGAACGTCCGCCATGCCCCCGAATTTATTTAAGGGGGCATGGTTGGACAAATAGATAACGATTCCAGGAAACAAATGATAAAAAATACCTGCAAGGGTTTGGATAATTCAAATGATTTTTCATACCTTTGTGGGCATTGTTTCACAAACAAAAAAAATCACATACCATGTTCAAATTTTTCAAAAAGAAACATACCCCAGAAGCAACCCCAAAACCAAAAAAATTATCCAAAAAACAATTGTCATATCAGAAATATATGAACGACAATTATGATGCAATGGATAATTTCCTGAAAGAAAATCTTATGGGGGGCAAGGACTTCACCTATCAAGAATTGTATGAGAAGGTATGTGAAGTAATGCCGCAAACAAAAATGCTGCATATCCTTTACCCTGAAACAGCAGAAAAAAGACTTCCATATATTTTTGCCGAAATTCGGCCAGAATTAAAACAATTATTTGAAGGGTATGGTCTCTCAATATCCGTTAACATCGGAAACCCATACACTGAAGAACCAAGTTATGTCCAAATCAAGGATATATCTCTATATGGTGAATAAATTTACACAAAAGTTTGGACAGTTGGAAAATTGTTCTTATCTTTGCTGCGCAACAGCGCATTGTGCCATCATTTCACACACAAAAAAAACAAACCATGACAACCGACGAATATATCAAAGAAATTCTTTATTCCCACACGGATCAATTCCTGAAGAACAAAATAATGAAGGGTAAAGAATTAAAATATGGAAAATTGTTCACAATAATCCGTAACAGGATGCACCAGCACGAAACCGACATTTGTATCATATACTTTGATCCTGCCGACATTCCCTTTGTGGGTATGCTTCGACCAGAGTTGGTCAAATTATTTGAGAAAAGGGGTTATCGCATCATAATAAGCGAAAAACTTAACGGTGTGTTTATTGAACCGATTTTAACCCCAGATTATTTGAAAATTAATAGATAAAAGATTTGGACAAATGAAAAAATGTCCGTACCTTGCATCATCATTCACACACAAAAAAACACAAGCCACATGGTACCATATAACTTCGCAAAGGAAATAGTATCCAAAATGCCCAAAGGAGATTTGCCCTGTGGCTATGCGTATGAATTTCCGCTCAATGTTGGTCAGATATTCTGGGGAAAAGACCTGGAAAATATATCCTCCAAACCGAATGTCCGTATTTGTACAGAAGCTGAAAAGTTGGATCACTTTTTGGCCCTGCATTACATTCTCTGTAAAGGTGCGGAGGTGGCCCAAGCCTTGTCTTCTTTGGGTGGGGTGGACGGCGAAAAATAATTGCGAAAAGATTTGGACAGATGAAAAAATGTCCGTACCTTTGCTGCGCAGCAGCGCATTGCTGCATCAATTCACAAACAAAAAAACACCGTCCACCATGCAAATAGAATTAGAAGTTGTCCAAATGGGGATCGAAGAATCCCAAAAATGTTTCAAATTTAAACAAACTGAAAAACAAAAATGGTTAGAACCTTTTTTCCATATAGGATTTGAAAGCGAAGCGAAAGCAATTGCCTTCGGATTCCTTTGGAGTGTTTCTTCTCTGCCCCCAAAAGAATTTTTGGACAAAATCCCCACCATTTTCAAACACCTGAAAATCAACTCCAATTGGACAAAAAAATAAATCCCAAAAAACTTTTTTAATTCCCTGAAACCCTGTACATTTGCTGCATCAATTCACAAACAAAAAATAAAATCATGGACAAAAATAAAATCAAATTAATCATCACAATCAGTATGCTCCTCGTGTGTGTACTCATACTTTGGTTGACATTTTTTGTACCCAAAGAACAGATAGTATTGTGTACCACGATAACTGTTAGTTTTTTCACATTGCTTTTTTTTATTGCCGACCAATTCAACACCATTCAAAATCTACAAAAAGAGATTTTGGACAAATTGAATCAACCTGAAAAAATAACAACTCTGTTTTTTGAAAATGAAAATGCTTGGCATCTTAAAGCGAAAATAACTGAAGCAGACCTGTTGGAATATACGGTTAATAAAATTGGACGGCGATTTAAGAAAGATAGTAATGGTTGGTTTACGGTAGATAGGTTGGACGGCGAAACACAGGAAGAGTTTAAAAATGTATTGGACAAATATGCTCCCCCAAAAAAAGAATTTGAATTTTTTACGTATTAAATTTGGACGGTTGGAAAATTGTTCGTACATTTGCATCATCAATTCACAACAAAAAAAAACAATCACATGGAAATCGCACCGAAAGTTGTTAAAAATCCAAATGGAGGATACAAGGTTGAATATTACTTTTTTGTAATAAACCACGAAACAGAATGGTTGAAACCTATTCAAAGCTGGGTTTTTGAAACTGAAGAACTGGCAAAACTGGCCGCAAGTATGTGGTTTCACTTTGAAGAAAAAAACGTGGATGATTTCAGAAGGCTTTTTAAATTCACTTTGAGGGCATTGAATTATACCAACACTGTTTGGGCAGAGTAAAAAATAATTGCGAAAAGATTTGGACGGTTGGAAAATTGTTCTTATCTTTGCAGAAGAAATGCGGTTGGGTGGTGAAATGGTAGACACCCCAGTCCAAATCCGAAAAAGAGTAGTGGTTCTATGATGGATGAAAACTGGGTCAGCTTGTAGGATCACACATACATGGTTATAGGTTCGAGTCCTATTCCAACCGCCAATTTGTGAATGATGCTGTTTATTCCCATGCGTGAAAAAAAGTTTTCGCGTGTGGGATTTTTTTTGTTAAAATGTTTGCACAGGTAAAAAATTAACCGTAAATTTGCACATCAATTCATCAAACAAACAGCAACATGAACAAAGAAATTACTATCGGGGATCAGATAATTGCCGACGGAAGAAACGAAGGCATTTTGTTTATCGCTGTCGTAACCGAAGTCAGGGAAAAGGCAGTCAAAGTAGATTACTGTTGGGAAAGCTGCTGGAACAAAGGTGTGACGGTTTTTACCTATTGCACTTGGGTTCCAAAATCTGTTATCAGTGAGAAGGATTTCTCGTTTACTGTAAGTAAATGGTTTATCAGAAATTTAATTACCAATAAAGTGTTCTATATAAAGAAGTATTTTATTGGTGAAGGTGGCAAGAAGGTTATGGTGTGAGGGGTGGGTGCCGATGGCATTTGCGGCGAAATCCCCCCAAAGAAGAGAAAAATTTTCTTTTTTTTGGGTGGGGTTTTTTTGTTGAAATACTTGCACAGGTGAAAAATTAACCGTAAATTTGTGCGCTAATGCGCATTGTATATCAATTCACACAAAAAAAACAACGACATGGAAGGCACAACAATCAATTTTGAGATTCTGTACGCGGGTACAAACACAGAATTTTTCAAGTTTGCTCAAACAGAAGAACAACTCTGGTTAGAACCTCTTTGGCCTTTGTCTTTTGGGAGCGAGGAAGAATTGAAATTGGCTGCTTATATGTGGCACTTTTATCAAGGCAAAAACCTCGTTGAGATGAATGTTGCTACATTTATGGTAATATATCAATGTACCTTGAGGTCACTGGGTCACAATGTTGATTTTAGCGATTAAAAAAAAAACCCCAAAAAACCTTTTTTAATTCCCTGAAATCCAGTACATTTGCACAAAAAAAACAATAACCCATGTACACAGTAAAAAGAAACAACGGTGACATTCAACAAGAGTGGTATTTCACCTTGATAGAATCCACACTCATTTTGAACACATATAAACAACTTCAAAAAGTTGTTGGTAGCCAAAGGCAATATGAAACTGTACTGTATTACAACAGATCATATAAAAGGGAAAACACCATAACGGAGGCGGAAATTCCGCTGCCTGACGACGTGAAAAAAGAGGCACTGGAGCAATACATCTCCCAAATAACCGTCAAAAAATGGAGCGAGAAATGAAATCTGACTTGGCAGAACAACTGAAAGAAATCCTGGACAATATGTCACAGGAAGAATTTGACAGGGAGTGGCAGAAGATCACTGCTTTGGAATTTGGTGTCGAAGGTGTTTGTGGTGAAAATGAGGAAAAAAATATCCCAAAAAGTTTGGACAGTTCCCCCGAAGATTGTACCTTTGATGTGCGGCAGCGCATTGCTGTGCAGTAGCGCATTGCTGCGCATTAGCACATTGTTACACAATAATAAATTCACAAGCCATGAAAATAACAGAAAAAGACAGATTGCAAGGACAATTATCCAATGAGGAATTTATGTCCATGTACGAAAAGGCAGCAAAAGGAAAGCGCGCTTGGTTCAATCCAGTTGAAAAAACTGCCAGTATTATGTATGGCAA
>Ga0129333_10000964_pt1 | contig 25444 bp, 23 predicted proteins | sample CPB6_08_DNA_FD_94474 | JGI IMG/M metagenome (GOLD analysis project Ga0129333, IMG submission 94474) | Freshwater to marine salinity gradient microbial communities from Chesapeake Bay, USA - CPBay_Sum_0.6_0.8_DNA | ecosystem: Environmental > Aquatic > Marine > Coastal | place: USA: Chesapeake...
CATGGCCAGCCAGCTCGCGCTGCTCTTCGCGAAGCGGCTGCTCGTGCCGGTCGTGATGACCGACCTCGACGATGCGCGCGTGACGAAGGGACTGGACTACGTGCGTGCACAGATCCAGGCCGACGTCGACAAGGGCCGGATGTCGACGGATCGGGCGAACCGGCTTCGTGCCCTCGTCACCGGATCGACCGACACCTCCGTCTTCGCCGACGCGGACTTCGTGATCGAGGCGGTCTTCGAGGAGCTGGAGGTCAAGCGTCAGGTCTTCGCGTCGCTCGAGCAGGTCGTGACATCCGAGTGCATCCTGGCGACCAACACGTCATCTCTGTCCGTCACCGCGATGTCCGAGCACCTGGCACATCCCGAGCGCGTGGTGGGCTTCCACTTCTTCAACCCCGTCGCCGTGATGCCGCTGCTGGAGATCGCGCGGGCCGAGCGGACCGACGACCCCACCGTCGCCACAGCATTCGCGGTCGGCAAGCAGCTGAAGAAGACCTGCGTCCTGGTCAAGGACGCCCCCGCATTCGTCGTCAACCGGCTGCTCACGCGGTACCTGAACGAGGTGCTGGCCGCCGTCGATGAGGGCACTCCCCCACAGGTGGCCGATCGTGCGAGCCAGTTGCTCGGCCTGCCCATGGCGCCGCTGGACCTGCTCGCCCTGGTGGGTCCGGGCGTGGCCCTGCACGTATCCGAGACCATGCATGCGGCCTTTCCCGACCGCTTCGGAGTCTCGGACAACCTCCGCCGCATCGTCGAGGCCGGGGTGACCGCGATCTGGGCCAAGGCCGACGACGGCACGAAGGTGATCGATCCCCGATTCGCCGAACTGCTCGTGCAGGGCGACTCGCCGTCCACGGCCGAGCAGCTCCTTCAGCGCGTGTCCCTCGCCCTCGCCGACGAGGCACGCCGGATGCTTGACGAGTCCGTGGTGGCGGAGCCGCAGGACATCGACCTGTGCATGATCATGGGCGCGGGCTGGCCGTTCTGGCTCGGCGGGCTGACGCCGTACCTCGACCGTTCAGGTGCCTCCGACGCAGTGGGCCGGTTCCTGGCCCCGGGCGTCGCGTCCGTGCCCGCCTAGGGGGTCGGCGGCTGGAGGCGCGGGCCGGCGATCAGTCCGTCAGCCTCCGTGCGGTCGGCGTCCGTGCGGTCGGTCTCGGCGAGCTGCGCCATGGTCTCCACCACGCTGCGGGAGATGTCCTGGGAGGTCAGGCCGGCCTCGGCCAGCACCTCTGACCTCTTGCCCTGGTCGAGGAACCGGTCAGGCAGCCCAAGGCAACGCACCGGGACGTCCACGCCGGCATCCTGCAGCGCCATGCCGACGGCGGAGCCCACACCTCCGACACGCGCCCCGTCCTCGACGACGACCACGAGTCGATGCCCACGGGCGAGCCGGACGAGCTCCGGGTGCACCGGCTTGACCCAGCCCGGATCCACGGCCAGCACGCCGATGCCCTGGGCCTGCAGGCGCGCGGCGACGTCGACGGCGAGCGTGGCCATGCTGCCGACGGACACGAGCAGCACGTCGGGATCGCCGGTCTCCGCGATCACGTCATAGCCGAGTTCGCTGCGCAAGGCTGGGATAGCCGGTCCGAGGGCTCCCTTCGGGAAGCGGACCACGGTCGGTGCGTCCGCGACCGCAACAGCAGCCCGGAGGAGGGACCGGAGCGTGGCCTCGTCGCGGGGCGCGGCGATGCGCAGGTGCGGTACCACCTGGAGCATGGCCAGGTCCCAGACGCCGTTGTGCGACGCGCCGTCGTCACCCGTGACACCCGCACGGTCGAGAACGAACGTCACCCCGGCCCTGTGCAGCGCACAGTCGAGGAGGACCTGGTCGAAGGCGCGGTTGAGGAACGTCGCGTAGACGGCCACCACGGGATGCATGCCGGCGTAGGCGAGGCCCGCAGCGCTGGTCGCCGCGTGCTGCTCGGCGATGCCGACGTCGAACGTCCTCTCGGGGAACTCCCGGCTGAAACGATCAAGGCCGGTGGGTCCGAGCATGGCCGCGGTGATCGCGACGATGTCCTCCCGCTCCCTGCCAAGGCGAACGAGCTCGTCGGAGAGCGCCGAAGTCCACGTCGGGCCAGTCTGCGTGACCGGACGGCCTGTGTCCGGATCGATCACGCCCACCCCGTGGAAGTGATCGGCGAGGTCGCTCTCCGCGGGTGCGTAGCCATGGCCCTTGTGCGTGATCGCATGCACGATCACTGGTCCGTCGAAGTCGCGGGCGCGGCTCAGCGCGAATTCCAGCTCGGCCTCGTCATGACCGTCGACGGGCCCGATGTACTTCAGGCCGAGATCCTCGAAAAGCCCCTGCGGGGCGACGATGTCCTTCATGCCCTTCTTCATGCCGTGCAACGCGCCGTAGAGGGGATCACCCACCACGGGCGTGCGGTGCAGCACGCGCTTCCCCCAGTCCATGACGCGCTCGTACCCGCGGGTGGTGCGCAACGTTGCCAGGTGGTGGGCGAGGCCGCCGATCGTCGGGGCGTACGAGCGCGCATTGTCGTTCACGACGATCACGACGGGCCGCTCCGAGGCGGCGATGTTGTTGAGTGCCTCCCAGGCCATGCCCCCGGTCAGAGCTCCGTCACCGACGACGGCGACCACGTGCCTGCGGTCGAGGTCGCCGGTGACCTGCCAGGCCTTGGCGATGCCGTCGGCGTAGGACAGCGCTGTCGAGGCGTGCGAGTTCTCGATCACGTCATGGATGCTCTCTGCACGGCTCGGGTAGCCGGAGAGCCCGCCGCGCTGTCGGAGGCGGGTGAATCCCTCCGACCGCCCCGTGAGCATCTTGTGGACGTAGGCCTGATGCCCGGTGTCCCACAGGATCAGGTCGTCCGGGGACACGAAGACCCGATGCAGGGCGATGGTCAGCTCAACGACACCGAGGTTCGGCCCCAGGTGGCCACCGGTGGCGCAGACCCGATCGACGAGGAAGGCACGGATCTCCTCAGCCAGGGCCGGCAGGTCCTCGGGGGCCACGGCGCGAAGGTCGCGAGGGTCGCGGATCCTGTCGAGGAGAGGCACTCGCAGATCGTAGGTGATGGGCGGGCGCCCCGCCGATCAGGAGGACCGGCCGGCAGCCACGTGGCGTCCGACGATCCGGACCTCCCGCTGCACCTGGAGGAGCCGGGCTCCCTCAGCCTCGAGGGCGACGAGCACGCGCGTGAGCTCGTCGGGCTCGACCGTGTCCGCCAGGTCGCCGCGTGCGGTGGCGTACGCCTGGCGCATGCCCTGGAGGGCTCCGGCCACGAAATGGTCCACGACGCGCGCCAACGCATGCGGCAGGTGCCGCAGATCACTCGTGCGCAGCCCCTCTGGACCCCGGTCGAGGAGCCAACTCGTCACCCGCTCATCGAACTCGGGTGTCCCAGGTGGCGGCAGGTCGCGCGGCCAGCCGGCGGGGGCAGCGGCCATTCGCCGGTCAGAGCATGGAGCGCAGGACGTACTGCAGGATGCCGCCGTTTCGGTAGTAGTCCGCCTCGCCCGGGGTGTCGATGCGCACGACCGCGGTGAACTCGACCGTGCGCCCGTCCGCGGCCACCGCCTCGACCTCGACCGCGCGGGGCGTCACCCCGTCGTTCATCGCACTGACGCCGCGGATGGTGAACACCTCGTCACCCTGGAGGCCCAGGGTCGACGCGTTCATGCCCGGCGGGAACTGCAGCGGCAGCACGCCCATGCCGATCAGGTTCGACCGGTGGATGCGCTCGTAGGACTCTGCGATGACGGCCCGCACCCCGAGAAGGGCCGTGCCCTTCGCTGCCCAGTCCCGGCTCGAACCGGATCCGTACTCCTTGCCTGCGAGGATGACCAGCGGCGTGCCATGGGCGGCATAGGACATCGCCGCGTCGTACACCGGGACCACAGCATCGTCCGGGGTGGTGAAGTCGACGGTGTACCCGCCCTCCACGTCCCTCAGCATGAGATTGCGCAGGCGGATGTTCGCGAAGGTGCCGCGGATCATCACCTCGTGGTTGCCTCGCCGTGAGCCGTACGAGTTGAAGTCCCGTGGCGCGACACCGTTCTCCTGCAGGTACCTGCCGGCGGGGCTGTCGGCCTTGATCGAGCCGGCGGGCGAGATGTGGTCGGTGGTCACCGAATCGCCGAGCACGAGCAGGACCCGTGCCCCACTGATGTCGGTCACCGGTGATGGCTCACGCCCCATATCCTCGAAGTAGGGTGGCTTGCGCACGTACGTGCTGGCGGGGTCCCAGGCGAAGAGGTCACCGCTCGGCGTCGCGAGTGACCTCCAGCGCTCGTCGCCGCCGAAGACGTCCTCGTTGCGGGCCCGGAACATCTCCGCATTGACGCTCGTGTCGATCACCGACGCGATCTCCGCGGCGGAGGGCCAGATGTCCGCGAGGAAGACCGCACGCCCCTCGGGATCCACCCCGAGCGGCTCGTTCTGCAGGTCGATGTCCATGGTGCCCGCAAGGGCGTACGCCACGACGAGGGGCGGCGACGCAAGGTAGTTCATCTTGACGTCGGGATTGATGCGACCCTCGAAGTTCCGGTTGCCGGACAGCACGGACACCACGGCGAGGTCCGCCTCGTTCACGGCAGCGCTCACTTCGGGGATGAGCGGGCCGGAGTTGCCGATGCACACCGTGCAGCCGTAGCCGACGACGTCGAAGCCGAGCTTCTCGAGGTACGGCAGCAGACCCGACTTCTCGTAGTAGTCGGTCACGACCCGGGAGCCCGGACCGAGCGTGGTCTTGACCCACGGCTTGCGCTGCAGGCCGCGCTCCACCGCCTTCTTGGCCAGCAGGCCGGCCCCGATCATGACGAAGGGGTTCGACGTGTTGGTGCACGAGGTGATAGCGGCGATCACGACGTCCCCGTGGCCGATCTCGACCGGTTGACCGTCGATCGTCGTCTCCACCGCACGTGCCGGCTCCTTGGTGTAGCCCGGGAGCGCCTCCTCGAAGGCCCCCTTGGACTGCGACAGCAGTACGCGGTCCTGCGGGCGCTTGGGGCCTGCGATGGAGGGGACGACGGTCGAGACGTCGAGCTCGAGGTACTCCGAGTAGACCGGCTCGTGGGCCGGGTCGTGCCACAGTCCCTGCTCGCGGGCATACGCCTCGACGAGGGCCACCTGCTCCTCGCTCCGGCCGGTCAGGCGCAGGTAGTCCACCGTCGCGTCATCGATCGGGAAGATCGCGACGGTCGATCCGTACTCCGGGCTCATGTTGCCGATCGTTGCGCGATTCGCGAGGGGGACAGCGCCCACTCCGTCGCCGTAGAACTCGACGAACTTTCCGACGACGCCGTGCCTGCGGAGCATTTCGGTGATCGTCAGGACGAGGTCCGTGGCGGTTGCGCCCGCCGGGAGTTCACCAGTGAGTCGGAAGCCGACCACCCGCGGGATGAGCATGGACACCGGCTGGCCGAGCATCGCCGCCTCCGCCTCGATGCCTCCGACGCCCCAGCCGAGCACGCCCAGGCCGTTGACCATCGTCGTGTGCGAGTCGGTGCCGACGACGGTGTCCGGGTACGCGAGACCCCCGCGCGCCATGACAACCCGCGCGAGCGCCTCGATGTTCACCTGGTGCACGATGCCCTGCCCGGGCGGCACGACCTTGAACTCCTCGAAGGCTCCCTGCCCCCAGCGCAGGAACTGGTACCGCTCGCGATTGCGCTCGTACTCGAGGTCGACGTTGAGCTGCTCGGCTTCGGTCGTACCGAAGAAGTCCGCGATGACCGAGTGGTCGATGACGAGCTCGGCCGGGTTCAGCGGCTCGATCTGGGCCGGATCGCCACCGAGGTCCTTGACCGCCTCGCGCATGGTCGCGAGGTCGACGACGACGGGCACTCCGGTGAAGTCCTGCATGATGACGCGCGCCGGCGTGAACTGGATCTCCTCGGTCGGCTCGGCGGCCGGGTCCCACGCACCGAGTGCCTCGATCGTCGCCCGGGTGATGTTCGCGCCATCCTCGTGGCGCAGCAGGTTCTCCAGCAGGATCTTGTGCGTGAAGGGCAGACGGGCCGAGCCGTCGACCGCGGCGATGCGGAAGACCTCGTACTCGCGCGCTCCCACGCGCAGCGAGCCACGTGCCCCGAAACTGTCGATGCTCGCCACGAGGATCCCTTCGTCCGCAAAACAATCTTGACGTCAAGATATCGCATGCCGAGAGGGGTTCCCCGGTCAGGAGTCCGGCACGAAGAGGGCGACCGACTCGAAGTGGTGGGTCATCGGGAAGGCGTCGAATGCACGGAGCCGCTCGAGTCGGTAGCCGCAGGTCATGGCCACGCGCGCATCGCGGGCGAGCGCCACCGGGTCACACGCGACGTACACCAGTCGGGAGGGCCGCACTGCCAGGAGCCGACACATCAGCCCCTCGCCGGCGCCTGACCGTGGGGGGTCGACGACGATGCCGGCAGGGGCGGACGTCGCATCGCCCGACGGACGGTCGTGTATCCACGCGTCGACGTCCGCACGCACGAACTGCACCATCGGCAGGTCCGCCAGGGCCTCCTCGCCGCACCCGACAGCGGCGGCATCGGACTCCACGGCCACCACGGCTCCTCCCGCTCCGACTGCCTCGCCGAGGAATGCGGCTATGAGCCCCGCGCCGGAGAAGAGGTCCCACCAGGTCTCCCCCGCCTCGGGTCTGCCCTGGTCGAGCACCTCCCCCACGAGTGCCTCGGGCAGTGCGTGGTGGACCTGCCAGAACACGGGCGCCGGTACCTCCCATCGCCGATGGCGGACCTGGCGCACCGTGGTGGGCGCGGCGTGGGTGTCCGGGCTGTCGATCCGCTCCTCGGCGATCAGGCAGTGGTCGACCGGCACGACCTCGTGGGATCGGTGGCCGCGCAGTCCCCGAGTGCCGTCGGCCGCCGTGGCCCAGCGCACCCTGGTCATCCAGTGCAGTCCGTCCGCGCTCCCGGGGAGCTGCTCGACCGAGCACGTGCCCACCGGCGGCAGCTCGGGATCGAGGCCGGCGAAGCGTGCGAGACTGCTGCGGAGCACCTCCGTCTTCCAGTCCCGCTGGGCCGCAGGGAGGACGTGCTGGAGATCGCAGCCACCGCATGCCCCCGGGGCCGCCCAGCGGCAGGGGGCCTCGACCCGCGAGGGCGACGGCCAGAGGACGCGGATCGCATCGGCACGCACGATCTTGCGCGAGACCTGGGTGATCCGGGCCAGGACCCGTTCGCCCGGCAGCGCGTGACGCACGAAGAGCGTCCGACCGCCGAAGTGGGCGATGCAGTGGCCACCATGGGCTACCCGCAGCACGTCGACCTCGACCTCCTGGCCGACCCGCAGATCGGATGCAGCCTCAGTCGCGGGCATTGTCGCGACTGTCCTCGAGCTGCCACGGGACGCTCGTCACCATGACGCCCGGCATGAACAGCAGGCGGCTCTTGAGTCGCAGAGCGGACTGGTTGTGCAGCACCTGCTCCCACCAGCGACCGACGACGTACTCGGGGATGAAAATCGTGACGAGGTCCTGCGGGCTCTCCTGCCGGAGCATCCGGACGTAGTCCAGGACCGGGCGGGTGATCTCCCGGTAGGGCGATGCGAGGACCTTCAGCGGAACAGGCACGCCCTGCCGCTGCCACTCGCGCTGGAGGGCGAGCGTCTCGTCGCGGTCGACGTCGACGGTCACAGCCTCCAGCGTCGTGGGACGCGACGCACGTGCGTAGGACAGTGCCCGGATGGTCGGCTTGTGGAGCTTGCTGACCAGAACGATCACGTGGACACGCGCCGGAAGGGTCACCTTCGCGTCGCCGAAGGTCATGACCTCCGTGCGGACCCTGTCGTAGTGGCGATGGATCGCGCGCATGAGCAGGAAGAGCAATGGCATCAGCACCACCACGATCCAGGCGCCCTTGGTGAACTTGGTGACGAGCACGATCGTGAGCACGGTGCCGGTCATGACCAGGCCAAACGAGTTGATCGCCCGAGATCGCAGCATCCGCCCACGATCGCCCGCTCCGGCCGGATCACGCAGGAGCCGGTTCCAGTGCCGCACCATGCCGATCTGGCTCAGCGTGAAGGACACAAAGACACCGATGATGTAGAGCTGGATGAGGCTGCTGACGTCGGCCTGGAAGATGACGATGAGCAGGACCGCCATCGCCGCAAGCACCATGATCCCATTGCTGTAGGCGAGGCGATCTCCTCGCGTGTGCAGCTGCCGGGGCAGGTATCCGTCGCGCGCGAGGACCGAGCCGAGCACCGGGAATCCGGTGAAGGCCGTGTTCGCCGCCAGCGCGAGGATCGTCGCGGTCGCGATGGCGATGACCAGGACGGGGAGGCTCGAGCGATGGAACACAGCATCGGCCACCTGCACGATGACGGTCTTCTGCGCCTGGCCCGCAGGCAGTCCCAGCAGCGACTCGTCGGAGTCAGCGACCTTGACCTGCGTGGTCAGGGCGAGCCAGGTGATGCCCGCGAACATCGTCATGGAGATGACGCCGAGCAGTGCCAGAGTCGTCGCCGCATTCCGGGACTTCGGCTCGCGGAATGCCGGGACGCCGTTCGCCACGGCCTCGATGCCCGTCAGTGCCGTCGTGCCCGACGAGAAGGCGCGCGCGACCAGCAGCGCAAGAGCGAGTCCGGCGAACGCATCCTCCGCGACGACCTCCCAGCCTGCGCTCTCGGCGAGCAGGGTCTGACCGAACAGGAGGATCTCGACGAACGCCCAGCCGATCATCGCGAACACCGATCCGATGAACAGGTAGACCGGGATGGCGAAGAACGCGCCGGACTCCTTGACCCCGCGCAGGTTCATGATCATGACCAGTACGACCAGTCCCACCGCGAACCAGACGTTGTGCTTCTCGACGAACGGGATGATCGACCCGAGGTTCGCCACGGCGGCCGAGATTGACACCGCGACCGTGAGGACGTAGTCGATCAGCAGCGAGCTGGCGACGAACACCCCCCAGTTGCGCCCGAGGTTTGTGCTGACGACCTCGTAGTCGCCGCCTCCATTCGGGTAGGCGTGGACGGTCTGGCGGTAGGAGGCGATGACGGTGAAGAAGACGACGATGACTGCCAGCGCCACCCAGGGCCCGAACTGGTACATCGAGAAGCCGCCGAGTGACAGCACCACGAGGATCTCCTGCGTGGCATAGGCATTGGACGACAGAGCATCGCTGGCGAAGACAGGCAGGGCGATCCGCTTGGGGAGCATCGTCTCCCCTAGCCGCTCATTGCTCAGGGCGCGACCGACGAAGAGCCGCTTGAGCAGATCGGAGGTCGGCACGTCCAGCGAGCCTACCCCCGCGACGACCCGATACTTCGTCCAGCGTGCGTGTAGCGTGCATCCGTGCACATCGTGATCCTCGGCTGCGGTCGGGTGGGTGCCCTCCTCGCGCACCGCCTGGATGAGCTCGGCCACTCGGTCTCGGTCGTCGACCAGGATGCCTCCGCGTTCCGCAAGCTGAGCCCGGACTTCACCGGGCAGACGGTCACGGGTGTCGGATTCGACCGCGAGACCCTGGAGAGTGCGGGGATCAAACGGGCGCGCGCCTTCGCCGCGGTGAGCTCTGGCGACAACTCCAACATCCTCGCCGCCCGGGTGGCCCGCGAGACATACGGCGTCGAGCAGGTCGTGGCCCGCATCTACGACCCGCGCCGAGCTCAGGTCTATGAGCGGCTCGGCATCCCGACGGTGGCGACCGTCTCCTGGACGGCTGGCCAGTTCCTGCGGCGCATGCTTCCGCTCGGGGCCGAAGACGAGTACCGCGATGCCAGCGGTCGGATCGTGCTTGCCGAGGTCCATGTGGGGGCCTACTGGCTGGGCCGGCGTTCCTCCGATCTCGGCCTGGCCAGTGGGGCGCGGATCGCCTTCATCACCAGGTACGGCGAGGGTCTGCTGCCGGACGACCAGACAGTCGTCCAGGACGGTGACCTCGTGCACTGCCTCTTCGAGGACGGGATCCGTGAGCGGGTCGAGCGCGTGTTCGAGCACGGACCTCAGGAGGCCTGATGCGCGTCGCCATCGCGGGGGCAGGGAAGGTGGGCCGCGCCATTGCGCGTGAGCTGGTGTCCAACGGGCATCAGGTGCTGCTGATCGATCGCGACGCCGAGCTCGCCAGACCCGGCGTGGTTGAGGGTGCTGACACCCTCATGGCCGACGCCTGCGAGATCACGGCACTCGACGAAGCGCAGCTGTCGACCTGCCAGGTCGTCGTCGCTGCAACGGGTGACGACAAGGTGAACCTCGTGGTGTCCCTCCTGGCCAAGACGGAGTACGGGGTCCCCCGTGTCGTCGCGCGGGTGAACCACCCCAAGAACGAGTGGATGTTCGACGAGTCCTGGGGCGTCGATGTGGCTGTCTCCACGCCGCGCATGCTCTCGGCGCTGGTCGAGGAGGCCGTCTCCGTCGGTGATCTCGTGCGCCTGTTCTCCTTCCGTCAGGGCGAGGCGAACCTCGTGGAGATCACGCTGTCGTCGGACTCACCGGTAGTGGGCCAGCGTGTGGGTGACCAGACGTGGCCACAGGACACCGCTCTGGTTGCCATCGTCCGAGGACCCAGGGTGTTCGCGCCCTCAGGTGACGACCCACTCGATGTCGGTGACGAGCTGCTCTTCGTCGCGGCCCCGGACAACGAGCCTGAACTGCAGCGGCTGCTCGGTCACGCCTGAGCGCGCTTGGCGCGGTAGACCGGCGCCAGTACCCGGTACGTCGCGTAGGCGGCAGCGAGGTACAGCGGCCAGCCCAGGATGACCTTGGCGACTCCCAGGGGCGCGACTGCACCGGCCAGATAGAGCGGGACCTGGACAGCGATGCGCAGGCCGAAGACTCCCACCCAGATCCAGGATGCTGCTGCGTAGACGCGTCGGAGGCCGGGATCTCGCCGCCACGATGTGCCCTCGCCGGTCAGGAACCCCATGGCGATCCCCAGCAGGGGCCACCGCACGAGGATCGAGACCAGGAAGGCACTGAGATAGCCGATGTTCAGCAGCAGGCCCGGGAGGAATACATCCTCGGCGCGCCCGGTGCGCGAGGAGAACCATGCGGCTATGAGCAGACCGATGAATCCGGCCAGCACCTGCTGCAGCGGCTGGCGCCGGACCAGGCGCCACACGACGATCAGCCCGCCCGCGACCAGGGCGGCGATGAGCGACGGTCGCAGCTCGCTGCCCGTCACGAGGTAGGCCACGACGAACACCACGGTGGGCAGCCCGGAGTCGATGATCCCCCGCCACCCGCCCAGTGCGCGCTCGAGCAGGATCGCCTCCTGTCGCACATCACCCGGCGACTCGATGCCGGGAGCGGCGTCCGCGTCCGACGCCGGCGGGGACTCCTGCGGGGTCACCCCCGGGGACTCGTGCTCGGAGTCTGCATCCCTCGACGGGTCGTCGGACACGGTCATCCGGCACTCGGCTTGAGCTCGTAGCGCGGGTTGTAGATCGTCGGACGCTCGTCCGCCCGGGCCAGTCGGCCCCGGACCACCATGGCCCGTCCCGGGTCGATGCCCGGGATCCGGCGCCGGCCCAACCACACCACGCGCACCCGGCCCGAACCGTCATCGAGGTCGATCTCGACCGCGGGGATGGCGCCCTCGGCAGGCACGGTCACGCTGCGCACGATCCCGCGCACCACCACGCGCTCCCCCGGGGTGCACTGGTCGATGAGCGTGACGTCGGGATCCGCCTCGGCCCGAACGTCCTCGCGCAGGCCCTGCGCCTCGGCCTCGCTGCGAGTGCTCGTCAGTCTTGCCCACCAGCCGGGACGGGAGGTCGCGGCCGACGCCTCGCGCGCACGCGCCGCGGACATCAGCGGATCTCGGTGATCTCAGGTCCGCGCTCGAAGGGCGAGGGGGGCGAGGGGGCGGACTCAGGCTCGGGGGAACCGGTGTTCGGCAGCCGCAGTGGCAGCGGTGCGCCCACCGGCATGGCCTCCATGCCGCGGACGACGACGAGGCCGCGGATCATGTCCTCCAGGATCGTGGCCGCGTCTCCCGGCCGCGCTGCGGCACCGAGGAAGACCGCCCGCAGGAACCAGCGTGGCCCCTCGATTCCGCAGAATCGCGCCGGCTGCAGCTGCTGCCCCCCTTCGGAGGGCACAACCTGGGCGCGCAGCTCAGGACCGAAGGGGCCCTCCGCCACCTCGACGAGTCCACCGGAGGCATTGATCGAGGAGGAGATCTGCCCGCGGATCTCCTCCCAGAAACCACCGCTGCGCGGCGCTGCGTATGGCTGGACCTGCACCATCGAGTCCGCGTTGCGGAACGTCAGCTGCGAGACCGTTCCGGTCGCCTGGTCCGCCTGCGCCTGGATCTCGATGCCCGGTGCCGGGGTGATCAGCAGGGATCCCATGTCGAGCCGATCGATCGAGCCATCGGTCTCGGTCAGGTCCCAGGGACCAGCGGTGCGCACGTCCATCCGTCCCTCCTCACCTGCGGCGAATGCCCGCAACGTTACCCACCATGCCCGGGCCCGAAGCCACCGGTCGAGCCGAATCCTCCGCCGCCGCGGTGCGAGCCGGGCAGCTCGGCGACCGGGACGAGGTCGACGCTGGCCACTGGCGTCACCACCAGTTGCGCCACCCGGTCGCCTCGAGCCAGGTCGACCGCGCGGCTTGTGTCGTGGTTGACCAGGACGACGCTGATCTCTCCACGGTAGCCGGCATCGATGACGCCCGGAGCGTTCACCAGCCCCACCCCGTGCCGTGCCGCGAGTCCACTGCGTGGACAGACGAGACCGACGTAGCCCGGGGGCAGCGCGATGCTCACCCCCGTGGGCACGAGCGCCCGCTCACCCGGCTCGAGCCGGACGTCGTGGCGTGCGCGCAGGTCCAGGCCGGCATCGCCCGGGTGCTCGTACGCCGGGCTCGGCAGGTCAGGGTCGAGCATGCACAGCAGGATGGCGGGTCTCATGGATTCAGCTCGAATCCGGACTCGTCGGCGCGCCAGCGCGGCGCCCCGTTCGCCCGATCCTGCAGTGCGGTCCGCACGAGATCCGGATCGCCGTTGTCGAGGAAGTGCTGCAGCGGCACCTGCACGAAGACCGCCGCTGCGCCGACGGCACGAGGACCCTCGGCGTGGTCCAGGCATCCGATCGCCTTGGTGTAGACCCGGCGCCCCTGCACCCCGGTGACCTCCGCCCGGACCACCAGGTCGGTGCCCACGGGCACCGGGCGCCGGAACTCGCACTCCAGGCGCCCGGTCACCGCTGGTCCGGCGAGGAGCCAGTTCAAGGAGCCGAGGATCTCGTCCAGCGCCGTGCTCAGCACGCCGCCGTGCGCCAGGCCGGGAGCCCCCTGGTGGTGCTCGGTCACCCGGAACACGCCTGTCACGGTCAGCCCCTCCCCCGCCATGATCGACATGTGCAGGCCCGTCGGGTGGTCGACGCCGCAGCCGAAGCACCAGCGGTAGTGGGACGGGATCTCCTCCCCCGGGGCTGGGGCCAAGGGCGAGCGCTCGGGAAGGACCGCGGTCGGCGGGGCGCTCCACCGCGGGCCGGCGGCGTCCGCGCTGGAGGTCGGATTCGTCACCGGGTGAGGGTACCCCCGCCCCCGGCATGTCAGGCTGTGCTCATGCCGGGTCCTTCACTCCATCACGAGCGACTGCTGCCCGGCTGGGGGGCGTGGGTGGTCGCCGCAGGACTGGTGGCGATGATCTCGGTCGCCTACGGCGCAGCAATCGGCGGCCTGTCCGGCCTCGCCGTGGGACTTGTTGCTGGAACCCTCGTGACGGCACTGCTCGTGGGCACGTCACCCGTCATCCGCGTCGATGAGTCCAGCCTGTGCGCAGGGCGGGCCCGCCTGCCTCGGACATCCGTCTCCGGCGCGCGAGTGCTGGATCGCGAGGCGCTGGTCGCTCTGCGTGCCCCGGGCGCAGATGCACGCGCCTACACGCTCCTCCGCCCGTGGGCCTCGTCGAAGGCCGTGCTGGTGCGACTCGATGATCCGGACGATCCGCATCCGGCGTGGATCGTCAGCAGCCGCCACCCCGATCGACTCGCAGGCGCGCTGACTGCAACGATGGGCTCCCCTGCAGAGGCGAGCGACACCGAGGAGTCGGAGCGACCATGAGCGAACACCCAACGGCAGGTTCCAGCACAGACCCGGCACCCGCGGATGTGCACGTCAACCCGCTCGCGCACCTCATCGCGCCCCTGGCGGCGATCGGCGCCACCCTGCTGGTGCGCAAACTGCTCACCTCGGGGTACGAGCGCGCGACCGGCCATCCGGCCCCCGCACCCCGAGACCCGCAGGTGTCCTTCGCCCGGGCGGTCGCCTGGACCGCGGTCACAGCAGCGACGGCTGCCGTGGTCGAGGTTGCGGTCTACCGCATCGCCAACCAGCTCGGGGCACGAACCGACTGAGGGTCGCGGGTCCGGCGCAGACTGCTCAGGCGCACTCCCGGCACACCGGCCCGGACTTGCCCTCGTGGTCGAGCTGGCTGCGGTGCTGGACGAGGAAGCACGAGACGCAGGTGAACTCGTCCGACTGGCGCGGGAGGACCCGAACGCTCAGGCTCTCGTCCGACAGGTCGGCGCCCGGGAGCTCGAGGCTCTCCGCCAGCTCGGCCTCGTCGACGTCGACCGCGGACGAGGCCTTGTCCGCACGACGGGCCTTCAGCTCCTCGAGGCTGTCCTCCGCGAGCTCCTCATCGGTCTTCCGAGGCGCGTCGTAATCGGTGGCCATGGATCCTCGCCCTTCCCTCGTCGCTTCCCCCGCGCGGGGCATGCGCGGAGATTGTGCCTCATCGAGATGACGGAGGCATGGCAGGGTAGGCACGAGCCGGCGGACGGCCGGGAACGGGAGGCGGAATGCCGCTGTATGCACTCGGGGATCGCACGCCGTCGATCGACCCCTCGGCCTTCGTGCACCCGGACGCGGTGGTCATCGGCGACGTGACCATCGGGCCGGAATCGACGGTCTGGCCGACCACCGTCCTGAGGGGCGATCACGGCCGCATCGTCGTCGGCGCACGGACCTCCGTGCAGGACGGCACCGTCGTGCACTGCACCGCAGAACTCGACACCGTCATCGGCGACCGCTGCGTGATCGGCCACAACGCGCACCTCGAGGGGTGCAGGATCGAGGATGACTCTCTGATCGGCTCGGGTGCCGTCATCCTGCATCGCGCCACAGTCGGGCCACACGCCCTCGTCGGCGCGGGAGCGGTGGTCGGCAACGACAAGGTCGTGCCACCCCTCAGCCGTGCCCTGGGAGTGCCCGCACGCATCACCGAGAACGCGGTGACCGAGGGCGAGTTCGAGCGGGCCGTCGCGACCTACGTGCGCAATGCGCACTGGTACGCAGCGGAACTCCGGCGCATCGACTGACGCGACCCCGCCCCTTCGCAGGTTGCTCAGGGCATGTCATCGGCTCCGAGTCGCAGCAGCAGCTCCTTCAGCTCGTTTGCCACGCCCGGCGCGGAGGCGACCATCAGTGGCTCGAGGGAGTCATCGCGAAGTCCCGACACGGCAACGCCGGCCTCCTGGCAGATCAACGCGCCTGCACACACGTCCCAGGCGTTGAGCCCGAACTCGTAGTACGCATCGAGCCTGCCCATGGCGGTCCAGCACAGGTCGACGACGGCGCAGCCCGTCCGTCGGACGTCTCGCACCTCGCCGATCAGTTCGCGGACGACCTCGGCCTGCCGGACCCGACGTGGGGCGGCGTAGCCGAAACCCGTCCCGACCATGGCCAGCGACAGCTCCGTGCAGGCGCTCCCGGCAAGTCGTGAGACGGCCGGGCCCCGGACCTGCCATGCCCCTGCGCCGCGCACGGCCACGAAGGCTTCGTGCGACTCCGGCAGTGCGATGACACCGAGGGCCGTGCCGTCCGCGTCCTCCAGAGCCACGGACACACCCCACAGGGGGATGGAGTAGCGGTAGTTCACCGTCCCGTCTAGAGGATCGACGACCCAGCGCCGGCCCGTCCGTCCTGCGCGCTCGCCACCCTCCTCGCCGAGGAATCCGTCGCCCGGGTGCCGGTCCAGGAGCGTTCCCACGATGAGCTGCTCCGCCGCCCTGTCCATTACCGACACGACGTCCGTGGGAGTGCTCTTGGTGTCGAACTCCAGTGAGCGCGGGCGCTCGTCGCGCAGGAATGCGCCGGCCGACGTCGCCGCCAGCCATGCCGCGGGGAGCGACTCATGGAGGGTGAGCAGGTCCGCGAGGACGGGGGTGTCAACAACTCGGTCGGTGGACGCCATGCGCCCATCCTTGCGGGTCGCCCGCGCGCGATAGCGTCGGACACGTGCTGAGCACCTACCGGCAGGCCCTCTCCGTGCCGGGTTCCGTGCGCTTCAGCAGCACGGGCTTCGTTGCACGTCTTCCCATGGCGATGGTGTCGCTCGGCATCGTGCTGCTCGTCAGCGAGCGGACCGGCTCGTACGCCGTGGCCGGCATCCTCTCGGCGGCCTTCCAGCTCCCGGCCGCGCTCGGCGCCGTCGTGACGAGCCGCTGGGCGGATCGGCTCGGACAGCACCGGGTGCTGCCCTGGCTCGCTGCGGCCAACGCGCTGCTCCTCGTCACGCTCGTGATCGCCGTCGAGGCGGGCGCACCCCTGCTTCTGCAGCTGCTTGCGGCGGCGGGCGCCGGCGTCACCCAGCCGGCGATCGGTGCGATGGTGCGCGCCCGATGGTCTGCGGCCACGACGGACGGCAGGGCACTACGCGGCGGCTTCGCCCTCGAGGGAGTCGTCGACGAGATCGTCTTCTCGATCGGCCCCCCGCTCACCGCCATGCTCGCGGTCCACGTCGCCCTTCCGCTGCCGCTGATTGTCGCCGCGGCCCTCGGTCTCGCGGGCACGATCGCCCTGGCACTCCAGCGCCGCAGTGAGCCACCCGTGCATCGGGATGCGGGCGCCCACGACGGCGCTCGTCGCCCCGGCGCGCTCGCGCACCCGGGCATGCCCACGCTGTTCGCCGCGGCGATCGCCACGGGTTCGGTCTTCGGCTCCTACGAGGTGAGCGTGGTCGCCTTCACCGCCGGGCGCGACGCCGCGGGTGCTTCAGGCGTCATCATCGGCCTGTGGGCGCTGTCGAGCATGGTGGGTGGGCTCTGGTTCGGTGCCCGCCACTGGCGTATGGGCCTCGATCGCCAAATGGTCATGCTGCCGGCGATCCTCACCCTCACCCTGCTGCCGGCGCCCTTCATGCCCACGGTGGTCACGCTGAGCCTCGTCACCATCCTCGGGGGCTTCGCGGTGGCACCCACGCTCATCACCCTCTTCACCCTCACCCAGCGACTCGTTCCCGGGCGGCAGATGACCGAAGGGCTCACCTGGACCGCCTCCGGCCTGGCACTGGGGTTCGCGCTCGGCACCGCGGTCGCGGGATTCGTCGTCGACGATCGCGGCACCTCCATCGGCTTCGTCCTGTCGATCGCCGGCGCCGCGGCCACCGTTGTGGCGGCGGTCGTCGGCCGTCGACGTTTCGCCGACGCGCCCGTGTCCGACGAGGAGTCGGCTCCGCCCGTCGTTCCCGTCAATGACCCGGTACCGGGCCCGACGCCCGGGTCCCCCGTCGACGAACGACCCTGACGCGCGCCCTGTGCCCCACGACCGCCGGGAAACCGGTAGGTTCGCCCTTGCGGGAAGTCCCCGCCCCCGACCGCAGGAGCAGTTCTGGACGCCTTCAGCCCCCGTGAGGTGCAGGCTCGCGTGCGCGCCGGCGAGTCGGCCGAGGACGTGGCGGCCAGCACCGGGTGGGACATGGCCAAGGTGCTGCGCTATGCCGAGCCGATGCTCGCCGAGCGCGGCTACATCGCGGAGCAGGCACGCGCAGTCGAGGTACGACGCTCCGGCGGCGGCGCGACGCTGGCGGAGGCCGTCGAGCAGGCGCTCGGCACCGATGCCCGGCAGCTCACCTGGGACTCCCACCGCCGTGCGGACGGCCGCTGGATCGTCTCCGCGGATGCCGGCGGCCGCAGCCTCGCGGAGTGGACCTACGACCCCGCCGGGCGCAACCTGCACGCACTGAACGATCGTGCGCGGGCGCTGATGGGGGCGGCACCCGTGGACGCCGTGACGGCCGACGCCGAGGTCGACATCGCCGCTGCCCTGGACCTCGCCTCGGACGTGGCGCTCGTGCGCAGCGAGACCGCAGCCCGTCCCCACCTCGTCGCCGTGCCCAGCGATGAGGCCGATCCCGACGATCACGAGGAGCCACAGGCCCAGGGCATGTCGCATCCGGCCACGGCCCGAGCAGAGCAGCAGACCCTCACCATCCCCCGCCCCGACGGCGACCCACGCCCGCAGGAGGCCGAACCGGCTGCACCCGAGACCCCTCCCCCGCCGCGCGAGCCGCGCAAGGCCCGGGGTCGCAAGGGACGCGCAAGCGTCCCGAGCTGGGACGAGATCCTCTTCGGCGCCGGCCGCAGCGAGGACTGACGCCGCCTCAGTCGGCAGTGCGCTCGACGAGCGCGGGGATGAGCACCTCCTGCGGCGTCAGGCCGCCATGCTGGCCGCGCAGCCCGGAGACGAGCGCATCCACCCGGCTGGCGAGGATCCAGTGGTCCCGGGCGATGGCGAGGACGTTTCCCACGCGGTCCACGTGGTCCGGTGACAAAGGCCCCATCAGTCCCCGGTCCACCATCTCGTCGCGAGTCAGGACGTCGGCCCGTGCGCCGAGCACGTCACGCCACGCGGCCGCCACCCACTCGGGCTCGTCGGTGTACACGTGGCGCATGCGGGGCTCCCCTGCCCAGCGGCGGACTCCGGCCCGAAGCAGGGGCTCCGCGTCCAGGTCGAACCTCGCATGCGGCGGGCTGTCGACCATCCCGTGGTCGGCCGTCACGACCATGCAGGTTCCTGGGGCGAGGGCCTCGCTGAGGCGCTCCACCAGCCGATCGACCCTGCTCAGCGCGTCGCGCCAGGCCGCGCTGTCGACGCCATGCTCGTGGCCCACGCGGTCCAGCTCACCCCAGTAGACGTATGTGAACGAGCGTGCCGGGTCAGCGGTGAGTGCACGCACCCGCTCGACCCGGGATCCGATGTCCTCCACCGCTTCATACGCGCCGCCGCGCAGCACCGCGCGCGTCAGGCCGGACTGCTCGTAGGCGGACGGACTCAGTGTGCTCACCCGGATGCCGTGGGAGGCCATGCGCTCGAAAAGGGTCGGGTCCGGCTGCACCGCCAGGGCGTTCGGTCGATGGCCCCACTGCAGGGGAGCGAGCACCTCGCCGGTCTCCGGCAGTTCGAACGCAGCCCCCACCAGCCCGTGGGCACCGGCGAGCAGGCCGGTGCCCAGGCTGGCCAGGCCCACCGGCGTCGTGGTCGGGAAGGCCGCCGCGATGGACCGACCCGCCATGCTCGCGAGGAAGGGCGCGCTGGTTGTGTGGTCCTGCAGGGACTGCCAGCCGAGACCGTCGATCAGGCACACGACGACCGCGCGTGCCGAGCCGAGCCCGATCCGATCACTGCAGCCGGGCAGGCCCAATGCTGCTGCGGCGGAGGTGCCGACGTCCGCGAGGGTGACGAGGCGGTCCGCCACAGGTCAGCGCACTCGCTCTGCCGTCGCCAGCGACAGGGCGGCGGCGAAGGCGAGCACCTGGGCGACGACGTCAGCACCGTCGGCCGCCTCGGACACCCGGACCGACAGGTCGTCGTTGCTCGAGGTCCCGGTGTACCCGTGGTCGGCATCGCAGGAGGGGTCGCCGCAGCTCGCCGGCTCGAGGTCCAGGCGGCTGACCGCCCCCCAGCCGATGGTGAGGACCACCTCCGCGGCCGAGCCGCCCGGGGCATGGCGCGCGGGGTCGCTCACGACGCGCGATACCACGACGGAGTCCACGCGCTCGATGCGGACGGCCTCGGTCGAGGCGGTGGCGGAGGCGACTGCGTGGGCCTCGTCCGCCGGGTGCTCGTCGGTGTGCTCGACGATGAGCCGCGTCGGCGTCAGGGCCAGCACCGTGATGTGACGGCGCAGCTCGTCGCGATCGAAGGTGGCCTCGTGGTGAACGACGTACGACACCAGGGGCTCCCCGGCGAGGGCGGTGTCCAGCGCATCGGCGACGAGGTCCGGGTAGTAGCCCGACCTCTGGATGTCACTGCGCAGGCGGGTCGCGAGGGCCGGATCACTCATGCGTGGCATTCTTCCACTGCCCCCCGACGGCCGGGCAGGCGACGGGTGTCGACGTGTCGATCCCGGCCTGACCCGCGCCAGGCACGAGAATCGACTCCACACCTGGTTCGCACGAGCAAGACACCGAGAAGGGCCCGCATGCCTCGCCGCACTCCCGCCCCGCCCGAGGGCCCCGGGCGGATCGTCGACATCGACGTCGCCGCGGAGATGCGCGGATCCTTCCTGGAGTACGCCTACTCGGTCATCTACTCACGGGCCCTGCCCGACGCCCGCGACGGCCTGAAGCCTGTCCAGCGTCGCATCCTGTTCCAGATGGCTCAGATGGGCCTGCGTCCGGACCGCGGCCACGTCAAGAGCGCACGCGTGGTCGGCGAGGTCATGGGCCGGCTCCACCCCCATGGCGACTCCGCCATCTACGACGCACTGGTGCGGATGGCGCAGCCGTTCAGCCTTCGCCTGCCGATGATTGACGGCCACGGCAACTTCGGGTCGCTTGACGACGGCCCTGCCGCGATGCGCTATACCGAGGCGCGGCTCGCTCCGCCGGCACTCGACATGACCGCAGGCCTCGACGAGGACGTCGTCGACTTCGTGCCCAACTACGACGGTCGGGAGCGCGAGCCCGAGGTCCTGCCCGCGGCGATTCCCCAGCTGCTGGTCAACGGCGGTGCTGGCATCGCGGTGGGCATGGCCACGTCACTCGCACCGCACAACCTAGGCGAGGTCCTCAATGCGGCGCGGCACCTGCTCGAGCACCCGGAGGCCACCCTCGCCGACCTCATGACCCTCCTCCCCGGCCCCGACCTGCCCGGCGGCGGGGTCATCGTGGGACTGGACGGTGTCCGCGACGCCTATGCGTCCGGACGCGGCACGTTCCGCGTGCGCGCCCGGACCCGCATCGAGCAGACCAGTGCGCGTCGCCGCGGCATCGTCGTCACAGAGTTGCCGTACGGCATAGGTCCGGAGAAGGTGATCGACCGGATCAAGGACGCCGTCCAGTCCAAACGACTCCAGGGCATCTCCGATGTCATCGACCTGACGGATGGCGACTCGGGCCTCCGCCTGGTCATCGAGGTCAAGAACGGCTTCCACGCCGAGGCGATCCTCGAGCAGCTGTACCGGCTCACGCCGATGGAGGACACCTTCACGATCAACGCCGTCGCCCTGGTCGACGGTCAGCCCCAGACGCTCGGGCTGCGCGCCCTTCTGCAGGTCTGGCTGGACCACCGGCTCGACGTGGTGCGCCGGCGCAGCGACTACCGACGCACCCGCGCCCGCGAGCGGCTGCACCTCGTCGAGGGACTCTTGGTCGCGATCATCGACATCGACGAGGTCATCCAGCTCATCCGGGAGTCCGACGATGCGGCCAAGGCTCGCGAGCGCCTCATGACGGTGTTCGACCTCTCACTGGAGCAGGCCAACTACATCCTCGACATGCCGCTGCGGCGGTTGACGAAGTTCTCACGGATCGAGCTGGAAGCGGAGCAGGACGAGCTGCGCAGGACCATCGACGAGCTGACCCGCATCCTGGGCGACCCGGCCGAACTGCGCGCCCAGGTGTCGCGGGAGATCGGTGAGGCCGCCCAGGCGCATGCCACGCCGCGGCGCACCCTGCTGATGGAGGGATCGGCCCCGGTGAGCGCCGCAGTGCCGCTCGAGGTCGACGACGGGCCCTGCCTGGTATTGATGTCGAGCACGGGCCTGCTCGCCCGGATGCCGGAGCCGAGCGGCAGCGCCCTGCCCACGATGGACTCGCGGTCCTCGCACGATGTCGTCGTCAGCGTGGTGCCAGCCACCACCAAGGGCGAGATCGGCCTGGTGACGTCCGCCGGACGCATCCACCGGCTCGCCGTTCTCGACCTGCCCGGCCTGCCTGCGGTCGCCGGCACACCCAGCCTGTCGGGCGGCGCGCCGCTGGGGGCGTTCGTCGACCTGCCCTCGGGCGAGCGCCCGCTGTGCCTCACGACGCTCGACGAGGCGGGTGCCCTCGCCCTCGGCACAGCGCAGGGGACCGTCAAGCGGGTCGTGCCCGAGACGCTGCAGAGCAAGTCGGCCTGGGAGGTCATCCGGCTGGACGACGGCGACGAGGTCGTGGGAGTCGCGCGCCTGCCCGAGGGTCTTGCCGAGACCGCCGACCTGGTCTTCATCACGTCCGATGCGCAGCTCCTGCGCATGCCCGCGGCCTCGGTGCGCCCCCAGGGCCGCTCGGCCGCCGGCATGGCCGGGATCCGACTGTCCCCCGGCGCAGCGGCCGTGGCATTCGCTGCCGTGCCGGCCGACGACCGCGCGCAGGTCGTGACCATCTCCGGCTCCTCCGCCGCCCTGCCCGGGACCGAGGCGGGCAGCGTCAAGGTCACGCCCCTGCTGGAGTATCCCCGCAAGGGCCGGGGCACCGCGGGGGTCCGGTGCCACCGGTTCCGGTCCGGTGAGGACCGCATCATCACTGCATGGGCCGGATCGGGGCCCGCACGTGCGGCGACGGCCTCCGGCGTCCCCGTCGCGCTGCCCGACCCCGACCCGCGTCGGGACAGTGCCGGAACGGGCGGCACCGCACCTATCGATGCCGTGGCGGGGACATGGTGACCGAGCCCTGCTCACTGCTCTCCGCGGAGATCGGCGAACCGCTGGCCGGGACCGCGCCGCACGCCCTCACCTGGGTTGCGGTGGAGCATCCCGGGCCATGGGGACGCGATGCAATCGCGGAAAGCGTCCTGCCCGATGCGACCCGCGCACTGCTGCTCGCGTTCAAGGCCGCAGGCGTGCAGGTCGTGCTCATGCGCCGGCCGGGGCGCCGCGAGGCCGCCCACGGCACCGTCGTGCTGGTGGCGCGCACCGCCCCGGGCGGGGCCTACACACGACGCGCGGTGGTGCCGGACCTGGCCGACCTCGGCGACCTGGCACGTGTCGACCCGGCGGACCTTGCCGCCGGTCGGCTGCCCGCGCTCGAGCAGGGCACCCGGGAGCCGGTCCTGCTCGTCTGCACGCATGGTCGACGGGACGCCTGCTGCGCCCGGCTCGGACGGGGCCTGCTGGACACGCTGGCCGCCCTCGCCACACCCGAGCAGTCCGCCCGGATCTGGGAGTGCAGCCACCTCGGCGGCCACCGCTTCGCCCCGGTGACCCTGAGCCTGCCGAGCGGCATGGTGCATGGTCGCGTGACGGTCGATGAGGCGGCCGCGCTGCTCGATCGGCTCGACTCCGATCGCGTGATCGTCGACCGGTTGCGTGGCCGGACCGCACTGCCCGCACCGATGCAGGCCGCCGAGATCGCCGTCCGTCAGGCGCTGGTCGAGGACCGTGCCGACGTCCTCGACGTGCTCGCCGTCGTCAACGGCCGCGCCGTGCCCGTCGACGCAGGGTGGGCGGTGCCGACCGTGGAGTCAGAGCTGGAGGTCCGGCATGCGGACGGCCGCGCGTGGCGGGTGCCCGTGCGACCGGTGACCGGTCAGCAGAGGCGGCCCGAGTCCTGCGGAGCGGAGCCGACGCCGGTGCATCGCTGGGAGACCGGAACACCCGCCGCCGCCGCGCACTGGCACTAGCCGCCGGGTCAGCCTTGCGCGATCTCCAGCATGCGGTCACGCTCGTGGATCGTCGTCCGCTCGCGTCCGGACTGCTGGCCCAGTGCCTGCTCGGCAGCATCGATGGCGTCCCACCCCGAGGTCGTGACGACGTCCACGCCGCGTGATGCCAGCAGATCCTCGATGGGCTCGGGCGATGCGGGGGCCGGCAGCACCCCGGCCCGCGCGTCGGCCAGGAGCGACTCGACCGTGCCGACCGCGTCCTTCTTGTTGGTTCCGATGATCCCGGTCGGGCCGCGCTTGATCCAGCCAGCCACGTACATGCCGCGCACCGGGGAGTCCCCGTCGACGACCCGACCGTCGACGTGGGGGATCACGTTGCGGCGCTCGTCGAACGGCAGGCCCTCCAGCGGCGTGCCGCGGTATCCCACCGACCGGACGACCAGGTCCGCCGCGATCTCCTCCATCTGGCCCGTGCCCTCCACGCCGCCATCCGGTGTCAGTCGCGTGCGCTCGACGACGACGCTGCGAACCCGGTCATCGCCGAGCAGTTCGACCGGTCGGCTCAGGAACCGCACATGGATGCGCCGGCCCCGTCCCGTATTCGGTCGGTCCGCCCATCCGCGGATCACGTCGACGTTCCTGCCCACCGCGCGATCCTCGGCAGCGAGTGCGGCGCTGGGCTCGTCCAGTTCGATCTCGTCGGGGTGGACGATCACGTCGGCGTCGATCAGCTCGCCGAGCTCCTTGAGCTCCTTGGTCGTGAAGGTCGCCTGGGCCGGACCCCGCCTGCCGAGCAGGTGCACGTCCGTGATCGACGAGGCCGCCAGGGTGTCCAGCACGTGCTGGGGCATGTCTGTGTGGTCGAGCTCGCCGACCGTCTTGGCCAGCACGCGGGTGACGTCCACGGCGACATTGCCGACACCCACGACCACTGCGGACGTGGCCGTGGGGAGCAGCCGCTCGAAGAGCTCACGGTCAGCGTCGGGATGGCCGCAGTACCACGCGACGAAGTCCGTGGCCGCGACGCTCCCGTCGAGGTCCTCACCGGGGATGCCCAGGCGCCGGTCGCGCGAGGCGCCGTAGGTGAGCACCACGGCGTCGTAGTGGGCGAGCAGTTCCGCCGTCGAGACGTCCTGGCCCACGACGACATTGCCGAGGAAGCGCACCCCGGGCTTGGCGAGCACCTTGTTCAGGGTGTCGCGGACCGAGCGGATGCTGAGGTGGTCCGGGGCGACGCCGTAGCGGACCAGCCCGAACGGGACCGGCAGCCGGTCGATGATGTCGACCTCGACGGGGATCTCGTCCTGCGACACGAGGGCATCGGCCGCGTACACGCCCGAGGGACCCGAACCGACGACGGCAACGCGCATGGCTACTCCTGTGAAAGGCCCAACAGCGACCGGGCCAACCTAAACCCTGGCCCGGGGTCCGTGGGATCCAGGTGCACGGGCACCAGCCCGACCGCCTCGGATCCGCGCAGGTTGACCGGCTGGTCGTCGACGAAGACGGTCGTCGTCGGATCGATGCCCATCCGCTCGACGATGAGCCGGTAGGCCGCCGGGTCGGGCTTGTAGACACCCTCGGTCCGGCCGTCCACGATCACGTCGAACTCCCGCAGGATCGTCATGCGGTCGAGCCACTCCCGATCGTGGAAGCTGGTCAGGTCATTGGTCAGCACCCCGACCGGGATGCCGGCGGCTCGGGCGTCGGCGATGAGCCGACGGGCGGCGGGCCGCACGAGCTCGCCCTCCGTCCCGGCGTACATCGGTGCGAAGAGTGCCGGCATCGTGGCGGGCTGTCCGGTGAGCGCGCTGAACTCCTCGGCACGCAGCGCCCAGTACTCGCGCTCGTTGATCCCCCCGGACTGGAAGACCTGCCAGTCGGCGTCGGCCTCGGGATCGAAGGGACCGGTCCAGGCGAAC
>Ga0129333_10000965_pt1 | contig 25427 bp, 15 predicted proteins | sample CPB6_08_DNA_FD_94474 | JGI IMG/M metagenome (GOLD analysis project Ga0129333, IMG submission 94474) | Freshwater to marine salinity gradient microbial communities from Chesapeake Bay, USA - CPBay_Sum_0.6_0.8_DNA | ecosystem: Environmental > Aquatic > Marine > Coastal | place: USA: Chesapeake...
GAACGCCGGCCCCGACACACCCACGGGCGTCGATCACTGCTATGCCGTCCGCGGCTGGCAGCCCGATGGAACCCTGCGGAGGGCCGCCACGTTTCGCGATCCGGCCAGCGGCCGTACGCTCGAAGTGTTCTCCGACCAGCCGGGCGTGCAGGTCTACATGGGGGGCTTCCTGGACGGCACGCTGAAGGGGAAGGGCGGGGCGATCTACGTCAGGAACGGCGGACTGTGTCTGGAGACGCAGCGGTATCCCGACAGCGTCCACCATGCCGACTGGCCGAGCCCGCGGCTCGATCCGGGCGATACCTACCGGCACACGATGGTGCACCGCTTCACGCCGTGAGCGACGGGCGGAGTGGTTTTCCGCAGGTTGCCAACCTGCGGCTACGTGATGGCCGGGCATTCGGTAGCACAGGTTGGCAACCTGTGTCCGGGAGCAGGTTACCAACCTGCTCTACGGGGCGAATGAGAAACTCACTTGGTATGCGCCCGCGGAGGCGGTCTTGCCGGAGCCGGCCCGAGCCGGGTTGTACGCCACATTCCCCGAGCCCGACACGCCCACGTAGTAGACCCCGTCCTTCAAGGCCGTGAAGGCGAGCGAACTATCACGAGTTCCAGAGGCGTCGTCGTTGGCGGCGAGTTGTCGGCCGGCGGTGTCAAAGAGCCGCAGATAACTGTCGAGCGTCGAGGGTGTGGCGAGCGTGCGTGCTGAGACGTCGATCGTGAGCCGTTGTCCGGCGGCGAGGTTCACGCGGAAGAGATCGACGTCGCGACGGCCGCGCGAGCCGTCGCCGATCCGGCTCGCGAGCGTGACACGTCCCGTCGTCGTCACGGGTTGGGCGCGTCGCAGCGTGTCGCCGGCATCGCGCCGCAGGGTCGTGACGGCCGATTCAGACGGCGTGGATGGTGACGACGTCGCCGCGGCGACGATCGCTCTCACGGCGGCGGCCGCGTTGACGAGTCCGCCCGTCGCCACCTTGCCGGCAAGGGCGGCGACCGGCTTGACGGTCGAGAGGATCGCCCGCCGGATGTCCGCCGCCGTCGCCCGGGGGTTGGCCGCCGCCAGCAGGGCCACCGTGCCGGTCACATGCGGCACGGCCATCGACGTGCCGCTCGAGGTGGCATAACCACCGCCCGGCACCGTCGAGCGGATCGCCACGCCCGGTGCGGCGAGGTCGACGGAGGTGGATCCGTAGTTGGAGAAGGCGGCAAGCCGGTTGGAGCGGTTTGTGGCGGTCACCGAGATCACGGCGTCATCGGTGAAGTTGGCCGGATAGGAGGCGGTGCGGTCGTTGTTGGACGACTCGTTGCCGGCCGCCGTGACGAAGAGGATGCCCGCCCGGCCGCCGGCGGCGATCGCGTCGGCAAGCGCGGTCGACCGCTTCCCCCCGCCCCAACTGGCGTTGACGGCGACGATATTCACGCCGAAGTCGCGGCGCATCCGCGTGGCGTAGGTCACGGCGGCGACGGCGTCGCTCGTGAAGCCATTCCCCTCGGCATCCAGGAACTTGAGGCCCATGACCGAGACCTGCCAGTTCACCCCCGTCACGCCGATGGCATTGTTGCCCACCGCGCCGATCGTGCCCGCCACGTGCGTGCCGTGACCGTCGTCGTCCATCGGATCGGCGTCGCCATTGGCGAAGTCCCAGCCGTGAACGTCGTCGACGAAGCCGTTGGCGTCGTTGTCGATGCCGTCTCCTGCGATCTCGCGGGGATTTGTCCAGGTGTTGGCGGCAAGATCGGGATGCGTGTAGTCGAGGCCGCTGTCGATCACGGCCACCACGACGCTCCGCGAGCCGGTGGTGGTTTCCCAGGCCTCGGGGGCGTCGATGTCGGCGTCGGCAGCGCCCCCGAACGTGCCCGAGTTGTCCAGGCCCCAGAGCGCGTCGAACGAGGCGTCGTTGGGGATGGCGCGAGGCTCGAGGGCGCCGTCGGGCTCGATCGAAACGACCGCCCGCGTGCGGCCGGCCCACGCGAGCATGCCGTCGGGGGGCACGCCGGGTGCCACGAGGAGCTCGAAGCCCGTGCCGAGCGAGGTCGTCCTCCAGCCGAGGCCGCCCGCGAGGTCGGCCGCGGCCAAGGGTTCGACGGTGCGAAGGATCCAGGCTCCGCCGCGAACGTCGAGCTGCTGGCCGCCCCAGTCGATCCGCTGCGGGTCACCGGTCATGGCGGCCAGGCACGTTCGTGGTTCGAGCCGCTCGCAGTCGATTCGCAGCGGGGCGGTGCGGCGGCACTGGGCCCGGGATGAGCGGCGTGGCATGGCGGTCTGAAAGGTGTGAATTCGCGGGAATCCCGGCCCCTGGCTATCCTTCCATCGGCATCACGCTTCGAGTCCTCCTCCCGGGATGGTGGCAGACATGGTTTTTCCAGTCGGCGACGACAATTCGGACCGCCGGACCTTTCCGTTCGTGACGATCGCGCTGATCGCGGCGAACGTATTCGTGTTCGTCGTCCTCCAGGGCATGGGAGCCAACGAGGCCTTCACGATGGCCTACGTGCAGGTGCCGAAGGAGATTCTCACCGGGCAGGACATCGTCACCGAGCCGTCGCTGAAGACGATCCACACCCCCCAGGGCGACATCCAGATCACCGATCCGGGACTCATGCAGACGCCAGTCCCGCCGTGGATGACGCTGCTCACGGCGATCTTCATGCACGGCAGCATCATGCACCTGCTCGGCAACATGTGGTTCCTGTGGATCTTCGGCGACAACATCGAAGACGACATGGGCCACCTGAAGTATCTGCTCTTCTATCTCGCCACGGGCATCATCGCCTCGCTCACGTTCGTGGCGCTCAATGCCTCCGGGGAGGCGTCGCTCACCCCCTGCCTCGGCGCCTCGGGTGCCATCTCCGGCGTGCTCGGGGCCTATCTCGTGCTCCATCCGCATCGGCGCGTGAGTGTGATCCTGTTGCGGATGATGGTCGACGTGCCGGGCTACGTCGCCGTGGGCATCTGGTTCCTGTTCCAGCTCGTCAGTGGATTCCTCGATCAGGGCGGCGGCGGGGGCGTGGCCTACTCGGCCCACATCGCCGGCTTCGTGGCGGGCATGATCCTCGCCAAGCCGATGAGCTTCGCCTGGGCTCGCGAGGAGACCGATCCTCTGATCGTGCTCCGCAAGCCGACGCTCGTCGACCGGCTCGAACACCGCAAGTGGTGACGGCCGCTCGTAGCACAGGTTGTCAACCTGTGTGCATACCCGGCTCGCACGAAGCTCGGGGCTGCCCGTGCCCCGTCGCCGGACGTTCGCTCCGTCAGGAAGCCCAATCGCGTAAGCGATGGGGACATGCCGGCCGCGCCGCTCGGGGCTGCCCATGCCATCTCGCCGGACGTTCGCTCCGGGCATCCTGCCCTTCGCTCACTCGAACGAAACCTCGCTTCGCCCTCCGGGGCACGCTCGGTTTCCTACGCCGCTCGATTGGCACGGGCAGCCCCTCGCTGCATCCACCCCGGCATCTGATTCCGGGAAGGAGGAGCAGCCGGCCGGAGGCACGCGCAGAAGCCGGTGAGACGTGTGCACCGCTGGAGCGCGCCGAAGCGATTGAGAAGAGAACTCACACACCGCAGGTGGGTCGGAGACCTCATTCCCGCCGGCGCCGAGCATGTCTCCGGCCGGCTGCGGCGGCGCTCCGGCCCACCGCGGGTCATGCGAGAAGGCGTGAGGATGACGTGACCCGTAGTCACTTCCACCGGTAGGCGGAAAGGCCTTCGAGGTCGCGGACGTAGAGTTCGCGTCCCTCGATCGCGAGATGAGCCCAACTCTCCTCGGCGGCCACCTTCGCCTCGCCGAGAAGTTCAAACTTCTCGGGCGTGGCCTTGATGAGCCGCACCTCGCCCGTTTCGTCGAGCGCCAGAATCCGGTCGCCCTGGGCCACCATGCTCCAGTAGCGGCCGAAGGGCTTCGTGATCCACGCCTCCTTGCCGGTGGCGAGATCGAGGCAGGCGAACCGCTGGTTGCGAAGGTGCACATAGGCGTGGCCCCCGATCACGATCGGCGTCGACATGTAGCCCTGAATCTTGTTTCGCCAGATCTGTTCCACGGGCTTTTGCGTGTTGGCCGCATCGATGGCGAACAGGAACGAACCGCCGCCGTAGCTGGTGGTGAATACGCGGCCGTCGTGCACGGTGGGGGTGACGATGTTCATGCCACGAAAGGCTTCCACCGGGGTCCTCCAGAGCACGGTGCCGTTCTCGGGATCGACGCCGGCGAGCTGCTCGCGGGTCTGCACGAGAATCTGGAAGACGCCGCCGAGCGTGGCAGGGTAGGGCGACGAGAAGGCGCTGCCCATCATCCCACCGCCGTCGTCGAGCGTCCGCCAGACGACCTTGCCGGTCGCCTTGTCGAGCTTGACGAAGCCCGAGCCGGCCTGCACGAAGACGTGATCGCCGATCACCAGCGGACTCGACACGAAGCCGAACGCCGGCAACGGGCTCTCGAGCGCCTTGGTGAAGTCGACCCGCCAGATTTCCCTGCCGGTGGCCGCCTCGAGGCAGACGAGCAGGTCCCGCATGCCAGCCACGTAGACACGGTCGCCATCGACGCAGGGCGTGGAGCGGATCCAGGAGCCGTTGGATGCCGCGAAGAAGGGAACGCTCATGGAGCCTTCCCACTCGACGTGCCATCGCTCCCGCCCCGTCGTCCGGTCCAGGGCCCGAACGTGCTCTGTCTTGGCGTCACGGGTCTCGGTCACGATCACGAGGTCGCCAGCCACGACAGGACCCGAGTAGCTCGGCCCGAGGTCGACCCGCCAGACCCGCTCCACCTGCGACTGCTCGAGGCCGTCGGGCCAGGCGGCGCCGGCGACGAAACCGTCGCGGCTCGGACCCCGCCACTGGTGCCACGGAGCGTCAGCCACGGCGGCTGCCGCGGGGAGAAGCACGAGCCCCGCGATCAGCGCGGAGCCACGAATCGAAGCCGCAGGACGAGCCATGACAAGCGCCTCACGCAGTGAGATGGAAAACCTCGACATCGTAGCCGCCCACGACTGCGTTGGATGCCCCAGCGGCCACGGTCACGCGGGCATCCGCAGGGCAGTGCCGCGTGGTGGGCCGCGAAACACGCCTGCGAGCCTGGCGGCAAAGGCTTCGGGCGAGAAGGGCGCGATGGCCGCCGTGACCTCGTTCGCGGTGGGCCGTCGTTCCGCCGCCCGCTCGATCTCCGCAGCGAGCTCGGCCGGAGAGCAGTCGGCCGGCACGGGGGTTGCCAGGGACGACGGCAGTTCGGTGAAGCTCCCCTCGCCCGTCACCACCACCGGCGTGCCGAGGCCGATCAGGCGGGTGACGGCCGCCGACGATTCCCCGTGGGTCGGCACCCGCAGCTGCACCGCCACGTCGACCTCGCGCATCAGCGTGGCGAACTGCTCGTCGGTGGGGCCGTCGTGGACCTCGACGAACGACAGCGCGGAGACGCCATGCCGGCGGCAGTGGCGGGCCGTCGCCCAGCCCGCGATCGTGAGCCGCACGCGACGGCGGCGGGCCAGCAGGCCCACCGCACGGGCCACGAGGTCGAACTGCTTCGTGTCGCCGCCGGTGCCGAACGTGCCCACGTGCAATGGTGCGGCGGCCGTAGGTGGCGACCGAACATCCGTGCGCTCGGCGACGATCGGCAGGAAGGCCACGTCGATCGGCAGGCCGGCGTCGCCAAGTGCCGCCAGCACCAGCCGCCGGCAGGCATCGGAGTTGACGATCAGCCCGTCGAGGCGGGCGGTCTCCACGAGGAAGCGGAGGCTCTGCCCGATCTCGGGCACGTTCTGGAGCGTCCTCCGGATCCAGGGCTCCTCCGAGTGGCTGTCGCCGCGCGGCAGGTCGCCGGCATCGGCGCCGAGATGCGCGCGGAGCAGAATCATGAGGTTGACCTCGTGCAGGTAGGCCAGCCGCCGCTGGCGGCAACCGAGCCGCGTCTGCATGGCTGCCTGCAGCACTTTCACGTGGTGCTCCGAGTTGCCGAGCACGAACACCGCGGTGCCGTGGTCTCCCGAGGCGAGCGCGGGCAGGAGCACCTCGACGGGGAGGATCCGGTTGCCGGCAAGCAGCCGCCGGCCGGTTGCGAGCGTCGGCCCGGAGTTGGCGTCGAAGAAATCGGTCCGCCACCGGCTCGACTGGAGATGATCGAGCGTGCAGGCGGCGATCGCCGTGGGGGCGGGTGGGAGCACGCCGACCACGGCCACCGCTCCGCCGGATCGGGCCGCGGGTTGGACGGTCAGTTCCTCCATCACGGCCCGCGCCGCCGGCCCCCAGCCAAGGATGGCGAGCAGCTCGCGACCGCGGGCGAGCGATGACTCGCGGAGGCGTGGCTCCTCGATGAGCCGTCCCATCGCCGTGGCGATCGAGAGCGGCTCCTGCGGGTCGCAGGTGAGTTCGGGGATCACGAGTTCGCGGATCGAGGAGGAGTTGGATCCCACCACGGGAACTCCGCACCCGTAGGCCTCGAGCACCGGCAGCCCTAGTCCTTCGTAGAGCGACGGATAGGTCATCTGCTCCGCCTGCCGCGTGATCGCGACGAGATCCTCGTCGGGCACGTAGCCGGTGAAGACGAGGGCCCCCGGGCGGATTCCCAGCGACGCCGCCATCTGCTGGTAGTGGGCGATTCGCTGTCGCGAGAGTTTGCAGACCACCGCCAGTTGCCGGTCTGGATGACGGGCGTGGAAGTGGGCGAAGGCGTAGACCATGCCGTCCATGTTCTTCCGCCAGTCGGCGCCGCCGATATAGACCGCGTAGGGCCGCTGCAGCCCGACCCGGGCGAGGACCGCGGGATCGCCATCGGCGGAGGACTTCATCAGCTCCCGCTTGCGGTGGTCGATGTCGCCGTAGACGCAGCGAATTCGCCGCGGATCGAAGCCCGCCAGACGGATCGTGTCGTGCCGCGTCGCCTGACTGATCGCGAACAGCCGGTCCGACTCCCGCATCACCCGGAATCCCGCCAGGTAGCTTCTCCGGCCTTCTCGTCTGGAGAGATACCGTTCCGGGAAGAGATAGGGAATCAGGTCGTAGACGATGCCGAGTCGGTGCGGCTGGTGGGCGCGGAGCCATGGCGGGTAGAGATAGTTCTCGCCCTCGCGGCCCAGCGGCAGGAAGAAGCACGCGGTGAAGAGCACGTCGATCCGGCCGTGGTGCCCGCGGGCCAGCGACGACTCGACCGCCCACGTTCCGTACCGCTCGAACTCCTCTGCGAACGACGGCCGCGGCAGCCGGTCATTCCAGAGGAAGACGTAGCGGTTGCCGGGGTTGTCGAGGCAAATCTGCCGGACGATGCTCTGCGAGTAGGCGGGGATTCCCCGATCCCCGTTGTATTGGGCGACGCGGAGATCGACGAGAAAGGTAAGGCCGTCGCGGTGCATCGCGGATCGCGTCATGCGGAGTCGCGTCTCGGGGCGGTGTGGCCTTCCGGATCGGCATCGTGCCGCTGGTCGTCGATGAGCCGCAGGTAGTGCAGGCCGGCCTGTTCGCGAAACAGATCCTCGAGCTTCTCGATACGGCTCTCGAGCGCCGCGATTCGGTCGTGGGCGCCCGAGATGCGGGTCAGCTTCTTGGCCCGCCGGAAGAACGGCCGCAGAAACTGCTTCTCGATCACATGCCCGAACGTTCTCAGCACCATGTCATTCTCGGGTGTTTGGTCTGGCAGCCGTCGTCCTCGTGGGCGTCGCGCGCGGTCGAGAGACACGTCCCCGGGTTTCCGGTCACGGGCGATCAGTCGGCCTTGCGGATGATGAGGCCAATCGACGTGGAGGCGAATCCCTCGAGATCGAGCCTCAGGTGTTTGATCCGACCGTACGGCCCGCCGCTCGAGCCGACGTAAGGTGGTGGATCGATGAAGCGATCGACGTCGCGGTCGCCGGGATCGACGTCGAGAGGCTCGACGCGGTGGCCCTGGGCGGTGAGCCGGCGAACGACATCCTCGATGTCGCGGAGGCGATAGATCACGGCCGGGCCCGCGACGACGGTCTGGTGGTTGCTCGAGAGGTTGAACTCCGTCGTGTGGACGGCCACGCCGCCCGGCCGCAGGCAGTTCATCTGTCGCTCGAGAAACTCGAGCCCACGTTCGAGCGTGCCGCAGTGCTCGAAGGAGCACGTCGACCAAGTGAAGTCGTAGCCGCTGAGGTCGTCCGGCACGTCGTTCATGTCGACGGCGCGAAACTCCACGCGTTCGCGGAACTCTTCCGCTGGACAGAGGCCATGCACGTTGAGCGCGTCGCGGTTTCCTGTCCACTGGCCGGTCTTCGCCCAGCCCACGTTTCGATCGTCGTCGGCGGCGAGGTCGGTGGCGGTGATGTGACAGCCGAGGGCTGCGAAGAACGACGGCAGTTTCTCGGCACCCACGGCGAAGCCGAGGCCGCGTCGCCCGGGCTCCAGCATGCCGCGCTCGTGAAGCGCCTGGCAGATGTAGGCATGCTCCCAATTCTTGCGGTGCATGTGCCAGCCGTCGTGGAGCCGCTCGAGCCAGCCACGGAACGCAGGCGATTCCAGCGTGGCGAGGCGGCAGAGTTGGGAAACGAGGTGCGTCCCCTCCGTCCGCGGGCCGGTGGGCAGGAAGAGTTCGGGATGGCGTCGCGGGAAGGTGGCGATTCGGATCGCCGGAGAGGGGATGATGCTCTGCAGGAAGGGCAGGAGCCGGACGACGCGGCGCGAGACCTTCCGGCGCGTGGTGGCGAACGTCATGGCGTCCCTCGACGGAGATGCTGGGCCAAGGTCGCGGGAGCGTGGTGAGCCGACCGACAAACTGGGTGGCCTGCGGACTCTCGCGCCGATCGGGGAAACTAGCACGCTTCCGGGCCACGCCGGAATGCCAGTTCAGGCGATTGGCCGCGGCGTGAACGGGCGACAATCAGCTCCAGAGCGACTTCCCCAGAGCGACTCATAGATCCTGAGGTAGCCGCGGGCCGTCTCGGCCCAGCTGTAGCCAGCGGCATGCGTGCGGACACGGTCGGAAAAACCGTGGTCGCTGCGAAAGGCCGCCATGCCGGCCTCGTAGGTGGCGGCCATCGACGCGGGATCGAAGGCGTCGAAATAAAAGGCGTTTGTTCCGGCAATCTCGGGAAGACACGTCATCCGGGAAAGGAAGGCGGGCTTCCCGCACTGCATCGCCTCGAGCACCGGGAATCCGAAGCCCTCGGTGAGCGAGGGGAAGAAAAATGCGTCGCAGTGCTCGTAGAGCCACTGGCGGTCGGCGTCGCAGACCTCGCCGGCCATGATCACCCGCGCGTCAAGGCTGCGGCGGGTGATCTCGCGGCCGAGGAACTCACCATACGGCGTCATCTTTTTGCCGGCGATCACGAGCCGCAGGTTCGGCAGCCGTTCGATGAGGTCGAGCAGCACGTGGAAGTTTTTGTGCGGGAGGCAGTTGCCGACCGTGAGCACGAAGGGGCCGTCGGGCAGAAACGTGGGCCTCGTACTGGCGGCGGCGGGCGGAGCGGGAAGGCCCAGGCGGACGACGTGCACCGGGCGGTTGCCGAGCGTGAGATGGGTCTTTACGTCGTCGGCCACGTACTGGGAGTCGGTCACGATGGCGGCTGCGCGATCGACCTTCGCCTGCATGTCGGCGAGCTTTCGCTCGATCCGACGGAGTTGCTCGTCTTGGGGAGTTTCGTGGAGGAACGCGAGGTCGTGGATCGTGAGCACCACGGGCACGTGCTCGTCGAGCGGCAGGTACTTCGACATCTGGTTGGTGACGTGCCAGAGATCGATCCTCGAGGAGGGAAGGAAGGGGCGGATGAACGGCCGCAGCCGTCGCATCACGACCTCCTTCCGCCACGGCCTCACGGCGATCCGATCGAAGCCCTGGGGCGGCAGATGCCGGTCCGATCCCTTGGCGAGGAGAAACACCGGCTCGAAGCGGCCTGGCGCCAGGCGGAGCATCTCCTCGGACAAGTGCAGGGAGAACCGCCCCAGGCCGCAGTTGATGTGCCGCAGCTTCTCGAGGTCGATGACGATACGGGGGAGATCTGGCATGGCGTTGCGACGGAGGTGACATATCTTCGCGCGGGAGCACGGCGGCGGGCAACCCGGAATGCTGGGGCGGTCGTGCGGCCGGCCTTGGGGCACCGGCCGCTTGAGCCGGTCCTCTTCCGGCTGCGATAATAAAATGTGGGTGTTCGTGTTTCTCCCGCAGGAGTCCCTCGATGATCCGTTCGATGTTCGCGGTGGTTGCCGTCGCCGTTCATTCGTTGGCATTCGCCGCCCCACCGGCCGTGGCGCCCGCCGCAGAACCTGCCAAGGCTGGCGAGTGGCGGACGTTGTTCAACGGCCGCGACCTGACGGGCTGGGATGGCGACCCACGGATGTGGAGCGTTCGCGACGGGGTGATCCACGGCGAGACCACGCCGGATGTGAAGGCTGAGGGAAACACGTTCCTGATCTGCACGGGACCAACGCTGAAGGATTTCGAACTCAAACTGCTGTACCGCTGCAACGCGGAGAACAACTCCGGGATTCAGTACCGCTCTCGGCACATTACGGAAGGCGAACCGAAGAACCCCTGGGTCGTCCGCGGTTACCAGCACGAACTCCGCAACGAGTCGCAGATGCCGGACGTGTCGGGTTTTATCTATGACGAGCCAGGCGGCGGAAAAAGCGCTCGGGGCCGGATTTGCCTGACGGGTGAGAAAGCCGAGTGGGTTGACGGCACGAAGCACGTGACGGGCCAACTGATCGACGCCGAAGCCTTTGCGAAGCTCTTCAAGCTCGACGACTGGAACGAGGTGCGGATCGTGGCCCAGGGCGACCGGATCCGCCACTTTATGAACGGTACGCCGACGCTCGACTTCACCGATGCGCCCGACCTGGCGCTCCGCGAGGGGATCCTCGCGCTGCAGCTCCACCAGGGGAAGCCGATGTGGGTGGAGTTCAAAGACATCGCCGTCCGCGACCTCGCTGGCGAGTAGGCATACGCCGCGCAACGCTCAGCCCTCGTGTTGCGCAGGGTTGTGACTGCGGTCTGGCTGTATCGTTGCGATCGGTGATCGAACCGTCGTACCCTGCAGGTGCGTACTGGGTTGGCGGACGCTCAGCGGCGGCTGTCTGGGGATGGTCTGCGCTCGCGCCTCCGCGTCTTCGTCATGTCCTTGGACCGTAACGTGAAGCGACCCAGCATTCTCGTGGCGTGGCTCGCGGCGGCTCTGATGGCCGCCGGGGGTGGTGCCTCGCACGCGCAGGTGCTCGCGTTTCCCGAGGCCGAAGGATTCGGCCGCTTTGCCACCGGGGCCCGCACCAGTCTTTCGGGCGCCTCGGTCTATCACGTGACGAACCTCAACGATTCCGGTGCAGGATCGTTTCGCGATGCCGTGAGCCAGTCGAACCGGTTCGTGGTGTTCGACGTCGGGGGCGTGGTGACGCTCGGCAGCGTGGCGGTGGTGAGCAGCAACGTCACCATCGCCGGCCAGACGGCGCCCGGCGGCATCGCGTTCTACGGCGACCGTCTCGCCTTCACCGGCGCCAACAACACCATCAGCCGCTACATCGCCGTGCGGAAGGGCGAGGCTGGCACGCGGGAGGATTCCGTCAGCCTGTCCCGTGGAACGAACATGATCTTCGACCACATGTCGGTGACGTGGGGCGTGGACGAAACGTTCTCCATGAACCCCGACAGCGGCTATGTGATCGACAACATCACCATCCAAAACACGGTCATCGCCCAGGGGCTCGATCGTCTCGGCCACAGTGCCGGCGGCCTGATGACCCTGGGCGAGGGAAGTCGCTTCAGTGTGATCAAGAGCCTGTTCGCCGACAACGTCACCCGCAACCCGAAAGTCCGTGGCGAGAACGAATACATCAACAACGTCGTCTACGGTTATGAGACGGCGGGCTACATCATGGGCGACACGGTCAACATGACGTCGCACGCCAATGCCATCGGCAACTACTTCATCGAGGGACCGGTCGACGGCAGTTCACCCTTCGCCTCGGGTACCCCGCAGTTCGAGATCTACGGCAGCGACAACTGGGTCGATGCCAACCGCAACGGGGTGCTCGACGGCAGCAGCATCACCACCTATCCAGGGGCGACCGTGGCGGCCACCCCGTTCGCGTTTCCGACAGCCGCCTCGATGACCGCGCAGCAGGCGGTGGGGTACGTGACCCAGAACGCGGGACCTACGATCACCCGCGACGAGGTCGATACCCGGATCATGCAGGAGGTGCTCAGCTACGGCACGCTCGGCGGCGTGATCCAGTACGACACCGACCTGTTTCCGACCTTTTCAAGTCCCCGAATCGCGTTCGGCAGGCTTGCCGACGCCGACAACGACGGCATGCCCGACGGATGGGAGCGGTCACGAGGCCTGAACCCGGCGAGTTCCACCGACTGGAAGAACCTCTCGGGCGGCTACACGAACCTTGAGCTGTATCTCAATGAGTTGGGGGCCAACGAGACGACGAGTCGGTGGACGGCTGCCAGCGGCACCTGGGGAGCCGCGGCAAACTGGTCCGGTGGACTGCCCACGTTTGCGACCGCCGCTGCCGTAACCGGGACGACGGCGATTCCGTCCGGGCAGTCGCTCACACGTCGGCTCGCGATTGGCGACGTCGCGACGTCACAGATCACCGTCAGCGGTGGCACGCTCGACGTCTTCGAGCGGCTGCACCTTGGGAGCGGTGCCGATGCCACGCTCTCGCTGACAGCCGGGACCGTGGCTGCCGGGGAGATCGTGTTGGGAGGGACTTCGGGCGCGACTGCCACGAGCGGAGTCCTTGCGATGACAGGCGGCACGCTCCAGGCAGCCTCCGTCCGTGCCGGTTCGGCGGGTGGACGGTTCGACTGGGGCGGTGGAACGGTGCAGTTCACTGCCGCGCCCAACGTCGCGGTGTCGACGGTCGTTGGCATGGGGGGCGGATCGCTGACGACCAACGGGTTCAGCGGCACCTGGAGCGGTGTGCTCTCGGGCAGTGGCGGCCTCACGAAAAACGGGACCGGCACGCTCGCGCTCTCCGGTTCCAACACCATGGCCGGCGGCGTGAGGGTGACGGCCGGCACGCTGGCGGTCAATCACATCGCCGCCATCGGCAGCGGCAGCATCGCTCTCGCCGGTGGCAACGTCACGTTTGGCTCCGTGTCGGGCATCGCTGCGCCGATCGCGCTGCTGTCGAGCGGCACGCTCACCGCCGGCGGAATCACGCTCAACGGACCGATCAGCGGCGGCGGCGGCGTGAGGCTCGCCCTTGCCACCTCGGCGGCGGGCAGCAGCAACCTCACGCTCGCCGGCGGCTTCGCCGCGTTCACGGGCACGGTCGATTTCAACGCCACGACCGGCAACGTGCGGCTCAACTCCACGGCTGCCCAGGGCAGCGGCACGGCGAAGTTCGACCTCGGGTCGAGCACCGCCACGCTCCGCACCGCCTATGCCGCCACGGTCGCGCTCGGCTCACTCGCCGGCGGCACGGCGACGAAGCTCCAGGGATCGACCAATGACTCCGGGCTCGTGACGTACGTGATCGGCGCAAACGCCGCGAGCACCACGTTCAGCGGCACGATCACCGACGGAGTGTTCACGACGCCCGGCGGCACCGGGATGACGAAGGTCGGCGCTGGCACGCTCGTTCTGGGCGGCGCCGCCAGCAGCTACACCGGCGTCACCAGGATCTCCGGCGGCGTGCTCTCGGTGGGGACGCTGGCGAACGGCGGCGCGGCGAGTGGCATCGGCCAGGCGACGGCCGATCCGGCGAACCTCGTGCTCGACGGAGGCACGCTGCAGTACACCGGTGGAGCGGTGACGGTCGACCGCGGCTTCACGGTCACGGCCAACGGCGGCACGATCGAACGGAACGGCTCGGGCAACCTCGTGCTCGGCGGCACGGCCGACATCGTGATGTCGGGAACCGGCGGCCGCACGTTCACGCTCTCGGGCACGGCGACGTCGTACAACAACATCTCCGCCGGGATTACCGATCCGGCGTCCGGGCAGACCACCTTCGTGAAGGCGGGTGCCGGCACGTGGCGGCTGTTTGGTGGATCGAAGACCTACTCGGGCGACACGCTCGTCAACGGCGGCACGCTGTTTCTCGTGTCGGCCGGCGTGCTGCCGACCGGGGCTGGAAAGGGCGACGTGACGGTGGCCGCCGGTGCGACGCTCGAACTCTACGGCAACAGCCACACGATCAACGGCCTCAATGGCGCCGGCACCGTCACCACGTCGCTCAACACCTCCCGAACACTGACGATCGGCAATGGTGACGCCGACGGCGACTTCTCCGGCCTGCTCACGCAGGGCACGGCCCAGTCGCTGGCGATCACGAAGACGGGGTCGGGCACCCAGCGTTTCGGGAGATCGAGCAGTTACACGGGTGCCACGTCGTTGCGTGGTGGCACACTCGTGGCCGCGGCGACCGACGCGCTCGGTACCGGCGTGGTCACGATCACGGGGTCGGCCCGGCGATTGGTGCTCACCGGCAGCGCCCTGGTCGCCAACGGCATGATCGTCAACGCGCCGACCGGGGCGGCCGACGGCGGCGTGATCCAGTACGACGGACCAGGTCGCGGGATCCTGGCCGGCGGCACCATCACGGTCTTCGCGGCACCCGCGAACGGCGGCCTGCTCGGCTCGTCGGGCGGCGGTGAACTGGTGGTGAACGCGGCCGTCGCGGTGCAGGGAACGCCGCGAGTGAGCGTCCGCACCGGCACAGTCACGTTCGGCGGCGGCGGGACGTATTCAGGGCTCGACGTGATGGCCGGGACCGTGAGGCTCGGCCGCACCGATGGCCTGGCGACCGGTGCCGCGGTGACGATCGGGACGAGCGGCACGGGTACCTTCGATCTCACGGGCTTCAGCCAGACGGTTGCAGGCATCGCCCAGGGGGCAGGAGCGGCCGTGATCGGCAACAGTTCTACGACGCAGGATGCCGTGCTGACGTTGACTGGCAACTCGACCTATGACGGCACGATCCGCGATGCGCTCGGCGGTGGGAGTCGGCGGGTCTTCCTGGCTGTGAATGGCGGGAACCTTCGGCTGACGGGAGCCAACACCTTCTCGGGCACGTCGTCGGTCGCGGCGGGCACGCTGCAGGTGGGCCATGCCGCGGCTCTGGCCGCGAGCCCAGCCGCCGTGCTGTCGGGTGGTACGCTGACTGTCGACGCGGGGCTGTCGATGCAGACTCCGTCGCTCACGATCGCCGCTGGCGGCCTCGCGAGGCTGCCCTCGTCGGCCGCCACCACGCTCGCGACGTCCTGGCTCGCCATCGACGGACGCCTGGACGTGGGCGTGGGCCGGCTCGAGATTGCGGCGGGTGGTATCACGGAGGATTCCTTGCTGGCGGCGCTCGTCGCCGGACGGGGCGACGGCACCTGGACCGGGACAACGGGCATCACGTCGTCGTCGGCGGCTGTCGATCTGGCCGGCGGCATCCCGCGATCGGTGGGCTGGATCGCCGACGGCGATGCCTCGTTCTCGGCCGCCTACACGGCGCCGGGGGACGCGAACGTGGACGGCCAGGTCGACATCCTCGACGCCGCCAACTTCATCTCGGGAGGACTCTTCGACAACTGGCAGCCCGCCGTCTGGAGCCAGGGCGACTTCAACTACGACGGCGTGGTGGACATCCTCGATGCCGCCGACCTGCTCGGCACGAGCCTCTTCGATCAGGGACCGTTCGTGCCCACACTCGCCACGAGCGAACCCGGGGCCATCGCCGTGGTCCCCGAACCGGCGGGTCTGCCGTGGCTCGCGCTGGTGGCATGCGTCGGTGTCACCATGCGGCGGCGATTCGTGCGGGCGGTGGTGGTCGGTGCGGCCTGCGTGTTCGGGGCGATCGCCTCGGCCGCCACGCTGCACGTCGCGCCTCGTGGCGACGACGCCGCAGCGGGCACCGCGCAGGCGCCGCTGGCGAGCGTCCAGGCGGCGGTTGATCGAGCCCAGCCGGGCGACATGATCCTGCTGAACGACGGCGTTTTTCCCTGCCGGCAGACGATCCTGCTCTCGGGCAGCGGCACCGGGGACCACCCGATCCGGCTCCTGGCGGCTCCCAAGGCGAAGCCCGTGCTCGAGTTCGCGGGCGTCACGGCGGGCGACGAGAAGCAGCGGGCGGCATCGCGGGGCGTCTTTCTCACCGGCGACCACTGGATCCTCGAGGGGCTCGAGATCCGCCACGCCGCCGACAACGGTCTCAAGATCGAGGGCAGCCACAACCGCGTGGAACGGTGCGTGTTCCACCACAACGGCGACAGCGGCCTGCAGATCGGGCTTGCCAAGAAGTCGAAGAACGACGGCACGCTCGCGGCCCACAACACGATCGTGAACTGTGACTCCTACCGCAACTTCGACGCCCGCACCAAGGGAGAGAACGCCGACGGGTTCGCCTGCAAGCTCTTTCCCGGGGAAGGCAACTCGTTCGTCGGCTGCCGGGCCTGGGAGAACGCCGACGACGGCTGGGACCTGTTCATGACCACGTTCCCGGTGGCGCTCGATCGCTGCTGGGCGTGGCACAACGGCGACCCGGGCCTCTTTCCGCAGGTGCAGGGGAGCTACAACGGCGACGGCAACGGCTTCAAACTCGGTGGCCAGGACAAGCCGGCCTCCCACCTCGTGCGGCGGTGCGTGGCTTTCGACCATCCGTTCGGCTCGGGTAACGGCTTCGAAGACAACAACAACACGGCGCCGATCACGCTCCAGCACTGCACCGCCTGGGCCAACAAGACGAACTTCCAGTTCAAGAAGGCGGCCCACGTGCTGGAGAACTGCGCGTCGTTCGCCCCGACCCGATCCAAGTCGGGCGTGGCGTTCGACGCCGACGTCGTCTGCCGGGGCAACTCCTGGACGCCCGACCCCAACCCGAAGAAGAAGGGGAAGTACGTCTCGACGCTGGCGGCGGACGAGTTCACGGGCCTCGACGCCACGCTCGCGGCTGCGACTCGCGCCGCGGACGGCGGCCTGCCCGAGAACGGCTTTGCGAGTCCGCGGAGCGGCGGGGCGGTCGTCGATCAGGGTGTCGACCTCGGAGCGACTTACTCGGGTGCCGCCCCCGACCGCGGTGCGGTCGAACTCGATTCCGAAGACGAGCTGCAGAAGACGGCACGTGGCGATGCCGGCACGTGACGATATCGCTGGAGGCGGGGGTCGTTCGCTGCCAGCGCATCACTCCATGATCGACCTATCCCTTCGCGTCCTCTTTCTGGCCGCGGCTCTTGCCGCGCTCGCCGCGCCCGCTCACGCGGTCCCCGCCGTGCCCGGCGCGGTGGGCTTCGGTGCCAACTCGACCGGCGGCCGCGGCGGCGACGTCTACCACGTCACCACACTGGCGAACGACCCGGCCCGTGCGATCCCTGGATCGCTCTTCTACGGTCTCGAGTACAAGAACGTGCCGGCGGGTGGCCGCACGATCGTGTTCGACGTGGGCGGCACGATCGACCTGTCGCAGGGCACGAGCGCCACGCTCGACCTCAAGGACATCTGGCCCAGGCTATTTTTGCGTCGACACCGGTCACGCTCGCCGCGTTGAACAACACCATCAACCTGCGGTACACCTTCACCGCCACGGCGAACGTGCTCAATCGCGCGCATCGGCAACGCGTCGCAGTTCCGGACCTGCCTGTACAACTGAGAGTCGACTACAGGCACGTCGTCGGCCGTTCAGGAACTTCTCGGCAACGCGGTCGGGGCGGCGCCTCCAACGGCCCAACGGGAGCGACGCTCCGCACGCTCAGCGGAAGTGCCGCTCCTGCCACCACCGTGGGCCAGCAGTACACCGTTGACTACACCCTCACGATGCTGGGTACCGACACCCCGGGATCACGAGCGACCTCTTCAGTGGCGCCGGGACCAGCGGATCGCTTCTCTTCACAGCCTGCGGCACGGCATCAGGTGGAAACCTCCCGTCGACATCCTTTGACGGCTTCGCTCTCGGATATCGCTACACGGCTCGTCGGGAGCAGCCACGCTGAACGTAAACTCGATCGCCGTCACGGCCACGATCATCCCGGAGCCGGCGTCGATCGCGGTGTTCAGCGGTCTCGGCATGACGGCGTTGATCATCGCCAGGCGCCGGCTGCGGCAGTAGGCGGTTCAGGGCCAACGAGCGGTGTGCGGCGGCTTCACGACGCCGTGCCACCGCCTACCATCCGTCCGAGCGTCGCCACCACGTCCACGAGGCCGCGGGCCTGTGCCGCGAGTTCCTCGGCCGCGGCCGAACCCTCCTCGGCCGCCGAGGCTGCCTGCTGGGAGGTGTGTTCGATCTGGCCGAGTGACGAGCCAATCCTGTCGAGTGCCCGATGCTGGTCGCCGCTCCCGGCACGCACCTCCTCCACGAGCGTGCCCACGTCTGCCGACCGTTCCGCGAGGTTGCCGATCGCCTCGGCCACCGCGGCCACCTTCGCCCTACCGGCCTGCGACCGGGCGATGGAGGTCTCGATCAGGGAGGCCGTCTCGCGGGCTGCGACGGCGCTCCGCTGCGCGAGGCTGCGGACCTCGTCTGCGACGACGGCGAATCCCTGGCCTGCTTCTCCGGCCCGCGCCGCCTCCACGGCGGCGTTGAGCGCCAGAATGTTTGTCTGAAACGCGATTTCATCGATCGTCTTGTTGATCTTCGAGATTCGTCCTCCCGCGTCGTCGATGGCGGCCATCGCCGCCACCATCTCGTCGAGCAGGGCGGTGGAGTCGGCGAACTCCTGCCGCTCGCGGCTCACGAGGTCGCCTGCCGCGCCCGTGCGGCGGACATTGTCGGTGGCCAGAGCCCCGGCTTCGCGCGTGGCCGAGGAGATTTCGCCCACAGCGGCGACCTGTTCGGAGGCGCCCTGGGCCAGCATCCGGCTCGTCGCCGCCACCTGGGCAGAGCCGATGTCCACGCCCTCGGCCGTCGCGGTGAGATCATTCACGGCAACTCGCAACGTACGGGCGTGGTGCGCGATGCTCAGCCACCCGAGCACCGCCGCCAAGCCGGCCACCGCGGTCACCAGCAGGGCGAGCAGGTTGCTGCGACGGCCGGTGGCGGCCGCGGCGGCCTCGGTGCGGTCGTCGAGCATCTCCTCGAACGTGTCGATCGGCTGCATGATCACGTCCTTGTCGTGGTGGTACTGCTCGTCGTGCATGATCCGGCGAGCCATCTCGGGATCGGGCGTGCCCTCTTTGGTGTAGCCGCCGCGACCGTCGGCGAAGCGTCCCTTCACCGCGTTCATGGCGATGGTCTCGGTGGTCACCAGGGCGTTGGAGTTGTCCTCGGCCTCGGTGAGCTTGCCGAGTTCGGCGGCCGTGAAGCCCTGTCGCTCCATCAGCGTGCGGAGCGCGACGGTGCGGCCGTCAGGGCGGGCCGCGACGCCGTTGCGAACGTCGAGGAGGTGCCAGTACGCCCGCTCAAACTCGGCATCGCCCGTGACGCAGTAGGTGCGGGCCAGCCGGGTGAGCTCGTCGGAGCTGTGTCGGAGTTCGTGTGCCAGCCGGAGCGATTGAAACCGGTTGGTCTGGGCGGTGTTGAGCGCCGCCTGGTTGACGTAGGCCAGTGCGGCCAGCACCGCCAGGATGACCAGGGGGCCGATCAGGGTGAGCCGTAGTCGCTGCATCGCGTTCATGACAGTGCCGCCGGCGGGCCGGTGGTTCTCGGGGACGAGGATTCGTCGAGTGTAGTTCGCGGAATCAGGTATCCGGTCACACCGATGATGACGGTCGTGCGGATGCCAGAGTCAGGTCCCGCACGGGCGGCGGTGGCGAAGCTAGGATTGGCGGTCGCGGGAGCCGTTTTCCACGCGATGCAGGATCCAGGGTATGCCCGTGCCAGCCTCTCCCGACACCCTCCGCCAGCGACTCCAGCAGATCGGGCTCGAACTCGCCTCGGTCGAGATGATGCCCGACCGTCCGGCGCCGGCTCTGGCCGAACTCGTCGCGGCGGCCGAGGCGGATTCGGCGGGAGGCCCGGCCGAACTTGCCGCGGCGAGCAGGCTGGCCCGCGACTGGGTGAGTGGTGCCGGCGGACCACTGTCGGCGGACGTCCGCGGCCGGTTCGCCATCTGGCATGGATGGATGGAGCAGGCGGTCACGGCCTGGGAACGCAGTCGCCCGGTGCCGGCGTGGCCGGCGGAACTGCCTCGGGCCGAGCCGTCGCCGCGGCCTGCGGCGACGCGGAGCGCGCCGGACGAGCAGGCGGTGCCGCTCCTGCCGGGCGGAATCGACGCCGACATGATGCAGCTGTTCTGCACCGACTGCGAAGACTTTCTGCGCGACATCGAGCAGGGGGTGCTCGTGCTGGAAGAGCGGCCCGACGATCCCGAAACGCTCAACACCGTGTTCCGCGCCTTCCATACGTTCAAGGGCAACGCCGGAATGCTGAAGCTCGTGGTGCTTCAGCGGGTGGCCCACGAACTCGAATCACTGCTCGACTCGGCCCGCCGGGGCCAGATGCGGCTCGGTAGGCCCGAGATCGACGTCGTCCTCGCCGGGGCCGACCTGTTTAGCCGCTACGTGTCCGCCGTTTCCGATCGGCTGGAGGGGCGTCAGACCGCCGACAGCGTGTCCCTGCCGGTGCCCGCGGTGATCGACGCCGTGCAGGCGGTGCTGGCGAGCCGTGATGCGGCACCGCCGGTGAACGTCATCCGCGCCGCGGCCATGCCGACGCCTTCGGCCGCGTCCCAGGCGGCTGCGACACCGCCGTCGATCGCCGCCGCGCCCGCCGCGGAAGCGGCTCCTGCCGAACCGGTCGGGATGGCGGCCGACGAGCCCGCTCCGGCTCCGGCCGCGGGGCCCACGGCTCCCGTGCGGCCTGCCGCCCCGACGGGCTCGGTGCGGGTCGATACCGGCAAGCTCGACGGGCTCATCGACCTGGTCGGTGAGCTGGTCATCGCCCAGTCGATGGTTACCCAGAATCCAGCGGTATCCGGCGCCGCCGACGAGCAACTCGCCCGTTCGCTGGCGCAACTGCGGAGCATCTGCTCGGAACTCCAACGGACGGCGACGGCGCTGCGGATGGTGCCGATTCGCGGCACGTTCCAGAAGATGGGCCGGCTGGTCCGCGACATCGCCGGCCAGCTTGGCAAGGAGATCCGGCTCGTCCTCGACGGCGAGGAGACGGAACTCGACCGCTCGGTCATCGAGGAGATCGGCGATCCGCTGGTGCACATGATCCGCAACTCGGCCGACCACGGCATCGAGTCTCCCGCCGACCGCCTCGCGGCCGGCAAGCCGGCGGGCGGTACGATCACGCTGCGGGCCTATCACCAGGGGGGGTTCGTGGTGGTCGAGGTGGCGGACGACGGCCGTGGCCTCGACCCCGCTCGCATTCGCCGCAAGGGAGTGGAACGCGGCCTGATCCGCCCCGACGAGCCTCTCAGCGACCGCGAGGTGCTCGACCTGATCTTCGCCCCGGGCTTCTCCACCGCCGAAAGGATCAGCGACGTGTCGGGTCGCGGGGTGGGCATGGACGTGGTCCGCCGCAACATCGAACGCATCCGCGGCAAGGTCGAGATCGCCTCGACGCCCGGTCGTGGCACCACGTTCACCGTCTTCATGCCGCTCACGCTCGCCATCATCGAAGGGCTGCTCGTGGCAGTGGGCGACCAGCGGTTCGTGATCCCCACGCTCTCCGTCCGGGAGTCGTTCCGTCCGCTGCCCGGCGCCGTCACCACCGTGCAGGGCCGGGGCGAACTGGTCGCCGTCCGCGGGCGACTCGTGCCACTGCTGCGCCTCGGCCGCCACTTCGGGATCGATTCGGCGGTCGGCGATCCCGCGGAGGGCATCGTCATTGTCGCCGAGGCCGGCCAGGAAACCCGTTGCCTGCTCGTCGATTCCCTGATCGGCAAGCAGGAGGTGGTGATCAAGAGCCTCGGCGAGACGTTCCCGCCGGGACGCGGCTTCGCCGGCGCGGCCATTCTGGCCGACGGCCGGGTGGGGCTGATCCTCGACACCACCGCCCTCGTTCGCATCCGCAATCACACCACGGAGACGGCGGCCTGATCTGCCGACCACCGATGAACGACGTTCCCGCCCTGGCCGCCGGCCAGCCGACCGCCACACCCGGCAAGTACCTCACCTTCACGCTCGGCCAGGAGTCGTACGGCGTGCCCGTGCTGGCGGTCCGGGAGATCATCCGCCTCTGTCCGATCACGCCCGTGGCCACCATGCCGCCGCACGTTCGCGGCGTCATCAATCTTCGGGGCAAGGTGATTCCGCTGATCGACCTCCGGCGACGATTCGGGCTACCGGCGACGGAGGAGCACGATCGTACCTGCATCGTGGTCACGCAGGTCGCCTCGGCGACCGGCGGCACGAGGCCCTACGGGGTGATCGTCGACGGCGTGGAGGAGGTGGCCCAGTTCACCGCCGCCGACATCGAGCCCCCGCCCGATTTCGGTGGTGCGGTCGACTCCCGGTTCATCACCGGCATGGCGAAGGCGGCGTCCGGGGTGAAGGTGCTCGTCGACCTCGACCTGATCTCCGCCGCCGAGACCGCGACGCTCGACATCCCGGCGTCCGAAAAACCCTCCGTCGCCTCGTAACCACGCCCGCGGCCCAGCCCTCACACCTCCCCGTCAACCATCCGGTCGCACCGACTCCCATGAAAACCTGGACCATTCCCGGCCGCATCATCGGCGGGTTCATCGCCCTCCTGCTGATCACGCTGTTCGTGGGCGGGCTGAGCCTGAGGGAGTTGATCGCGATGAACTCGAGCGTGAGGACGATGGCGACCAACACGGTTCCCTCGATCGTCACGCTCAATCGGATCGTCCAGAGCAACGTCGCGGCCCGCCGCACCATTCGCCAGTTGGTCATCGACGCCGCCAGCGACACGAAGGCCATGGAGACCACGAAGGCTGCGGCCGCCACGTTGGCGTCGATCAAGCACGAGGGAGACAGACTCTGCGCCGAGTACCCGGCGCTCATGTCGGACAAGCAGGAGAGGTCGCTGTTCGAGGCGGCCGTTTCCTCCCGCAGCGAACTGCTCGCGGCAGCCGAGGATGTCCTGGCACGCGTTGCCGCAGGCAAGCTCGATGAAGCGACCAGCATCCTCCGCGACCGGCTGGATGCGGTGGATCGCGACTGCACCGAGCGATTCAACACGACCATCGACCACAACGTCGACGGGGCCGCGGCGCAGGCGGTGGCGGCCAGGGCCAACGTGCGGAAGAGTTTTCTCGCCATCATGTCGGCGGCGGGGTTGTCGCTGCTCGTCGCCGGCCTCCTTGCCACCGGCATCGTTCGATCCACGATTCGTTCGCTGCGATCGCTCTCTGACGCGCTCGGTCAGAGTGCCACTCAGACGGCGACCGCCGCGGCGGCGCTGGCCACGGTGAGCGGCGACCTGGCCACCGGGAGCAGCGAGCAGGGAGCTGCGGTCGCCGAGACGAGCGCGTCGCTCGAGGAGATGTCGGCGATGATCAAGAGCACCGCCGACAACGCGGCGCAGGCCAAGGATCTGGCGGCGGAGGCTCGTGACGCGGCCGAGGCGGGAGCCCGCACCATGACGGAGATGAACGCGGCGATGACCGCCATCGAGGCTTCGAGCGCCGAGGTGGCGAAGATCGTCAAGGACATCGACGAGATCGCCTTCCAGACGAACATCCTGGCGCTCAACGCCGCCGTCGAGGCCGCTCGGGCCGGCGAGGCAGGAGCGGGATTTGCGGTCGTGGCCGATGAGGTGCGATCGCTGGCCCAGCGAAGCGCTGCCGCGGCCCGGGAGACGGCCGAGAAGATCGAGGCCGCGATCGCGTCGAGCCGGCACGGGGCCGCGAGTTGCGACCGCGTTGGGACGTCGCTCGGCGAGATCGCCGGCAAGGTGACGGCGGCCGACCGGCTCGTGGCGGAGATCGCCACGGCGGCCCGCGAGCAGTCGCAGGGGATCAAGCAGATCGGCGTGGCAATGTCGCAGCTCGACCGCGTCACGCAGGAAAACGCTGCTCGGGCCGGCCAGGGAGCCAGCTCGGCCTCGCAGCTCAGCAGCCAGGCGGGTGTGATGCAGGAGAACGTGGCCCGTCTGCGATCGCTGGTGACCGCCCGTGGGGCGACCGTCGCCGCAACGCCCCGGACAGCGAGGTCAACGCATCCGGCGCGGCCGGCACCGGTAACGCGGCCGGCTCCAGCAGTGACGCGGGTTCGCGTGGAGCGGTCTGCCGCGCCACGGATCCCGATGCCCGGTGACGACCAACGCGGCGAAGATGCCGACGATCGCCACTTCCGCGATTTCTGACCGCACCACCTTCCGACCTTTTTCGACGGCGCCGATGCCTTCACCCGAACCCAACCTGTCGGCTGCGGCGTATGCCTTTCTGGCCGACCTCGTCTATCGCCGCAGCCGCATCAGGCTGGGACCTGACAAGCAGGCGTTCGTGTCGGGGCGGCTCGGCGGACAACTCCGTGCCGTCGGCTGCGACAGCTATGACGACTACTGCCAATTCCTCGGCTCGCCCGCCGGCGAGGACGAGATCGGGGCCGTCATCGACCTGATCTCGACCAATCACACGCAGTTCTTTCGTGAAGCCGACCACTTCGACGTGCTCGCCCGCGAGGTGTTGCCCCGCGTGTCGGGTCGTCCCGTGCGGCTCTGGTGCGCGGCGTCCGCATCGGGCGAGGAGGCCTATTCCCTGGCGATCGTGCTCGCGGAGCAGTTTCGCGATGCCGGGGGCGAGGCATGGACGCTGGTCGCCTCCGACATCTCACGGCGGATGCTCGACCGCTGCCGGCGGGGAATCTACGAGACGGCTGCGGTGAAGCTCCCCGACCCGTCCCTCCTGTCTCGGTACTTTCGCCGCGGCTTCGGCGAGTGGGAGGGCTACTATCGCGTGAAGCCCGCGCTGCGGCGGCGGGTGAAGGTCGAGCACGTCAATCTGTTCCAGGCGACATTCCCGTGGGCCCCCGGGCTCGACGTGATCTTCTGCCGCAACGTGATGATCTACTTCGACAGCGAGTCGCGGCAGACGCTCGTGGAACGGCTCTTCGAGCAGCTGGCGCCGGGCGGGCACCTGTTCGTCGGTCACGCGGAGGGTCTGCTCGGCCTGCGGCATCGCTTCCGGTCGGTGGCGCCGGGTGTCTATCAGCGACCGCGAGAGGCGAGGGGATGATGGCCGCCGTTCCTGAACGCCGCATTCGGGTGCTCGTCGTCGACGATTCGGCCCTGGTTCGCAAGGCGATCACCGACGCGCTCGCCGACGATCCGGAGATCGAGGTGGTGGGCTCGGCGTGCGACGCCTATGTCGCCCGGGAGAAGATCGAACGGCTCGATCCGGACGTGGTGACGCTCGACCTCGAGATGCCGCGCATGGACGGCCTGACCTTCCTGCGGATCCTGATGGAGCACCACCCACTCCCGGTGGTCGTGGTGAGTTCGCTCACGCAGGAGGGTTCGCAGGCCGCGATGGATGCGGTCGAGGCGGGAGCCGTCGACGTGCTTGCCAAGCCGGATGGGACGATGTCGATCGGGGCGCTGGCCGACCGACTGGCCTACCACGTGAAGGCCGCAGCGGCGGCCGGCGTGCGGCTGCGCCGCGCGCCGCCGCGAGCCGCCGAGCAAGGCGACAAGACGGACAAGACGGACA
>Ga0129333_10000966_pt1 | contig 25422 bp, 55 predicted proteins | sample CPB6_08_DNA_FD_94474 | JGI IMG/M metagenome (GOLD analysis project Ga0129333, IMG submission 94474) | Freshwater to marine salinity gradient microbial communities from Chesapeake Bay, USA - CPBay_Sum_0.6_0.8_DNA | ecosystem: Environmental > Aquatic > Marine > Coastal | place: USA: Chesapeake...
CATCAACAAACTCTGGAATATCGTGACCATCGCTTCGATGCTCTGCTATGTGCTCAAGCATCTCCTCTTCGGTATAGGCATAGAAGGACTTATATATCTCTAAGCTCATCAAGGCACATGCACAGCATTCAATCTCGCCCTTGAGATTTTTAAAGATATACGCATCGGACTCAGTAAATCTGCAGTAGCTCATTTCTTCACTCCGTCTATTAGACTGATCTAGAAATAGATCAAATAAATTATTTCTAAGTCAGTATTATTCTATAAAAGTATTTTTTACATATGGCAATTATTCTTGCCTTTAATTTTTTAGTCGTCGTCATTGGGGGACCACTCTACTTCAAATGTCCCGCACTTGTCTACATTTCGTATCAGGTCTTTCCAAGTCTTGGTGAACTCAAGATTGTCCTCAGAAACCCAGACGCCTGCAATTCCATACCATCTGATTCCGCAGTCGCTACACTTGACTACCGATCCTGGAACAGGTTCTTTCTGCTCTTCCTCTTCGGACTCGTGAGAAGAGATATATTCGTCTAGAGCATTAAGTATGCTTGAGATGAGCTGATACTCTTTTGAGTGCATGCTCACTACAGGACCACCATCTTCTTCATGATTGTCTCCCTCACGGCTCTAATAAGTACTTCGTGATCGTCTTTCGACGCCCCGCTCAGCTTTAACCTCTTCGCCTCATGGACAATACTCTTGTACTCATATGCAATTCCATTGTCCTGAAGATCCTTGAACACCTTTCGACACATTATCGAACGCTTAGTTCTTGTCGATGTTCCGTTCATTCGTCGTCACTGTCCTTCTTCTCGTAGTGATTTTCCTCAGCGCATGTCGGACAGAGAGTCTTAAGCCAATACCCTTGATTATGAATAGATCCGCTTTCTGAGCAGATCTCGCATGTACGAGAGGAAATGTCCTCGTACTCTCCGACAATCTCATTCATCTGTCGATAAAGATCTTGTCTTCTCAATCTCTCTGGCTCAAGATCTTCCATCTGCTTCTTATATTCTTCACTGTCAAAGATAGGCATGTACTTCGTGTGAAACCACTCAGACAGTTGATACTGCTGGTCAAGCGTTCTAGTCTCATTCATTCTCATATACTTTGGATTGATAGCTCCAGGAGCAGGACGAGATGCCTCTGCGTCGATTATGCATTGCGGCTCTGGATTTGGAATTTCAAAGTAATATCGAAGCGTTGCGTACTTCTCCTTTACCTGATGAATTTCATAGTCAGAACAGATCTCTGACAACTTGCCATCAAGCTCAACGAGAAGCGGATACCAACCTTTGTCGCAGCTGATCCATCTTCCCCAGTTCAAGGGAATTCTCTTGAGGATATTGCTCAGTCCTTCCCTAAACTCACCAGCGTCTTCGGGAATGTGGTACGAGTTGAGCATTGCGTCCAGATCAATCGGGTCGTCTGGATAGTCAGATGACACTGTTGTCATTTGTCCCCTCCTTTACATTTTTAAATTCTTGGCACATGTTCTTCCTGTGCATGTCAACAGAATGTACCATCACCTTCTGACATCTTGAGCATTCAATTCGATATCTGCACACGTCGTACCAGAATCTTGATTTCGTTTTGTCTCTTGCTCTATCAGAACAGGAGATAGACATATCAATGTATCCAGAGAGTATGCTCCTGCTATCAATAACGATTACTGGATCGTGCTCTCTTCCAACTTTTCCCTTGCACCAGCGAGTCTTGTCCTTTCCGCCTCGTGGTGATGGCTTCTGATCAAGATCATCTTCTGGAAGGTACATGACTAGAAGGCGCTCCTCTTTCGCGCCTTCTTTGATTGCACTTCAGCTACGCACTTTCGGCAGTGCATTCGGTTATAAGAGTCATAGATGAAGTCCTCTTCGTCAACTGTGTCGTGACCGTTGATGCACTTCTTGAAGATGCTTACCTGCTTCTTGCGACTCACTTGAGAAATCCTTCCTTCCTAGACCTAAGGACCCATCTGGCAACGGTGTTGTGTGGTGCTCCTGTTTCACTGGCAATTGAGACAAGAGGTCTCTCGTTTCTTGCAAGTGAGTCAAGATAGTAAGTAGCTATAGATGTAAGAAATTGCTCATCAAGAATTTTCCCTGGACCGACAATCTCTGGTCTTGACTTCATCGGCTCCAAGACTTTGTTGTTCCTGATAAGAATTTCTATGGCTCCTAGCGGTAGCTTTCTCAGGTCTCTTGCAGAGACGACTCCCTTCGACGAAGAGATGATGGAGACGTTCTTTATTAAATCTTTCTTGACTTCGATCTTTATCGATCCATCGAACTCCGAGTAGGCAACCTGAAACACTCCGGGATCTTTTGTTTCACTTACAGCAATGCGCTCTGCCATGTGCTACTCCTTGTCCTTTATATCTAGGGGGACCTGACAGCATCCGTCGCAGCCGTGAACAGACTCGTATCGGTCGGACGACTTTGGATCGTCAGGGTCGGGGTGGCCGATGCCGTGTGGGCAAATCCGCTCCATCAGTCCGCGATCACCTCGCCAGTTCTGTGGCCACTCGCTCATGTGATGCGGGGATGGATTATGGATGCAACACCAATATCCATAGCACTTCTCTTTCTTGTGCGTGTAGATGACATCTCCACCTACGAGCGTGTTCCGCTCTAATGCCTTTTCTCTGTGAATCACCATGCTGCTCACTTCCTCACTTTGTCATGATCGCGAATATAACGATCATCGCTATACCGACTATGCATGCAATGACTACATATACAGACGTAGTTGTGTCTTTTCTGTACCCCATATGAAAACCTTATCATTGATCAGGCAAAGAAAAAACCCCCGCTTTCGCGGGGGCTCTTCCTTGGCTTCCTAGAAGCATCCGGTCCCTGGGATCTGGTGCTTCCAGTGATGGATACCCTTTCCGTTTCGGAGGGCGGTGTAGAAAGCGCGGTCCTGCCAATAGCGAGACCACTTGTGGATCGGAACCTTGCGGAGCTTCTTCGCCTCGCTTATAAGGCCGTCGCCTGTCTGCTTTGACTCGTCTATGAACATCCAGACGAGTCCGTCGCGCCAGTTGTTATCAAGGAACTGGTAAGCGCCACGAGCTGATGATGTCTTATTGGCTGCGCGATACCGGAAATTTGATTCTCTCTTCATGATGCATACCCTGAGGTCACGCCACTTTTGGTCCCACCAGATACCGCGATACAGACTAGGCATCCAACCTTCCATGTCTTTCGCTACTGGGGAGAATGCCTTGCGAGCCTCTGCGCTCATGAACCGGGACTGACCGGAAGAAGGAACTCTCTTGGCACTCGCAGCAACAGTGTATGTCTCTTGTGTCAAGCTGGCTGCTTCAACCGACAGGATCGGATTGATAGCTGATGCCTGACTCTCGGGTGGAGCAAGGTTTTGAGATCTAGTCACTGCGTTGGCGGCGGTCGCTGCCAGCATGACTGTGGATAGCGCTATACTTATCACGCCCAACTTCCGGGTAATATGCCTCATTGCTTTTTCCTTTCGTGGTGGTTTGGTTCTAGTTATGTAGGCAACATCAAACACACCCCTTGCTTCAAGTGAGATGAGGCAAGGGGTGTGTTGTTTTTATGTCGTTTTTACCGTGAATCCGTATTTGCGACCGAGCTTCCTCAAGGACTCAGCGCCGGGGATTCCGTCTGCATCGGCTCCTGTGTAGCCGAGCTTCTTCTGCCACTTCGCGTAGGCAGTCTTTGTCGCTGCATTGAAGGTGGGACTCGCCTGCTTGGCTAGTCCAACCTCCTTATGCAGAGCCTCCTGAACGATCCCTATTGAGTCGTTCTTCTTGCGAGGCTGAACATCCAGCAGTCGAACTACTGGCTTCGGTGGTGTTGGTGGCTTGGGAGGAGTCGGTGGCTTCGGCTTCGGCACCGTGACGGTCGGGGCTGGCGGTTGCGGCGCTGCCTTTCTATACACGTCGATGGCAGTGCGGATATCCGAAAGCGGAATGCCAACGTCTATCTTTCGATTAGGAGCCCAGTCGCGGTGACGGATCGCAGCTTCTGTGTCCCACTTCATGAGATCGAACAGGGCGGCGCAGAACTTCGCGGTAGCAACAAACTGGGCAGGATTCATTCCCCACTTCGGGGTCTGAACATCCTTCTTGTTGATCTTCGTCGTGGACGAGGCTTCGATCTCTATTCCGATGAGGGAATAGTTGCCGAGGTCCTTTGGGATCGTCGTGCCATTCACGCGCAACGGTCCACCGACTCCTGCGTGATACGCGCCTCTACCGGCAATGATCTGCATGAAGCCATCTCGTCCGACGACGATGTGGCATGCGCGAGCATCACCGGAATACTGACCGGGGAATCGGCACCAGTTGAGGGACGGCATATTGCCGCCTGCGAGGCTGCCTGTTCCGGTGTGGTGCCAGACCACGCCAACCGGGTCAAATCGGCTGCCGTAGGGATCTACGTCAAGCCAAGTGCTGTCAACCTGAAATCGGACACCGGCCTTCTCCGCTGCCTTCACTAGGTTGTTCGGGTTCCACGCCATGCGCTTAGCCCTCCTTTGTTCTGCCGTACTGCGCGGGACCTTCCCGCCTCGTCGTGCTTCACGCTGGAATGCGTAATGCGTCCGTAAATCGTACCAGACAAGCGAAAACCTGTTGCTCTGACAAGATACATGGTCGGTCGGTCAGGTGCAAAAACCGTACCGAAACCGGCACGTTCGTGCCGGTTTTTCGAACACTACACTCTATCATAGGCGACCCTGCTGGAGTGCTTTCAGGGACATCAAACTTGTCTAGTGCTAGACAAGTTTGGAGGGGGTCGGGAAGAAAAGTATAGGAATGTATAAGCCTTTATAAGGCCGACTTCTGTGGTTCTTGGGGAAGATGGGGGGACTAAAGAAAACTATTCAACCTATTTTTTCGGAGCTTCGTCGGGGCTGTGCATCATAGAAAATTACTTACACCAAAAAGTTGTTCAAAAATTTTGACGGAAATTTTTACTGCCACAAAAAAATCGTTTGAAAATGGAATTTGGTGTAAGTAACAACTATACAACTACGCTTACTATATGCAATATGAACTTTTGGCCTACTACGCGCATGCGCGTGCGCGTGCGCAATACTGGAAAATAGTTCAGATTGCTTATAGCAACCGTAGATACATAGTTTTTCTTATTTTCTAAAGTATTTTTAGCTATTTTTAGCAGGTTTTGGGTTTATTTTTGCTAATCTTAAGTATTTAGTCATATAGAACTACTTTTTCGGGGTGTACCATGTGCTCATGGCTAACTACTACGACATGGACGGGAATCAGATCACTCTTGAGGAGTGGTCAAAGATTTTCGAGAGCAATGACCGCTTCCTTGCGTTTGACGTACTTGACAACTCTCCGTACGAGGGGAGATCGATTCGACTGTCAACTGTCTGGACCGGACTCGCGTGGGGCTTCGAGGGTGACACTGCCCCGCAGATCTTCGAGACGATGGCGTTCTTTGAGGACTCGCATCCTGGGGTAGATCTCGGATGCTGGAGATGGTCTACGCAGGAGATGGCCCTTGAGGGGCATCGTGAGATCCTTGAGCGCATTCGTGATGGGCTGGAAAGGCTGTACATGCCCATCGATGATCTCTGAGACAATTTGTGCTGATGGGAGAGTCGTTCTGCTTCTGGCAACTCGTAAGAGTTCCGGGGTCAGGTGAGGACGGGAAGGAACTTCAGTATGAATCTCGGAGATATATTACGATCTTTCCAGATCTCATTGAAATTCAGCTTCACGTTTCCTCCGGGCTCTGACGATCAGGACCGGAGTTCGACAGAGAATTCAGAATTCTCGTCATTCGATGCTCGGGGAATTCCAACTGCAGTCTGTCCTGCGTGCGGCGACGGATGGTTCATGGTTCCCGTGTCGTTTGACGAGGAGACATACGAAGTCGATGCATGGGCGCTGGAAGGGACGTGCATCGGCTGCGGAACGGAAGTGACGGTCTGTTGTCCTGTTGACATCGAAGAACGATTGGAAGGTTTGTCAGATGGTTGCTAGATCGATCAACGGATGGGAAGCGCCTCCATCTCGAAAGCAGGTCTTCAAGATTCCTGGGACGAACCGGAAGCTGACTTTGGATCCTGACGCAGGAAGAATCCTCACGGCTCTGGCGACTGACTATCACCGGACGGTTCGCAGACTTGATATCGGAGCAGTCGATGAAGCGGGTTCGTCGTTTCGGATGGCTCGGGGAGCATCAGACCAACTTTCAAATCATGCGTCCGCTACGGCTATTGACTTGAACTGGACTGAGGAGGGGGCTCAAGGATCGTCTCGTGGAGCGAAGTTCTTCGCGCAGGCAAAGCATCGTCTTGCCATAGAGACGTTGAAACGACGTTATGGAAAGTGGGTCCAGTGGGGAGGGGACTGGAGAGCGAAGGATTACATGCACTGGGAGATTCGACCGGGAATCAGCAGGACGGAGATTCAGGCTGCATGCATTCTGCTTGGCATTGACGAGGACGGAGTGAGAGCAGATGCCGTACTTGGATCCTCAACGAAGTCCTGAGCTTGTCCGTGGGGCCGCAGATGCCCTGATGAAGTCTTGGTTTCCGGACCCTGAGGTGCAGCCGGTGGGGGAAGACTTGGACAACTGGCTGGAGATAGCTGTCGAAGATGCAGAAGTTGTCTTGAGTTGGATACTTGACAACCTTGATGAGCAGGATTAATGTCTTGCTCGTAGGCAATGACGAAAGGAGTTCAAGTGACGATTAGCTTCTGGGATGCAGGAGTCATAGCCGGATGGATGATTATCTGGTTCATGGCCTTTGCTCTCGTCTTTGGGATTCTCGGAGCAGTGGTCAGGCGCAGAAGGCAGCGCAACGAGGTGTACGAGCGGCTGCGTAGGGCAGTCAAGACAGAAGATGAGTTCAATCGAATCATCAAGACAATGACGGACGGAGAGACAAAATGAGCACGGCACAAGATGCACTGAAGGCAATGGGTCTTACGACAGACGAAGTGATACAGGTTGACTCAAACCTGAGGACGCGACCAGCGAAGCGTGACGGACGAGTCTGCCTCTGCGGTCACGGTGTGTCGAAGCATACGATTGTTGAAGTTCCTGGCAGGGAGACAATCTCGTCTTGCAAGCCATCGAAGATGGACTGCCCTTGCAAGAAGGTCAGACCAGTCATCGACGTTGAGGACACTCGCCCATTTCTGCGAAAGACGATGGGCTCTGGTTCAATGCACGCACTCTCTCGCGGCCTTGCCGTTCTTGCCGAATCCGGAAAGAGCGCTGACTGGATTGTCGATCTCGTGTGTGACCGCTGCGAGAAGAAATCTGATTCGCTGTTTCCTGTCCCAGTTACGAAGGATGGGCGAATCGCAACGGATGCGACAGGGTACGACGCACTGCTCTGTCCTAAGTGCCGGAAGGAAACATGAGCGTTGTCTGCGCTGCACTCTTGATAGCAACTCCGATTGTCGGAGCGATCATGCTTGTTATCTTGTCAGTGATAATTTCATAAGAGGAGTACGGTTATGTTGAAGGTGACGACTCTTCATGGGACGTATTACCTGATCGACTTGATAGAGGGAAAGGCGAAGCGCGTCCGAGGCGAAGGCCGAGGAGAGATGCTTGGAGACGGTGAGTGGTTCTCGTTCTCTGGACTGCATTCGTATGACCGAGATACGAATACTCACGGCGACGAGATTGAAGTTGGGAAGAGCATGTTCTTCACTGTCAACGGTCCACGAGATTACGACTGGAGAATCAGTAGCAATGTTTCCTCAATTGAGGAAGCTGAACATGACTCATGACCCGCTCTGCCCGTTTGCACAATGGGATGACGAACAATGCTTTCAACGTGATGCTGGTGTGCTGCTATGCGACCTCATCGCCAAGGTCCGCGAGGACACGCTCGCTGCTGCCGTGCAGCGGGTGGAGGCGTTGCGCTACGGGCCGCAGGAAATGTACGAAGTCGCGGATATGTACCACGCGGCGATAGCCGCTATCAAGGGAGATAGGCCATGAGTGAGCATCTACCGGAATGCGCCGACCCTGGTGTCATGCCGCACGCGATTGACTGCTTCTGCGCTGTGATACGCGCCTGCGAGCAGCGGGTGATATCCGAGGCCGTGCAGCGGATAAAGGAACTGCCGTGGAGCGCCGAGAACTGGATGGCGTTCGATGAGCGAGCCGCCATCCTCGCCGCGATCAAGGGAGATCGGGTATGACCCACGATCCGCTCTTGTCTGCTTTGTAGTGCAGACCCAATGGGAGATACCTGTAATGAAATACAGATTTAGATAATGCCCTCAGTGCGACTTCACTCCAGGAAAGATCATGACTCACGATCATCTATGTCCCAACTTCAATCACTATGAGGACTGCCTCTGCTGCGAGGTGTCGGCTCCATGCATTTATTGTGGGGTGATTGCCAAGACCCGCGAGGACGAGCGAGAGAGGGCGGGGATTGAGCAGACAGTCCCGTCGTACGAGTACCCGTTCACGACGGCAGTCACGGTGAGACAGGTCATGCCTGAGATGACATACATGCAGCGGTGGTCAAAGTCATATGGGCATGCCTATCAAGGAATGACTGGAGACCGTAGCGATATGATACAGAATCCAGAAGGTGAATGGGTTCGTCTCAGTGACGTAGAGTCAACTATCGAAGCATTAGAGGAAAAGCTTAGCCAGTTCCAGCAACACGAGGGCTGCGACGCTGCGGGACTTGCGGAAGGCTATGACAGGGGCCAGCAGGAGATGCTTGCAAAGTGCATCTCAGTGGTTCAGGAGGTAGTGAACAATCGCATTCATGACTTTGCCACCTGCAGCAAGGATGACGATTGCGCCTCTTTTGTCTACCCAGCTGACATCATGGGAGATGACATACTTTCTGCATTGAATTCACTGCAGGAAAGAGCTGCTATCAAGGGAGATCAATCATGACAAGTCACGAGGATGAGGCTGCTCAACTATACGAGCACGGCTGTGAGATAAAGTCTGACATTCTGGAAGTGATAGATCAGATGATCCGAGAGTGGGAAGACACAATCGGAGACGAGGACACAACCCTGTACTCGCTCAGCCTGCGTCGTCTGAAGGATCGCATCACAGGAACCTCAAGCATCTAGGACTCACATGGCTACGAAGATGGCTCTTGCTGCTCTTACCTTTGTAGCATTTGGATTCGTTGCTTGGATTTGGAACCGAGACAAAGGAGAAGGCAAGTGAGCAAGAAGCCTGAGCCTGGAACGATTTATGTTCCGCTAAGCAAGGCCGAGATTGTTCATCTCATAAGACTTATGCAGTTGGTTGGCTTTCACGAGAAGCGAGAACTTTCTGAGTCAGTTCGAAAGAATCGAACGGAGTACATGAAGATCATGGGCAAGATCATGAAGAAGCTACGGATCGGCCTGGAATCGTAGTTTTCGTTGTTTTTCTATAATGGACCTTGCATTTAGGTGCAGGGTCCATTATACGTTTTGTTTGTATAACACCTAAAACCTGGCGACTCTCTCCATTCACCCAAAAATTCTCCACAAAACAATCCGCTACCATTCACAAAGAAAGTAATCCGGATTGATTGGAGACTTGCAAATGCTATATGACATTAGATTCTGGAGAGCGGCAGGCGAACGCGCTGCAAAGACAGCAGCTCAAGCCGCCATCCTTGCCATCCTAGGCAGCGGCATGATGTCCGCTGAGGCAGTGAACGCCTTTGAGATCAACTGGCCCGTCGTACTCGGATTCGCCGTCGGCGGCGCGGTTCTGTCCGTGCTCACGTCCGTGGTATCCGCGAACTTCGGAAAGAATGCCGGACCTTCGCTAGCTGACGAGACAATCGAACCCGATCCGGTCATTGTCGAAGTTGAGGCGCAGCCGAAGACCGCAGCTGGAGCTAAGAAGCGAAACTGATTTCGATGTTACAGCTGAGCTCAAGCTCCCCCGGAGCAGATTACGAACTCGAAGACGGCGAGCCGCTGGAGCTCGCCGTCGATGAGTCGTATGACTTGCGGCCCGATCTCACGGATCTCGGAATCGTGGAGATGGAGCGCGGCGTCTGCGAGGACACGTACGAGAACCGCTCTATATTACGGCGTGCCAAGCTCCAATGGCAGCCCGTCTATGACCAGAGCGGCGTGCCGACCGGCATGATCGCGGCCCGCTCAGCGGAAGCCATGAAGGAGCGACGGATCCAGTCTCTCGCTGAGAAGAAGCCGCTCCTCTCCGATCCGTCAAATCGCAACTCTGACTACATCACCGGCCTGGAACTCCTCCTCGAAGACAAGGCACTCGCCCTCGTTCCACCGTGGGTAGTCGGCGCGACAAAGGCATGGCGTGCCGAGCAGGAAGCTGGCGGCCCGCCTACGCAACGGCGAGCTCCCAAGGGCCTGCCACATCGCTGCCGCATCGTAAAGTCGGACGGTATCCGGTGCATGCTCTGGGCATCAGGCCGACCGAAGGATGACGGCTTGTGCCGTATCCACCTCCGCAATGTTCGCAAACCCGGCGAGGACGTAGAGCGTGCCCGCCGCAAGCTCATCCAGGCCGCACCGTATGCCGTTGATGTCCTCGAAGACCTGATGGAGAACGCCGAGTCCGAACCGGTTCGACTCAAGGCGAGCACCGAGATCCTTGACCGTGCAGGCGTGCGGGGTGGCCAGGACCTGAACGTGGAAGTTGAAGTGACGATGGGTCGGCCCGCCGCCCAGGTGATAGCCGAGCGGCTCGCTAGGTTGTCGGACGGAGCTCGCGCAATTGCGAATGCGTCTGCGATGTTGGCGAGTGGTACGGCGGAAGAGCTCGTTGAGGGAACTTCCGAGGAAGATATCGAAGATGCAGAGCTCGTCGAAGACAGCGACAGCTTCGAAGACCTAGACCAAGAAGCAGCTGGAGCTTGATATGCCATCCGCAACAATCGAACAAGTTCGCGAAGCGGCCCGCGAGCTGGTTGAATCACTCATGTCCGATATCCCGCTATGCAAAACTCGTGAGGAGCACATCCGAGTGACGGCCCGAGCGAATGCCGCAGCTGCGCTGTTCAATGAGCTCAGCTCCGGAGAAATGCAATTGCGTTTTGAAGTTGAAGGACAAAACGGACAAACCTGACAAAACTGACAAAACTGACAAGAGGAGGGGCGGCCCGGAGTGACAATCGGATGGCATTGCGATCTTGACAGCTGCGACAGCTGGACCAGGCACGGATACAAGCACGGGTTCCTGAAGATCAAGGACGGCCCGAGCAGTGAGTTGCATTTCTGCTCCTGGGACTGCATCCTTAAGTTCTCCGCGAAGTTCGATCCCGTGGAGATAGTTTCCGAATAGTTCGGCAAGGGGCGGTAGCTCAGCTGGTCAGAGCCCCCGACTCATAATCGGGTCGTCGTCGGTTCAAGCCCGACCCGCCCCACCCCTGCATAACGGTTTGATAACAAACCGGCCTGCCCTGCGAAGAATGCCCCCTTTGGATGCCTTTTTCATTTGACGGCCTGATGAGTACTTCAGTGTCAGATCAGTCAGTGAAGTAACCGATACGGATACAAGGGAGTGCGGATATGAAAGTTTCTGGGGTGCTGCAGACCATGGAGGGCCTGGACGCAAGCCGCCGGGTCGGCTGGGCGAGATACTACGAACTTCTGGAAATTAACCGGGAGCTGACCGAGCTACTCGAACAACTTTCAAACGGCGTGATCTTCCATCCCCGGATCCACTCCCAGGACGAAATCCTGGAGCTCGCACGGAGATGTCTTTCCAAAAGTTCCTGACAGTGCGGCCCGAGTTCCTGACGGTGCGGCCCGCGAGCCAAACACCGGGGGGTATCAACTTCATCAAGCCATTCGAACGTTTGGTGCATTCGTAAAATCCTTGACAGTCCTTGACAGTGCGGCCCGCCCCTGGCTACGGTTCAATAATGCAAACATTCCTGCCGTTCAAGAGTTTCTACAAGACCGCCGGATACCTGGACCGCATGCGGCTCGGGAAGCAACGGGTCGAAACATTCCAACTCCTCCGCGCACTCAACGGCGAGACGAAGGGGTGGGTGAATCACCCAGCCGCAGTGATGTGGCGAGGGCATGAGGCGAGCCTCGCTATGTACGGATGCATCATCTGCGACGAGTGGAAGAAGCGCGGGTACAAGGACACGATGACGGAGCGGATAGCCGCGTACTTCGATGTCTTCGGCAAGCCATCCGATTGCGGCCCGCCGCCGTGGTTGGGAGATAAAGACTTCCACCGGAGCCATCAGTCCAATCTCATTCGAAAGATGCCCGAGTTCTACTCCTCGAAGTTCCCAGGAGTTCCGGATGATCTCCCGTACATCTGGCCAGTGCTAGCGGTGCCGTGATGGGATGGATATCAATATCAACAACCCGATACGACGGAGCAGCTTGGCTCGTGGTCTTCGAGCCCGACATTGGAGCTCCTACTTCCGCAGCGTTTGTGGACCTTGAGTCCGCCCAGAGCTTCGCCATCCAGGTAGTTAATGATCATGACGGCGGGGATCGAACGGAGATCTCCTGGAGGATTCACGGAGATGTTCACTACGCCAGTGTGTGAGGTTTGCTGATTAGTTGACATAGTCTGTCATTAGTGCAATACTCGAATTCGTAAGACCTAATGACGGAGGGACAGACATGCAACTCAAGATGACGAAGGACCGTAAGACGGCCAACGCTGTGAATGCGGCGGGAACCCTGGCAGCCATGCCGAACACCTTCGGACTCCCGGCGGGAAGCGAGTATTCATGCGGCGGGATGACGGAGGTCTGCGGCGAGGTCTGCTATGCAGATCGAATCGAAGACGTGTTCCCCTCAGTGCGACGGCTTGTCATGCACAACTGGGAACTTCTGAAAGATGCAAGCCAGGACGAGGCGGCTCGGCTTCTGGACGGAATGCTCGAAGACTTCGAGCGTCAGTGCGACAAGCGCGGCGCGGAGAAGATTTTCCGCATTCACTGGGACGGTGACTTCTTCTCGGAGGACTACGTACGGGCGTGGATCCGAGTGATCCAGAAGTATGGCCAGGTCCAGTTCTGGGCATACACCCGGCAGGCTTTCGCTGTTCGACTCCTGGCTAATGCGAATCTTCCGAATCTCGGCCTGTACTTCAGTGCCGACCGGGCGAATATTCGTGTTGCGGAGGCCATGCGGAAGACCTACGGCGTGCGGCTCGCCCTGCTCGGTAATACTTTCCAGGAAGGCCAGGAAGTGATGAAGTCGATTACCGGCAAGCCGGGTGGCAAGTGCCCGGAGAACGCCGGTAGGCTCCCGCTCATCTCCAAGGACGGCTCGGCGTGCAAGCGCTGCGCTCTGTGCATCACCGGGAAGGCCGACGTGGTCTTCTCTGCTAGCAAGTCATAGTGACGAAAGGACAACGGCATGCCTATCTACATCGAAGCAGAAGAGCCAGACGGCACGGCCTACCGGTGGGTGACCGACTCGGACTCGCTAGACCGGATCATTGAGATGCTGGGAGAACCGGAAACAATCCGATGCTAGAACTAGTTCTATTGATACTTCTCTGCGTGATCTCGTACAGGATTGAGTCACTCTCCAAGCCTCCTAAGAAAGAGAAGTGACGATCTTGCTATCAAGGAAAGGTGTGACTAGGCTCTTCCTTGATAGCAACAACTGAATACGTCCTGCGTTAAGAGTGTCCAGGGAGGCAGCACGCAGGATCACGGGGAGTATCGGCGCGGTCTTATAAGCCGTGGATCAAAATGCCGTAGCCTGGGCCACGCGGGTTCGAATCCCGCCTCCCCGACTCAGCACTCACAGAACTTGACAAGGGCCTGAGACCCTCTCTATAATGGGACTTGTCAGGCGGGGATATGCGACCAAGACGACTCGCTTCCCCACCTGACACCTAACAACAAACAGACGGGAGAAGGCAATGGGCCTTGATATGTACCTGTACTACCGCAAGTCCGTGAGCGGCTACGAGTTCACGGGAAACTCCGACGAGTACCGCTCCTTGGTGGAGGCGGCTGGCCTTGGAGATATTGCTAGCAAGACTTCTCCGTACGCCACGGTTGAGGTTACGGCGATCTACTGGCGCAAGGCCAACGCGATCCACGGTTGGTTCGTTCGGGAACTCGGCGGCGGCGTGGATGAGTGTCAGGAGATCCCGGTTCCTCGCAAGAAGTTGGTGGAACTGCGTGACCTCTGCTTCGAGGCACTCAGCGTTCCGGCGGGTAAGACGCTGGCCGACCACGCGCCTAGCGTTCTCCCCCCAGCCGATGGGTTCTTCTTCGGCTCCACGGCGATTGACGACTGGTACGTCAAGGATCTGGAGCACACGATGGAGGAGATCGACAGGCTCCTGAGCCTCATCCCCGACAACAACGAGGGATGGGACTGGAACTTGTGCTACCGGGCTTCTTGGTAGTACACTAGACGGCAGCGGCCCGGAAGGGGCGGGGAATCTCCGACCGGGCCGCTGCTACCAAGACAAGACGGAGGGACACCATGAAGCGCATTGAGACCTACTACAACCTGCACAAGGGCTGCCTCTCGTTCCGCGAGATCGGAGGGCGCGTCCAGCACGCGGAGGCAGTCCACCTAACTGACGTGAACTTCGCCGTGCAGCCAGCGGGGCGTCAGAAGGTGCTGTCGGAGAATCGAAAGAACGTCCACGCATTCGTTCGCGGCGAGCCTAACTTCATCGTTCGGCTCGGGGATGAGATCGCGGCGTCGTCGCTTGACTCCTGGCTTGCTATCAAGGGAGGAAGCATCTGGGAGAACGCGAGGCGCGTCACCTACAACCCGTACAGGTACGAGACCTTCGTTTACGAGGAGTCGGGAGAAGCCGTGCTCTTTGCGAACGAGGTCATCATCCTCGGCAAGAAGATCTGGGAGTTGGCATGAGCACGCCCTGGCATGACTACAAGCAACGGGCAGCAGAACTTGAGAACTGCGAATGGTGCGGTCAAGACCTAAGCGAACTCAAGTCACCCAACTGCCAAGAACTATGTATCGACTGCACAGGAGAGGGACTATGAACAAGAACAAGTTCGCGTGCGACGCCTACGGATGCGACACCTCCGTGCGAGGCATGGAGATGTTCGACCAGGCGGGCTTCATACATCTGTACTGGATGGGGAAGTCGAAGTACTACTGCTCGTTCCGCTGCCTGGGATCCTCGCTGGAGTTGACAACGGCGAGCAGCCTCACTACTGTTTAGACCTGATCGGGACAGAGGCTCCCCCCGTGCCCATCCCGATCAATCGGCCCGCTGGAGTTCTCCCCCGTCCTCCGGCGGGCCGAACCCTTTTCTTGATAGCAAGAGGACGGCGTGCAAGTCATGCTCTATAATGAATCCACAAGCAGTCACAAAGACGGAGGGAAGACATGGCAGTCCACACATTCGAAGACCTGATGCAGCACGTTGGGCATGATGTCCATGTTTCGAGGTACATCAGTTTCAGCGAGGACGGCACGCAGGCAACTGTGAACGTCGCAATAGAGTGCGAAACTTGCTACACAGTGCTCGTTGACTTCGAGAATCCAAACCGGGAAGGAAAGACCAAGAAGTTGGTCTGTTCTGCCTGCGGATCGGACGAAGTGTTTTATGATGCGTACGTCGGCGTGAATAACGACAATGACGTTCGTAGATTTGACGCGGTGTTCTGCGATAACTGCGGCGGGGAAACCAGCCTGAAGACGGAGGAGCAAGATGCCTAACTGGGTATTCAACAAGGTGTCGATCACAGGCGACGAGCACCTGATCGACAGCATCTTCAATAACGTACAGAAAGATGATTCGGTGATCTCGTTCTGGAACATCAAGCAGCCAACCGGCGAGGAGTTCCAGAAGTATCAGGACTCGCTCGGCACGCCCGGAGTAATGCCGTTCTGGTACGACTGGAACAACGAGAACTGGGGTACGAAGTGGGATGCGTCCAACGCCGAGTTGCTGCGCCGGGATATCGGCGTGGTGGAATACAGGTTCGACACGGCGTGGAGTCCACCGCTGCCCGTGCTTACACACCTGAGCGAGCAGTATCCCGGCGTGGAAGTAGTCCTAGACTGGGAGGAGGAGCAGGGCTTCGGAGGCCAGTTCCGATTCAGCAACGGCGAGGCAAACGAGGAGTCGTGGTATGACATTCCATACTCGCATGCGGAGATGGTGGAGCGCGGCAAGGTAGACGAGTGCCTTTGTTCGTGGGCTGATGATCCGTCAGACTTCTACAGTGACTGTCCCACGTCAGACTTCTTCTGGTACAAAGAGAAGAATGGGAACGAAGATTTCCCAAGCGATGAACTAGAGATTGAGGTGGTGTCATGAGTGACGGCGCGGTGCTGAGCATGTCTTACTTCGCTGCTGACGGTAACTACGGAGATGCGGCTGGCCTGACGGTGGTGGACACCACCAACTGGACGGATGCAGACTTCGGGATGCTTGACGGTGTTTCCGACTGGGACCGCCCGAAGGCGGCGCGGTTGATCTCAGAGTGGGTGGAGAAGGGTCGCACGGACGAGTTCGACTCGTACTTCGCACGGCTGGGGATCGAACGGACATGACTCCCGGCGAGGCGAGCGATATCGCACAGCAGATAATCGACCTGAACAGGAAACTCCAGAAGGCGTACCCGTGTCCTGAATGCAAGGGGATGGGCGTGGAGACTGGAATGGATGAGTGGTACGGATGGCATCCATGCGAACCGTGCTTCGGATGCGGCTGGGTCATCCCAAGTGAGGATGTGTGGGACGTGTCCATAAGTCCTACCGACTTGGCTGCGATCTACACAGCGCCGTCCTCGCTTGAACTTCCACACTTGATAGCAAAGTTGCCCGAGGAGGGCTGAAACAACAATCAACAGAAGACGCCCTAGGCCAACAGGTCTAGGGCGTCTTTGCTGTCTGGCGGTGGGGGCTACATAAAAAACGTTTTTTATGTTCGCCCTGCCACCGCCGCCGCGACACGCTGGACACTTCTTTACTTGATAGCAAAGTTCTGACTGGCACTCCGCCATCAACTTTGCGACACAATGACAAAGATTTGACACTTGCTCTCTGTTGCTGTACGTTCTTCCTTGTTAGCAAGTCCACGACAACAACAAGGGAGGATGAAGTGGACACGAAAGATCCGAACAAGCCCGTTCAGGGGATCGCCCTCTACGGTGAGTTCGTCCGTGACTCTGCGACCACGCAGATCATCATCACGCCGCAAGGCTTCGATGAGGCAGGAAAGCCCGTTCATGCTTGCCTGATTCGTCGCACGGTTTCGGAACACACGCCGCGAAAGCAATGGCGTTTCGCTTGGCTTGAGACTGGCACCTCTGCTGGCAACATCGACAAGTGGGTTGCTGATGGCGCGTCCTTTGACGAGGCCAAGGAGACTTACGCCGATTACTGCATGCGTCACGGGAGGTCGCTCTTTGACCAACTCCTGCGGGGCGGTTGGCAGATGCCCAACGACCCAATCTTGGTTGAGGTTTCTCGTGCAGACATGACCAAGATTCACGAGTGCGTCACGCCAACAAAGTTGCTCTATCGGATCAACGCCTGTCGGACTGCAAAGGGCTACCCGGCAGATGTCATTCGGACCACGGCTTCGGCCACGGTCTAGTTGCTATCAAGGGAGGATGGGAAAGACATGCTTTCTGAACACTTTGAGAAGTTGGGCAGCCCGTCAGAAGCGCCGGTGCCCACGACCTACTGGCCGCACCTCGTGGATGTGCTGGCTCAGGTGAGCGATCCTGATATCGCTGCACGACTGTCGGCGCAGGTTCTGCCGCAGGGCCGCTTCATTGAGCGGTCCACCGGGCCACGCAAGGCACGGACTCCCCGTGCCACCGTCGTGGAGGTCATGGAGGACGGTGAGGGTGTCCACACCCGACCCAACGGCTCCGCGTATCACTCGCGGCTGTGGGGCGAGCACTCCGATGTGCTGGCTCTCCGCAAGGCACGCGAGGCTACGTCGCAGGCGTTCAGCGAGGGCAAGGGTTCTCCGATGTTCTCGCTGCTCTACGGCGCACCGGGCTGTGGCAAGACCGCGCTTGTGGAGGCGGCGTTCGGGGACAGCCTGTTCACGATCCTTGGCACGGGCGACACGGAGGTGGCCGACATGATCGGCGGCTACGTCCAGACCCCATCGGGCGGTTTCGAGTGGGTCGATGGTGACCTGATCCGCGCTGCGGAGACTGGCGGCGTCTACTTCATCGACGAGATTGGCCTGATCGACCCCAAGGTGCTGTCGGTCGTGTACGGACTCATGGACGGGCGACGCGAGATCACGGTCACCGCCAACCCTGAGCGCGGCACGGTGAAGGCGCACCCCGACTTCTACGTCGTGGCTGCGACCAACCCGAACGCTCCCGGCGTTCGACTCAGCGAGGCGCTGCTCTCGCGCTTCACGTTGCAGGTCGAAATGACCACAGACTGGAATCTTGCGCGGAAGTTGGGCGTGGGCACCACGATGGTGACTGCTGCTCAGAACCTCGCCAAGAAGCAGGCAAGCCACGAGGTCTCGTGGGCACCGCAGATGCGCGAGTTGCTGGCCTTCCGCGATATCAGCGAGACCTTCGGCACGCAGTTCGCAATCTCAAACATCCTTGCCGCAGCGCCGGAAATGGACAGGGCCGTCGTGGCTGACGTTCTCTCCCGCGCTTTCGGTTCGGAGTGCAAGCCTGCCAAGATCTAAACCATCCTCCCCGGTCTTGGCGGTGGTGGGCGGGGGGCCATTCGGCCCCCCGTCTACCTGATAGCAAGGGGAGTGTGCTAAGGTGTCAATACCTAGTCAGGGACGACAGGAAGAAGGGACAAGGAAATGGGACACTTCAAGACTGGCGCGACTCGCGCCGAAAAGACTGACCCGGAATGGCTGCCAGTCGGTCGCCAGATCGGCGCACTCGCCAATGAGTGGGCTGGGCGGCACGACATTGTGGCCTACGTCGGCCCCGGTGCTGGCGGTCCAGCCCCGGCGTGCTTCATCCCGGCCACCGCTGAGGTTGAGGTCAACGTCGATGTGGCCTTCGGGTTCGGCGTCAAGCCAAACGAGATCGACCTCACGACTCGCGGCGGCAGGTACGAGTTCCCGGTCGCTACTGGCGCGATCTTTCACGAGGCGTGTCATGCGCGGTTCTCGCTGTGGAACGTGGAGCAGGCTCAGAAGGACTTGAAGCCTGACGAGTTCGCCGTGTTGTTGCTATTAGAGGAAGGGCGCATCGAATCTCGCGGGATCACGCACCTGCCTCGCATGCGAACCTTCCTGCGCTCTTGTGCGATGGAGTTGATCGTTGCCGATTCCACAGAGAAGTTTCGGACGATGGGAAGCGTGCAGGCTGCGGCCAACCTCACCGCGATGGTGTGGTCGCGTGTCGATGGTGGCGTCCTCCCGCTGCGCGATGTTGCCGACCTGACTGACCTGATTGACGACTGTCTAGGTCTGGAGGTTTCGATGCGGCTGCGCGAGATTGCTACCAAGGCAAGGGACAACAGGAACGATCACGACGGCACGGTGATGTACCCGCTCGCCATCGAATGGGCGCAGATCGTGCGCGACCTTGCGGCAGAGCGTGGCGAGAGCATCGTCAACGAGCCGATGCCGGGTGCGCCCGGTGAGGGTGAGGGCGAGGGCGAGGGCGAGGGCGAGGGTGCGGGTGCGGGTGAGGGCGAGCCTTCCGCTGAGGTGCAGGCGATGCTGGACGCCCTGAGCGACGCTGCCGATGCCGTCGCGGTCAGCACCTTCACCGCGCTGGATGAGTCAGAGCAGGGCGAGAAGGACGAGGAAGTCGTCAAGGAGCGTCAGGGTCGCGGAAAGGAGATTCAGAAGGCCAAGGAAGCCGCCGTCAAGGTGTTCGGTCGCGGGACCGGGCCGGGTGCTGGTGGAACATCGTCAACGCTTCGCAATGTTCGCCCACCGTCAGCAGACGAGCGGCGTGCAGCGCATGTCGTGGCGAGCAGGCTGGAGAAGGCCAAGTACCGCGACCGCGATGCGACCGACGTGAACAGCACGGTCCCACCGGGGCGGCTGCGCTCTCGCGCAATCGTGCAGGCCACCGCGCTGCGTGAGCGTGGCGTGATGCAGCAGGCAGAGGCGTGGCGGCGCACGGTTCGCAAGCAGACCGACGAGCCGACCCTGAGTGTCGGCGTGCTGGTGGACATCAGCGGGTCGATGGGCAGCGCGATGGAGCCAATGGCGACGGTTGCCTATGTGCTGGGCGAGGCCACGGCACGGGTGCAGGGACGCGCTGCGATGGTCTACTTCGGAAACAGCGTGTTTGCCACGCTGCGCCCCGGCGAGCGAGTCAAGGAGGTTTCGGTCTACACCGCGCCGGATGGGACGGAGAAGTTCGACGATGCGTTCTGCGCCGTTGACGGCTCGCTCAACTTGCTACATGGAAACGGGGCGAGGCTCCTGATCGTGGTCAGCGACGGGCACTACACCACACCGGAGAGCGCCGCGACGCGCTCTTGGATGCGTCGGTGCGCGGAAGAAGGCGTGGCCGTCGTCTGGATTCCGTTCGATGACGGATACATGGCTAAGCATTTCGCAAAGGCCGCAGGCGGGGTCGTGCTTCCCGGCATGCTCACTCCGACCGATGCGGCGCAGGAGATCGGCGCGGCGTGCGAGCGTGCGATCAACGAAACCACGGCAAGGAAGGCGTCGTGACCGGCGCGAGTTGCTATCAAGGAAGGGGGCCGTCCCTCCCCCTCAGATAGCAGCCCCGGCACGCGGTGCAAGCCCCCCACGGAACCCCCATCCCCCGTGGGGGGCTTGCTTGTGTCAGTCGCCTATGTCACAATGAAGCCACAGGCACGGTGCCTGAGCGGAAGGGGAGCAAGATGCAGGACATCGAAACCGACGAGGACACTCAGGTCGTGGAGTTCTTCTGCGACTTTGAGGGCGAGTACGTCCAGGTGGTCGTGGTCAACGATGACACGGACGCAGCGATGGAGGACGGGTGCCCGGATTGCGGCAAGGGGATGCTGTTCCGTGACGAGCGGGACTGCGACGAGTACCACCGGGACATGGAGGCCGACCGCCGCTTTGAGGAGTGGAGGGAGCAGCGCCTGATGCTCCGCTTGCTCGCTGATCCAGACACCCGGCTCTAGCGGCAAGGCGGGAGGGGAAACCCTCCCGCCTTTGTTGCTATCAAGGGATAGGGCGCGGCGCGGTAGCACTTGCCGGCTGGTGTGATACATTACAGACACAGGGACAACGGGGAGGTGAAGAAATGCAGAAGATCCAAACGTGGGTTGCCAAGACCGGCGAGGGGATGGGCGAGATTCTGGTCACCATCTACGGCGAGGGTGCCGATATGACGGTGACGGTCGCGCAGCGTGAGTGGCCGTCAAGCATGTGGGGACCGCCAGAGTACGCGGAGCGCCGCTAGCGGCGCGGTGACGGCGGGAGGGAAACCTCCCGCCGTTGCTATCAAGGGAAAGCACACGACAACGGAAGGGGCAAGACAATGGAAACTGCTATCAAGGGAATAACGACGGGACTCGTGGACGCTTACGGGTCCGAGTGGGACGCTCAACTCACGGAGTGGACAGATGGCACGGTGACCGTGGAAGCCACCACGGTCGCAGGCTGCCCGTGGGACAGCGAGTTGGTCTACACGGTCGAACTGAACCTAGAACGGTGGCCTACGGTGGCCGAACTGGGCGAGGTCTTGCCGAGGTGGCTGGAGCCTTGATCCGCGCAGCGCGAGGGGTCCACCTCCCGGTGGACCCCTCGCCGTTTCTGCTATCAAGGGAAGGCGCCCTGATAGCAGGGCAGGCAGGGGGAGGGGGAACATAAAAATCGATTTGTATGTCGGCCCCCCTCCCCCACCCGTCAGCCCACCACACTTGCGCCCTTCCTGCTATCAAGTAAGGGGCGAAGCCCCTTACTTGACCACCACACTTCCCTTGATAGCAGGATTAAGATAGAATACGGATGTACGGCAGGGTGCCGTACAGAAGGGGCAGGGATGGCAGACAAGGGGACCACCGCCGTGGTTGCATCATTCCCGGCGTGCGACTTCCGGTGCGGCAATGTCGCACGGTTCGACGGGCGCACCACGATGGGGCCGTGGGCCTACATGTGCGTGGACTGCTGGGTCAAGCACGGCGTGCGGAAGTTGGGCACCGGGTACGGCCAGCGGCTGGCATTGGGCGGCTGACCGGCACGGATGCGGCAGGGGGTCGGGGAAACCCGGCCCCCTGCGCTTGCGTGTAGGGCGGCTGTGATACGATGACGACATGCGGCACGGCGCCGCAGGGAAGGGGACACCATGTACGCGAGCGAGGCGCAGGCGCAGTTCCTGCGTGACTTGATCGCCACCCGCGAGTGGCAGGTGCGCGGCTGGAATCAGGAGCAGGCCGAGGCCATGCTCACGGCTGGCACGCTTGGCAAGGCCGAGGCATCGGCTCTCATCGACGCGCTGCGGCAGGCACCGCGCAAGGCTACGGGCGCGGTTGCTATCAAGGGAAGCACCGCTGGCCTGAGCGAAGGCATGTACCGGAGCGGCGACGGCAACATCTACCGGGTGCAGGCGTCGCGTGAGTCTGGGCGACTGTACGCAAAGCGGCTCGTATGGGATCTCGCACGGGACGATAAGCCCCGTTTCGAGTACGACCGGGGCGCGGTGTACGCGCTCACTCCCGCCGACCGTATGAGCGTGGAGGATGCACGGGCGTGGGGCGTGGAGACTGGCGCGTGCTGCGTGTGCGGTGCGTTTCTGACGGACGCCAAGAGCGTTGCACGCGGGATCGGTCCCGTGTGCGAGGGTCGCGTCTAGGGGGTGCAGGGGGCCGGGAAACCGGCCCCCTCGCCACCCGGCGCGGTTAGTTGCTATCAAGGGAAAGGGACACCATGAGAATCTGCAATCACGAGATCTGCGACGGCAACGTCGATGATCCGACCTACGCCTACTGCGATCTACCCGCAGCACACGGGGGAGAGCATCAGTTTCTGCTATCAAGGGAAGGGGAGGTGAGAGGGATGCTTACGAAGGACGAAATGCTCGCGCAGTACGAGGTGCTGGGGTTCTCGTACGGGATGTGCGTGGTGCGCCGGAAGTCTGACGGGGTGCGCGGGGTGATGCTGTTCACGCCCGACGCGGATCGTCGTTATTACGACTTCCAGCCAGCCTAGATAGCAGGGGGCCGCTTGTGCGGTCCCCTGCCCTGGGGGCGACCATAAAAATCAATTTTTAGGGAGGCCCCCGAGCGCGGCCACCCCACGCTTGCGCGTGAGGTGCTATCAAGGCACTGGGGCGCTGCCCTCTCTCCCCAATGGGGCGCTGCCCCAATGGGGCGCTGCCCCAATGGGGCGCTGCCCTCTCTCCCTTGATAGCAGTTTGCGCCGATTCGGCGTTTCGACTTGCGCGGTGTCAGCCACCTATGCCATAATAGGTCTTACCACGGAAGGCCCGTGGGAATGACGAAGGGATGCCAAAATGGCTTCTGTTCGGAAGAACGCCAAGGGCACGGTCACCGTGACCCGCCGGGGCGCGGTCAAGGCCACGCCCGAACTCGCCGCCGCTGTGGCGACGGTCAGCAACATGCGGGCGGCGATTGCCGACCTCACGGTTGAGGAGAAGGCTGCTAAGGCCGTCGTCCTCGCCGCCACGGGTGAGCGCAACCGCCTCATCCTTGACGAGGCTGGGGACGTTATCTGCGAAGTGCAGATGATCGACCGCAGCACCTGCACGGTGGACGGGTTCGTGGAGGCGCTCGCGGCGCTCTATCCCGCCGTGTGGCGGGTGCTGATGGACACCGACCCCAAGGCGGTTGAGGCTGCCAAGGCTGAGGCGACCACCACCAAGCCATACCCCAAGGTGCTGCCCAAGTAGCACCCTCCCCCCTGCGCGGGGAGTCGGACCCCCCTCCCGGCTCCCCGCGCCCTACCTTTCAGAAGTTGCTATCAAGGGAAGGATGGACACCATGCAGGACACCTACGCCGACACGGCCACGATGACGGTGACGGATCGGATCGCCCTGGGGATGTGGGGATACCGCCCCGTGCCCCCTAAGGGCTTCCTACAGGCCGCAATCGGGTGCGCGGCCACCGAAGGGTGGTCGGAGACGTACGAGGCGGGAGACTGGCCCACGCTGCTCCGGTCAGCCCTCGCCGTCGCACCGGCTAAGGGCTTGTGCGGGTGCGGGTCGGAGATCCACACGCTGGACTAGTTGCTATCAAGGGAAGGAGCGCACAGCGCACCGGGAGCCGAATGGCCCCGGTGCGCTGTTCCTTTGCTAGCAGGACGCGGGGCGCGGTGGGGGCGAACATAAAAATCAATTTTTATGTCGGCCCCCCGCCCGAACCCCCGCCACGCTTGCGCGTGACCTGCTATCAAGGGAAGGGGCTTCGCCCCTCCCTTCCTGCCATTCCCTTGATAGCAGCAATCCGACTCCTTGCGTGTCGAACTTGCACATGTCAGCCACCTATGCCACAATGAAGACATGCGGCACGGCGCCGCAGGGAAGGGGACCGAAATGTTCAAGGCACCGCAGACCGGGGATCGCATCACTGGCCTGACCATTACCTACCGGGATGGCATGTCCTACACCTTCGAGATGCACGCGACCCTGGGCGAGGGTAAGGCTGCCCACTTTCTGGCAGGCTGCGCCCCGTCAAACATCGCCACAGTCCACCTCTTCACGGAGGATGGCATGTACACCCTGTTCTCCCTCGGTGTGGGGACTCTTTACGGGGCAGACTGGCCCCAGTAATCGTGAGCCGGGGGGCGCAAGCCCCCCGGCACACCGGGCGCGGTTAGTTGCTATCAAGGGAAGGGGAGCGGCACGCATGAAGACTCACAAGCAGGAGCCAATCGTTGCCACGCGGGGGCTTGTCGTCATCGGGTGCGAGTGCGGTTGGGTCCACAGCGAGCGCAAGGGATCGGATGCCGCCGCTGCACGCAAGGCGGCACGGGTGGCATACGCCGCACACAGAGTTGCTATCAAGGGATAAGGGAGGACAGGGAATGAGTGAGGCAGCAGTCATCACGGGCGCGGGAATCGAAAGGCTCCGCGTGTTCTGCGCCAAGCAGGCGCTGGAGATCTACATCAGTTCGGAAGGCCAGATGGAGGTCACGCGGGGCGGCACGCAGACGGCGCTTCGCATCGTCGCGGGATACACGGGCAAGACGTACAAGCGCAGCATGGCAGGCAAGCACGAGGCGCTCGCTGACGCCGAGGACTTGCTATCAAGGGAAGGGAGGTGAGAGGGATGCAGTACGGCGTAGGAGATCGGATCTCATACGAGGCGTTCGGCGGTGAGGTGCGAACTGGCACCGTGACCGAGAAGCACGACGACGTGAAGAAGGGCCGACCGGGGTTCGACATGGTACTTCCCGACGGGACGGCCGTATGGGGATACGACGACCAGATTACGGAGGTTCTCAGATAGCAGGCTGGCAGGCTCCCCGTGCGATGCGCGGGGAGCCTGTCGCGTGCGGCGGCGGCGGCGGACATAAAAATTGATTTTTATGTCGGCCCCCCGCCCCACGCTTGCGCGTGACCTGCTATCA
>Ga0129333_10000967_pt1 | contig 25403 bp, 21 predicted proteins | sample CPB6_08_DNA_FD_94474 | JGI IMG/M metagenome (GOLD analysis project Ga0129333, IMG submission 94474) | Freshwater to marine salinity gradient microbial communities from Chesapeake Bay, USA - CPBay_Sum_0.6_0.8_DNA | ecosystem: Environmental > Aquatic > Marine > Coastal | place: USA: Chesapeake...
CCCGCTTAGGAATACAACATCTGCCATGTAGGCATACACGCCACTGTTACAAGGCTTTCCTTCAAAGGTGCCATCCCATTTTAAGTTTTTACTTGAAGATTGAAACATGGTATTGCCCCAGCGATCAAACACGTAGAATACAAACTCTTTCACGTCTTTTCCGACGATAATGGAATAATTTTCATTGAGGTTGTCGCCGACACCATCCGGCGAGAAAGCCGTTGGAAAATGAATACCGGTAGAACAATCCGGAGAAGTATCATCGGGATCGCAGGGGTCAAACGGACTGCTACCTAACGTTACTTCTTGGCCGTCGGAATATCCGTCACCGTCGGTATCTGGGTTGTTCGGATTGGTTCCCAGTGTTCCTTCTTGGGCATCGGTGAGTCCGTCACCGTCCGTATCAATTTGACAACCAGGTAGGGTGTCGTCCGGATCACATGGATTTAGCGGGTCTGAGCCGCCGGCAACTTCCGATCCATCATTGATGCCGTCACCGTCGGTATCAGGATTGGTTGGGTTGGTTCCTGCAGCGGTTTCTTGAGCATTGGTTAAGCCATCGCCGTCTTGGTCGCAAGGTCCGGCATTGGGGTTCGGAATGCACGGGTCAGCGTTGTCTACATCCGCTTCATCCGTTAAGCCATCGCCGTCGGTATCCACCACGGAAGACTCTAGCGCATCAATAATCCCATCGCCATCCGTATCCGTTGGTGCGGCAGGATTGCCAATTTCAGCGCAATCGTTCTCTCCGTCTCCGTCGGTGTCTGGGTTGTTCGGATCAGTCCCTGCGGCAATTTCATCAACGTTCAAACATCCGTCGTTATCTAAATCCGGGATATCCGGAACAAAGACGGCCACAATTGTATCCGGTCCTGTGATGTTCACATAGTTATCCACTACGGAATTGGCCAAACCCGTTGTCGCGTTAGAAACGGCCCAATGGCTAAAAATAAATCCAGGTGCAGGAGTTGCATCGATCAGGGTTTGGATTCCTCCAAAATAAGCGGTGGACCATGGGTATTGCGGCGGGACAATCGAATTTACCTGAATGGTGCCCCCGCCGACAGGACTCACATCAAAAGTTACGGGGAAAGGACCCGTTAGTTGATAGCAGTCAATAAGGCCTTGCTCAAGGGCAACGCAGCGCTGGTTGATGAAGTTTCTAAGCTGGGTGACACGGTTTTGCCAACCGTTGTATGTGCCTCCCCAACGCGTACAATGCGCAGTCATTTCAGGGGCAATTTCATTCACCATACTGTCGAGCAAGGCAATCATGCTCGCACAACTGAACGAGGTGTTGATTAAATCCGCGTAGCGGGTAATGTAGTATTGCTCTACCACCGGGCATTCGGCAATCATCTTATCCAAAATACTTGTGTGGCCTTGGCCCCCGGGATTGGGTAAGTTCTCAGCGTTGCAAGGGTCCGCGTTGGCCGAAGGATCCGGTATTCCGGTGTAGTTGATGTAATGCCCAAAGGTCGCATCCATGTCCCAAAGGGCGTAGCGCCATTTCCGCTTGTCCTCGGCCGTATCCAGCCCCCTCCACCAAGCCGTATTCCAGTTGAGCCAATCTTGATTTACCGTATACGAGTTGATCATGAAATAATCGGCCAAAGACTTCCAATTCAATAAAGAATCGACATAGTTAAAATTCGCAGGAACACTTAAGTTGTTGTTTTGGACAAAATTTCGAAGACTGGTCCAATCCGGTTGAGCATTAGGAGCGCCGTACTCTTGCCATGTTCCTCCCCACGTTTTTAGATAGTGAAGGTTGAATTTATCCTGCCCGTAATAGTACTCTGTATAATCGTGATCGTCGGCCTTTTCGCGTATTTCATACACGCCCCAATAATTCCCGTTCAAATAAACAACCGCAGGTCTCCAAGTCCTCTCATCCAAGCGTAAACCCGAACGGATGGACAAGGTATGAATGAATGCATCTCGGATATGGGCACCTTGTTCAAAGGGATAATTGTCACTGGCGCCTGGTTTCAAAATGAGGCGTTGAAATTTCGTCCTTGTTTTTTCGGGGAAAATAGGATGTTCTATGTCTCCGTTGTAACCGTATTGGTCTCGGCAAATGTAATCAAAGCCCCTTTGAGGATAAGCCCAGGAGTCGTTACCATGCTTGTTGAAATCTCCCTGTCCTTCGTCGATGAAAGTCCCATTTTCCTCGAACAACTCAAAAGCCCCAATGCGGTTTGGTGGGTTTTGACTTCCAGATTGCAGCATGTTGTAGAGCCCTCCGCTACAAACGGAAACCACCGGGATGGTGTGGGAAACGTTGATAAAATAGGTATTTGTTTCGATAAATGACGACAAATTGGTATTGCTGAACGCGGCGGCCCTCAACACTTTGGTTGACGCAATGGTGATGGGTCCCGTGTATTGTGTTGAAGCAAGACCGGGGTCTGTTCCATCCAGGGTGTAGCGAATTATTGCAGTAGGATCGGCGCACGAAATACTTACTGTTTGGGTTCCTGCATAAAACCCTGGCGCAAGGTTGAAGGTTGGCTTTGGCGTATAAAACGGAATCGCGCCAGCATTCGCTGCATTGGGAGTCGGGGTTGAAAACAAGGAAAATGTTGCGGCACCATTGGTGGTTCTACCGATCGAATGATCGGCCTTGGTCATGTAAACGATTTTGAAAGAATCCACGACCACCAATGAGGGATTGGTCAGGATGATCCATTCACCTTCTGTTTGAGAAAGGTTAAAATTTGGGTGATATTGGTTTCCATTGACCAAATCTCGCTTTGAACAAAAAACCATTTTGTACCCGTTGGCCGCTATGCTACCGCTTGGAATTTGCCATTTTGTTAAATTCGTGGAACGGTCCGATAAATACCACCCGGTTAAATTTACCGCTGCGCCCGTGGTATTAAAAAGTTCTATCCAATCTTCACGTTCACCGTAAGCATCGGTCACTCCTGAAACGTTCGAACAAGAGTATTCATTGATTATTACTTGTCCAAAAACCGCATTAAAAGGGGCGATTGAAAGAACCAGCCAAAGAAGCACGTAAAATTTTCCAGTCATTGTTAGGGCAAATTACGAAAAATTCCACAAAAAGATGCGTTATACCTCTGAGAGTGTTAATTTTAGGCTCTGAATATTAATAAATTGTTATGAGGTATTATTCTTGGTTGTTATCATTGCTACTCGTCCCGTTATTATTTCTTGGATGTTCAAAAGCACCTGGCATCGGCGGAAGGGCCCAAATTACAGGTAAATTAATCGGTAAATTTTATTCGGACCAAGAATTGACCTCTTTCACGGGCCTCAGTCCTCTGGGAGACGAACGTGTTTACTTAATTTACGGAAATGAGAAGACTCAATACGACGATGACGTGCGCACCAGTTACGACGGCAGCTTCGAATTTAATTACCTGCGCCCGGGAAAATATGTGGTTTTTATGTACGAAAACTGCTACCCTTGCGCTTCCTTACAAAAAGAAAAATTATTTGAGGTAGAAATCGGGGGCAAAGACGAAGTGGTAGATTTAGGGGACATAACGTTAACCAAGGAGCAATAAGTGAAGTCGCTGTTATTCGCGGTGGTACTGATCCTTTTCTCACATGCCATGGCCCAAAACCTCGATCAGGAGGTTTGGTTAGAGTCGGGGATATCTTACCAACCTATTAAAAGGTGGACGGTATATGCAGATCTCAACCAACGCTATAATCAGTATGGTTTAGCAACGATATTTCCGCAATTTAGTGTAAAATATAAGTTGACCAAATGGCTAAGGCCTTCCATCGATTACCGTTGGATTTCCTCGCGAGAATTTTTGGAACCTTACCAGTCAAGTCATCGTCTCAATGCCAATTTACAGGGGGCATACAGCATCCAACGCTTAGACCTTGGGTTGCGGTTAAGATATCAGTACTCTTTCAATCGAATCAATGGCAATTACGATGTGGAATTTGACCAAGCTTGGCGAATTAAACCTTCCATCCAATACAACATTAACGATTTTCCACTGAGCCCATCTTTCAGCGCAGAGTTCTTTTATGACCCGACCAATCATGCTAAAGGCAAGCAGTTTACACGGATTCGATACTACGCTGGGTTTGATTTCGACATTCAACGTGTTCACAAATTCAGTTTTGGCACCTACCTCGACCAATGGGTTAATACGATTCCTCGCACGCGATTGATGTACAGTTTGGGTTATTCATTTGCCATTGAACCGGCTAAAGAAAAGGACAAGACGAAAAAAGGAAAGGACATTCGTTCGCTTTAAAGGTACCCGTTTTCTGCCAAACGTTTACGAACGGCTGCTAAATTTTCTTCTTTTTTGGGGCCCCTTGATGCTGTCGCTGTTGCCGTAAAATAACGGTGGGTTTCGAGAAAGGGAACTTGTACTTCATCCCAATGCTTGTCGGAGGTGATTTTTCCTTTTTCCATGAGCTCCTGTTTTAGCTTTTGAGAAACGGATTCAAAATCATCGGTGCCTAAATAATCGAGGTCAGCATCGCACATAATTTCTTGCATTTTGTTTACCGGATTATGGGGAATCTCAGTCGCAAAAATGAGTTCAGAAACCGTATCGATATGAAGCTCACTGTATCCGAAATCGGGGAGCAGTTTTCGCGCCAATTCAACCCCTATGGATTCATTGTGCTCGTATTGTTGGGTAAAACCGAGGTCGTGAAAAAGGGCTGCTGTTTTGAGTAAAAATAACCCTTCGTCCCTTACCCCTTCACAAAGGGCCAGATGTTCCACGGCTTGAATGACCTTACGAGTATGTTCTGCGCTGTGGTAATAAAGGTTTTTGGGCAATTGCTCTTCGAGGATGCGCAAGACTTCCGCCTCTACGGAATAGTATTTTATCGGGCTATACAGGTGTAATTGAGAGATTTCATAAAACAAGTCGTTCGGCACTAAACCTTCACTACCCAACGATAGATCGGGTTTTATGCGCAGCAGTTCATAACGGTTTACTAAACTGTTACTTTTCATAGGGGCTTGACCTTTAAAACGAACCTCAAAATATGGTTCGATTAATCGATACGTTGTTTCTGAAATAGCAATGGTCCCTGGCTCGGCCAGCTGTTCCATTCGTTGGGATTGGTTCACTGCTGAACCCCAAACGTCGTAGGCAATTTTTAATTTACCAATAATACCGGCGGTTACCGGACCGGTGTTGATGCCAATGCGGATTTCCCAAAAATCCTTTCCATTGGCCAGTGCATCAAATTGGTGTTTTGCCATGTAATCGCGTATGAGCAAGGCGGCCAAACAAACATCAATAGCATGGGTAGTATTTGCCTCAGGAATTCCCCCAACAGCCATGTACGCATCCCCAATTGTTTTGATTTTTTCGATATTTCGCTCCTTAACAATGGCATCGAATTTCTTAAATAAACTATCCAATTTATTTACCAGCCGTGCTGGCGTCATGGTTTCTGATATTTTACTAAACCCAACCACATCGGTAAACAAAATGGTAGCCGAATCGTAGGATTTTGGGCGTACTTTTCCCAAGCGTTGAAGTTCTTTTACCGCCTGTTCTGGTAAAGCGTTGTTGAGCCATTTTTCGGCATTCCTTTTTTCAAGAAAGAGTAATTTCTGTTGGTCTAACACCTTATTTTTCTCTTCAAGAATTGTGAGGTTCTTGAGTTCAATCTCTTGCTTTTTTTGTTGAATTTCATGCGTTCGTTGTTCAACTATTGATTCCAATTTAAGCCGTTCTTTTCGTTCGTTTTCAATCCGAATACGAGCATAAACATAGGCTGAAATTATTCCCAAGAATATGCATGCCCAGAAGAACATTTTGCTCCTCCAAAAAGGAGGTTCTATTTTTACCGTGAGTAACGCCGGGGTTTCTGTCCAGGAACCGTTCTTCCCTGTTCGAGAATATAGCCTTAAATAATAGGTTCCAGAGGCCAATGCATTAAACGATATGTGATTCGTGTTACCTAGAAACATGGTGTCCGTGCTTTCCCCAATAATTTCGCATTTGTATTCTATTTTTTTTGAATTGTAAAGGGAATTGGGCTGGAAATGAACTTCAAAATCCCTTCGATAATAAGGTAGGGTCATTTCATACGCGATTTCTTTCAATTCCGCATCTGAAATTTGAGCTTTTGGCCATTGAGCGGTACTCTTTTTGAGCCGTACCATCGAAATTTTTGGATAAGCCGATGCATTTTGCTCATTCACGAGTTTATTCGAGAATACCACAAAACCAATGATTCCACCAAAATACAAATTGCCTCCTTCTTGAAAAATAGCATTGGTATTGTACTCGAAATCCTCTTCACCATAACTCACAAAACGGGTATTCTCTTCGTGGTTTTGGCTCATGTAAGCGAGGCCGCGATTGGTGGATACCCAAATCGTACCTGAAGCATCCAGCATCAATCCATTAATTACATTATTCGGTAATCCTGAAGTTTTATCCAAAAGATCGACCTTACCTGTGACCGTGTTTAATTGAACGATACCTGAGCCCAGGGTGCCAATAAAAAGAGTCGAACCATAGGGTTCAATCAAACAAGAAAAAACATCGTTGGCTCTTTTTCGAAGGGGCTTGTTGAAAACACTTGACTTGAACTCATTGGTTGCAACATTGAGGGTTGAAAGACCGGATTTATCGGCGACGCACCAAATCGTGCCTTTTCGGTCCTTTAAAAAATTCCTGCAGACATCGTAAGGTTTATAATGAACTTCGTCTACCTTCTTGGAGACCTTATTAAAAGTTAAAATTCCTGAAGAGGTTCCAACCAGTATGCTTTCCTTAAGGTTGAACAGCGTGTAAAAGTGCCGGTGCTTTTCACGGAGTTTAGGACTCAAAGTAATTTTTTCATACGATTTTCTTTCCGCATCAAACAACCACAATCCGTCAAAACAAGCCAAAAGAAATTTCGAGCCTTTCAGCGGTTCAATATCCATGACCGAAACGTCCTGTGAGGTTGTTAATCCCGTTCGGAGCACGTGCTGAAATGTTCCATCCTGAGAGCGAAAAAGGGTGATTCCTTGGTCGGTCCCTACCAATAGTTCTTCGCCAAATTTCGCGAAACTCCAAACGTTCTCGGTATTCAAACCTCTGAGGGGGTTAGGATTCGGCCCGACCTTAAACCAAGAATTGTTTTCCTCTTTAAAACAAGACAATCCCCTATCACTGCCAATCCAAACCACCTCTTCGTGATCTTTATACAGGCAATTAATGTTATTGGATTTCAATGAATTCGGTTGATAAAAGTCGGAGGAGAAATGGCGCCATTTTCCGGAATTACTCTTATACATAAGCCCCTTCCCTTTCACCGCAATCAAATAACCGGACGCCATTTCAAGAACACTGACCACTTGAGCATGGAGGGAAGGATCAAATCCTGCAAGAGAACAGGAAACTGAACGGTATTTTTGATCGAGTTGTACTGTTTTACCTTTCAAAAAAAATATCAAATTATCGGAGCATGAAAAGCCTGAATAAACGGTTTCATTCGGGAAAGAATATGCCTGCTTTAATTGTTGAATGCCTTGAAACAGATAAAGAACATTTAATCGGGTAAGAATATGAATGTTGGTTTTGCCTTTAATTAAGTGGGTTGCCGGTGATGGCAGGCGGATTTCTTGAAACTTTTTCTGTTTTGCTAACAACAAAAACACTCGTCCGTCCTCGTACAAACAAAGGATTCCTTTTGAACTGTGTGCTATTTGAATAACCTTAGAGGACGTAGAGGGGTTTTTAAACGACGAATAGGATCGGGATTTTACTCGATACCACACTACTTCTTTTTGCGTGCCAAACCATAAATTACCGGATGGGTCTGCTTCGCTGCACAGCACAAATGCACTTGAAATTTGCAGGGTATTTTCTTTAGTTACATGCCTGAACTCAAACCCATCGAAATGGTTGAGCCCGTCTTGAGTACCTGCCCAAAGCGCTCCACTGGGTTCTGAAACAACCGTATTAACGCAGGATTGAGAGAGCCCGTCTTCTATGCCGTAATGGTCAAATTTTGGGTTTAACTGGGCTTGTAGTTGACCAACAAACCATAATAAACCGAAAAGCAACCAATTACTTTGCCGGCTCTGAACCACTGGCATTGGCAATTTCAAGCATCTCACGGTCAAACAAATACATACCTCCTTTTTCATTGCCAATGAGGTTGAGTTTGTCAAGGATCGAACGGGCTAACGCTTCCTCCTCCATTTGTTCAGAAACGTACCACTGCATAAAGTTGTGGGTGGTGTAGTCTTTTTCCTTTAAACAAATATCCACTACTTCATTGATCGATTGTGTTACGGTCAATTCGTGTTCTAACAACAGTTCAAACATGCGTTGAACCGTGTCAAAGTCGGATGGGGGTTGTGGAATTGAAGGGACAATTGCACGGCCCCCACGTTCGTTGACAAACTTGACCAATTTCAACATATGAAAGCGTTCTTCATCGGAGTGAGCATACATGAAGAAAGCGGTTCCGGACAAGCCCTTGGTTTCTGCCCAAGAAGCCATGGACAAATAGTATTGGGAAGAAGAAGCTTCTTTGCTAATTTGTTCGTTGAGCGCGGTTTCAATTTGCTTGTTCATGGCTTGTTATTTTCATCGAAGGTAACCAAAATAGATGAAACATGAAAGGGCTACGTTTTGTTTTGATTCTTTGAAAGAAGGACCCTTAATGCGAGAGGAAACATGCCTTTAAGGAACATCATGATTCTTCCAGAGAAGTCACCATAGGCCTTACGTTGGTTCTTTTCTATGGCCCGTAATACTTTGAACGCCGCTCGATCTTTGGAAATCTTTGTACGGATATTGCGCCTTGGAATAGGGATTTTATGCCCTGTGGCGTTTAAAGAATACTTAATATCATCGTTTTCAACAAAGCCTAGATAAATCAATCCTACCTGAACTCCATAGGATTTCAATTCGAGTTCCAACCCTTCCTGCAGAGGAACCAAGGCCGCTTTTGAAATGGAATAGCTGAGGTAGTTTGGCACTCCATGAAGGGCGGCTAACGAGGAAATGAAAAAGATGCTCCCTTGGTTTTCGATCAACGAAGGTAATGCCGCTTTGGTTAAAACAACGATGCCGTTTAAGTTCGTATCCATTACTTGTTGAAACGTGGTTTCTGAGGTCTCAAGAAAACTGCCGTAAGCGGAAATTCCTGCGTTATGGATTACCCCATCAATTCCACCAAAACCATCCACAGCACCGGTGATCAATCGGTGGATATCGGACGACGAACACAAATCGGCGCGGAGGTGAAGTGCTCGGCCGTCTTCAAGTGCCTTTAACACCAAGTCATCCTCCGGTAACGGGGTAGCATTCGAATGAATTATCACTCGAGCGCCACGTTCCAAAAGTTGCTTCGTTATCACCCAACCTAGGCCTCGACATGCCCCTGTGACTAAAACCCTTTTTCCTATCCAATATCCCATGATTTCACAAAATTAAGTCGCGTATTTTTTTTCGGCCTTTTACTCTTCGCAACTCAAGAATTTAGGGTTTCATATTTTGCATTTGGGTAATATAATCCGACAGTTTTTTGACCCCAACAAAATAAACACTGACTCCAATTAAGAGGAGGACATGGCTTAAATCGTTTCGATCAAACCAAGGATGCAAATTAATTTTCATGCCCTGCACCACAGCATTGGGGAGCAATACGAGGGATCCGAACCAAAAATATTTAAAATCGTCATGTGATTTCCGCTGGTAATAATAGCCGAGATAACCTAAGGTAAATCCCAAACCCAAGATTGAATTTAGGGTGGGAATCAATAAACCGATCGCCGGATCTTGGGAAGATGACACATTAAGCAGTAATCCGACCTCGAGGACCATAAAAACGATCATTTTCAATTGGGATATTTTTAACAGCGTCCTTTTTTGCCTAGCGTTAATCCAAAGGGAAAGCATCGCTTGCTCCACGTAAAATGTCGCTATAATACCCATTAACCAGGAGGGAGCCTTTCCCCACAAACCGCAATAATTGTAAAGCAAATGACCTAATCCCCCAAGGATGAAAGATATGCCAAAACACAGGTAAAATTTCGCCCACAGGGCATTGAACACGGATGCTTTTTGAATTCTGCGATAAAAATAAAGGGACACCACTAAAATGATTACGTCTCCGAAAAATGCATTCGGTTCCAACAGTTCCAACCCTCCAACATTCCATTCAATTTTCTGAAAATCCCTTCCAATCATTCTTATTTATTTTCTTCTTCAAAACGGTGAATGTTCTTAAGGATAATGCGTTCTACCAACTTAGGCGCAATGGCTTGAAGTACCCATTGAAGTTTGCCCAATGGCGTCATTGTCACTTGATTTTTTCGCCTAAAAACGGCTTGTATAATTCCCTTAGCAACCCGCTCCATGGACTGAATACCCTTACCGGTTCTTGGGGCTAACAACCGCGTTGACCCTTCCTCCATGATTACTTCTTTATCCTGCTCAACGGCTGTTTTTCCAACTAAAACAATCCCGGCATGGACCCCATGTTCATGTTCTTCGATTCTAATGGCTTCAGCAAAGGCTCGAAGGGCCATTTTAGAAGCGCTGTACGGAGATAATCCTGGTAATCCTCGAATGCTTGCAAGGCTTGATACGAAAATGATGGAGCCGCGCGTTATCCGCAAATATGGAAGCGCTGATTGGGTTGGATAAATGGCCCCGTAAACGTTGCTTTCAAATAACAATCGAATCACCGACGGATGAAGGTTGGCGAGACTTCCCCGAGAGGAAACCCCCACATTGTTAATTAACGCATCTATACGACCAAATTCCTTGACCGCATCTTTGATCAATAAATCTGCTCCATCGGAATCGGAAACATCGGACAAAACAGCAATAACATTGCCGCTAATGGCTTTCAAATCCTGTAAGGTTGCGTTTAATCGCGCTTCATTTCGGCCATTAATCGCCACCGAATATCCCAAAAGTAACAGCTGCCGCGCTATTTCTTTACCGATGCCTCTGGATGAACCAGTAACAACAATAGATCCTTTAGTTGTTTGCATTCTTCTTGAAAAGTCGGCCCGTATATTCAATTTCTGGATGATAAGCCAAGGCGGTTAAGCTGTTGGTCCAAGCCAAGGCAAGGTGAACAAAAAAAGCAATCCAAACGGTACCGGATTCCAACGTAAGCAGGCACAACACGAATCCAAGAGGAATGGCCCCAAGGGTTTCGGCAAGGCCTTTGGGAATGTGGGTTGTAGCATAGAGGGCAATGTTTATTGCGATTGCTGGCCAAATACCCAAGGAATCTACCAAGGGAAAAAACAAGGTGCCACGGAATAATAACTCGTATCCAAATAGATACAGCGCCCATCCCAATAGATTAATTACCATGGTTTTATTCGTCCAGGTTTTAGCCCTAATCTGCGGGTAATTTTTCAAGTTTTCCGGTTTTTTTGCGGAAATAAAAGCCAAAGGAATTACCACCAAGGATAACCCTAAGGTCCATGCTATACTGAACCATGTCGTCTCGGAATTAAACCACAACCCAATTTTTTGCAACGTAAATTGTGGAATAAGGAACGAAAGAAAGAGCACTGGAATTAAACCTAACACCAAAAAACCAAAATACTTGGTAAAGAAAATGTGTTTCCGGCTTGCCTCATCAAAAGCGTATTTTGCGTAATATGAGGCTTTTAATTTTTGCGATTGAGCCACAAACCAATAAAGGATAAAACAAAAGGTTGTAATCAAAATGGCAGCAGTAGCGATTTGATCCTTTTGCGTTAAGTAAGGTACATTCATGATAGCATTATTTAAGGTATTCATTCGCTTTCCACCAAGACAAACAATCCGCAATGGCTTCCTCGATGGGCGTGGATGGCATTTTTAAAATGTCCCTTGCTTTGCTAGGATTGTAACATTGTTTCATGGTCGCCTGTTTTGACATGTGATATCCTAACTTCGGAGCGACACCCGAAATCCTTGCCCATGCAGAACTGAAAAACCCCACCGCGTAAATGATCGCATTGGGAACACGCTTCAGCTTGAAAGGCACATTGTTTACGTGACATGCCTTTTGAAACATTTGTGCAAAGGTCATGTTTTCATTTCCAGCAATGAAACAAGAACCGGGATCACCCCATTTTAAAGCATTGACGGCGGCAATAGCTACGTCTTTGGAGGCAACAAAATTCTTCATTCCAGAGGTATATCCCGGCAATTTTCCTTGCAGCAACGCCAAAATCATTTTACCTGAAGAGGGCCCTGAATCAAAGGGGCCAATCATGTACGTTGGATTAATGATAATGGCAGGAAAGCCCTCCTCGGCCTCCTTCAAAAGAAATTGTTGAGCCTTGTACTTGCTATCGACATAATCCATTTTGTAACTGTTTCCCATAAAAGGGGATTCCTCGGTACCCGGATTTTCAGGCCCTCCGTGACCAAATGAGTTCGCGGTACCAATTTGAATAAACCTCTGTACGCCTTTTTTCTTAGCCAAGTTCACCATACTAACTACCGCGTCGTAATTGATCTTGTAGATCATCGGACTACGCCTTGGCCAAATTTGAGTAGATGCGGCAACATTGATCACTGCGTCACATCCTTCAATCGCTTTTTCCATGGAATTCTCGTCCAATAAATTTCCACGGTATACTTCAATTGGGAGATTTTCTAAGGTCTTACAGGGGCTGTTGGGCAAGACGAAAACACGAACTTGATAACCCTGGTCCAGTGTTTCCCTGCAAATACTTGATCCGAGCATGCCATCCGCTCCTGTAATTAGCACTTTCATGTTTTTATCGTTTTGTTATTATTTCCAATCGTGCAGCATTAATGGACGCGAATAAATCCTGAAAATACTTATGCCGGTCTTTATGATTCACTTCGCTGATCAAATTTGCATTGAGCAGCTGTCGATCAATAACCGCTTTGGTATCGCCAACATAGCGTTCGTTCGTGGTGTGCAGGTAATTTAAAATGTTGTGTATTAAATATACCCCTCGTTTTGATGCACATTCGTAATAAAAAGTGGTGTCGGTATTTACCGTATCGTTTAAAAACAGGTTCAATTTAGCCCCACTGGCTGGCACGGCTGTTCCATGCTGAAACTTTTTTCCGTTCTCCGCCTGCTTTAAAAAATGGTTGAGCCATTCTTCCACAGCATCGATTAACCTCAATACTTGCTCAGCGTCCTTAAACCATCCTGATTCCCAGGCATAGGCGATTTGGCGCAGATAACCGCGCATCATTTCGCGGTCGACTATTTCGACGGTTTCCAATTGATTGTACAATTGTAAAATCTCCCTTCCGTCATTTAACGCCTCCTTGCTGATTCCGGTTAAGTCAAATTTTCTGTGTTCGTATTCGGGCAACAACAGGTGTGATTTTGCCCAAAAAAACAACCTGAAATGTACGATTTCAGGAAAGTTAAACGCTTGAAAAAAGTGGACATTGTTGACCGTTAAAAACAACTTTACCTGAGGCAACCTTCGCAGCTCTTTCATTCCGAATAAAATGCCGCGCAGGTAAATATCCATGGAGAATTCACCCGAAGGCGAATCTAAGTAATCAAAATCCACTTTTCGGTTGGTTTCCGTGGATAAGGCATCAAATGAAATTTTAAAAAAAGAGCAAACCTTTTCCACTTCATGAATGGTCATGGGGGTTTCATTGCGCATTCGACGATAAACGGCATCTGTGCTCAATGACAGAACATCGCTTAATACCAAACCCATCGATTCATCCGGTCCAATCGCTTTTCGAACATGATCAAAAATCTTGCTTTGTATATTGAGTGAGGCGTCCTTTTTCATGAAAACAGTAACAAAATTAAGCTATTCATGGATATAAACCCTATGCACACGATCGGAAATGCCCGTCATAAGCTCGTACGGAATCGTATTCATCCTTTGTGCCATTTCCAAAATGCTCGGAACATCGTCAAAAATTACCGCCTCATCTCCTTCTTGGATATTTGGTAAGGACGTAACGTCCAACATGAGCATGTCCATGCAAACTTTTCCAACCGTTGGACACCAAACGCCTTTGATTTTAACCCTTCCTTGGCCATTGCTCAAGCGTCGTGGAAAACCATCCGCATAGCCTAAGGGTAAAATTGCAATTGTTGTGTCTTGACTTGCAATAAAACTCCTTGAATATCCGACGCTCTCACCTACCCGAACTTTTTTTATTTGGGAAATCAAACTTTTCCAAGCCAACACGGGTTCAAGATTTAATTCAGGGGAACTGCTCAGTCCAAACATTCCAAGTCCGATCCGGACCATATCAAAATGGGACTTGGGAAAATTCAAAATAGCCTCTGAATTAGCCATGTGAAAAAGCACCGGGTAAGAAAACGATTGTTGAACTAGCTTTTGTACCGAAGAAAAGACCTCAATTTGTTGAAGGCTCATGGTTTGGTTGTCCCTGTTCTCAGACTCAGCAAAGTGGGTGAATACCGATTTCAATTGCACCTCCGGTTGTGCTTTAATGCATTCTACTAAGGTTTTTACGTCCAAGGGTTCAAAGCCTAAGCGGCGCATTCCCGTATCAATTTCAACATGAATTGGGAATTGTTGAACTCCATGCAAGATCAGATCACGAATCAATCGATCCAATTGACGGAAGGTGAAAACCGTAGGTTCTAACTGGTGTTCAATGCAATCATCGTAACTCTCGGGGTCAGGATTCAATACTAAAATGGGCAGTTTAACGCCATGTTGACGGAGCGCAACTCCTTCCGAGGTATATGCAACGCCCAAATAATCCACCCCTTGACCTTCTAGGAAGTGTGCCATCTGTTCCAATCCGGTTCCATACGATTGGGCCTTTACCATCGCAAGCAGTTTGGTTTTTGACTCGATTTTTGACTTGAAATAAGCCAAATTTTGCCGCAAGGAGGAAAGGTTAATTTCCAAGACCGTTTGATGTTGTCGCAGCCTAAACCTTGCGGCAAAACGTTCCATTTTTGCCTTGCGGGTTCCTTTAATCAGCACCATGGATCCCGCGGGAATAATCAAAGGCAATTGATGGGGTAAACCAATGTACACATGCTCCTTGGCATAAGGCTGAACCATGTTTTTTACCGTATCAAATAAGCCTAAAGAGCCCTCATCCAAGCCGATGTAAATGCAGCGCGGCCGATTTCCAGCCAAAGACACCATGTGTTGGAGCGATAAAGATAAGGTTTCAAGGTCGAGGTTATAGGTGTCGTTGAGCACCAGCGTTTCGTTTTTTCCGTAAAACGTTTCAAGACGAAGGGCTAAACGGGATAAATTCGAAGTTTCCTTTTCAATGCGCTGAGGATCTACCCCAAACTCCAAGGCCAAGCCAATGGCCATTTGTGCGCTGTTAACTGAGTTTACATCGTTGAAGGGGATGAAAGGAAGAAACTCCTGCGTTTTCTCCAAGAATGCTGGAACTTGGGATGTGCTTTCATGTACCGAAAAAGAATGAGGTGCCGCCTCCATGGCGCGGCAAAGGTCTTGGTCCAGCAAGTTGTTAAACCATGTGGTTACGATGAAATGGGACGGTCGAACCATATGCATTAGTCGGTCTAATTCTCCGGGTTCAGAAATGCCCATTTCAATAATTCCAAAGGTTGCATGATCGTTTAGCTCCAAAAGGGACAGGGCAACCCCGATCTGCGAATTATAGCTTTTAGGACTTCTTACAACGTGATAGTCCGCTTTGATCAATTCATACAACCACTCCTTGACCGTTGTTTTTCCTGCTTTTCCCGAAATACCAAGTATGGGAATGTTGAATTTATCCCGGTGCGCTTTGGCGATGCGTTGAAGGGCTAAAAGGGTATCATCAACCACGAGATAACAAGCCTCGGTATGCACGATTTTCGGCTCCTCGCCAACGATAAAAATCCGAATGTTTTTCCGATAGGCCTCTTCGGTGAAATCTACCCCGTTTCTAAATGGTCCCTTTAAAGCAATGAAACAGGCGTTCGACTCCTGCGTGTAGGAACGGGTGTCGATGCTAAGGTATTGAATATGCGTTTCGAAAACACCCAAAATACGCTTCGGGCCAAGCAGTGAAATAATCGCTGCCGGAGAAAAATTAAGCTTCAATGGGTAAGGGCGTTATAACAAGAACGACAAAGAGGTTTGTAGCTTTCCACTGCACCCACCAATACTTGAGTAGATTCCTCCGTAAAACGGTAAGAGAACTGAGCCAAATTACCGCATTCCACGCAGATAGCATGAACCTTTGTGACGTACTCTGCAATGGATAACAATGCGGGCATTGGGCCAAAAGGATTGCCCAAATAATCCATGTCCAATCCAGCACAAATCACCCTAACACCCCGATTTGCCAATTCTGAACAAACTTCCACAATACCGGCATCAAAGAATTGCGCTTCATCGATAGCAACAACGCGCTCGTCGTTAACCAACAATAGTATTTCATTCGAATGAGCAACTAAAATGGCAGGAACGGCACTGCCCTGATGGCTTACCACATCCTCATCGCTATACCTTCGGTCAATATCTGGCTTAAAAAGAATTAATTTTTGTTGGGCGAACTGGGTTCTTTTTACCCTTCGAATCAACTCTTCGGTTTTACCCGAAAACATGGATCCACAAATCACCTCAATCCATCCGTTAATTTTGTGTTCGGTCGGAAACTGCTCTAAAAACATGCTGATTTTCTTTTTAACAAATGTACTTGAATTAAATTAGTCAACACCAACCCTTTGCATTGTTATAGCGCCTATTTTTGTCCACAATCCGAAAAATATTTGAACAATGATAAAGGAACTTACCCAACGTTTGAACCAAGAGTTAGACCATTTCACGGATGGGGATGGAAGCGTTCAGAGCCTTGATGGCGCAATAAAGACCGCTCAGGAAATCATGGAAAAACTCTACATCCTTCGCTACAAAGCCTATGAAGTTGGGTTATTCGCCACAGCAGGGGAACCTTCCCGTCAAGAATTTGATTTAGATTTAAGCCCCATTGCAGAAGAAGAACTTCCTTCTGCGGTGGTGGAAAAATCCCCGAATGAAATAGAAACCCAGGACCCTATCAACGAACCCACTTCAACGGTTGAACCCTTCGTTGATTCCTTGGAAATCGCCGAGGTCCCTACAGCGTCTGTTGACATCCATGAAGTTACCGATGAAGAGCTGACAGTTGTTGATGCATCACCCAACGAGGTTGAAACCACCATAGCATCGGAACCAACGTTATTTCATCATGAAATGCCGATCGAGGAAGGAACTTCATCCTTCGATCTTATGGACTTAATTCATCAATCCAAAGGGAAACATGAAAAAATTGATGCCTTCAATGGTAATTATTCGCTCAAGGAAAAAATTACCTTTATCAATGCTTTATTTGGTGGGTCCAGTGAGTCTTTTGGAACTGCGGTGAAGCAAATTGACGGGTTTAAGTCTTTGGAAGAAACCTTTCCGACCCTTGAATTTTTTGCCTCCACCTTTCATTGGCAAGAGGCCGACCCCCAAACCTTACGCCGGTTTATGGAAAAACTCGTCGCAAAATATGCCTAACCGAATTGTAGGATTATTTTTCCTCCTTCTACCGCTTTCCTTTTTTGGACAAGAAGCGGAAAAAGCGGCAACTTCTGTGCTTAGTTATGCTCGAAACTTTACTTCCACCTTATGTTCTCCTGAATACGAAGGGCGAGGATACGTTAATCACGGATGTAGAAAAGCCGGTGCATTGATTGTGGATGAATTTAAACGCAATGGCTTATTGCCATATCTAGGAAACTACGATCAAGCGTTTAACCTCAACGTTAATACCTTTCCTAACCAATGCAAGGTTAAGTTTGGATTGCGAAAATTAAAACCGGGTAGGGACTATTTAGTTCACCCAAGCTCGGCGGGATACAAAGGAGTATTATCCTTGAAAAGGATGAGTGCTGCTGAAATCATGAATTACCGAATGGGAACCGCTCCTTCCAAAACGGCGATCGCATTTGTTGCAGGAAAAGTTCTGTCCGCAGACAGCGTGAAATTGGTGCGTTCGAAGTTGGAGAAAATTGCGCAAACCGAATGCGCCGTTGTCGAGTATACGCGTGAAAAGCTGACCTGGAGTGTCTCTAAGCAACGCTTTAAGTTTCCTTATATCACTTGTTTCGACACCCTTCAACGACGAAAAGATTCGAAAATAAACGTGAACATTGATAACGACTTCCTTTCACGATACGAAGTTCGAAATTGCTTCGGTTGGGTCCCGTCTGTAAAGCCCAGTGACAGCATCATTGTGGTAAGTGCGCATTATGACCATTTAGGAAGAATGGGAAAGAAAACCTATTTCCCTGGTGCCAATGACAATGCTAGCGGAGTGGCTATGTTGATGAGTTTAGCTCGGACTATACAGCAACAACCGCTTCAGAACCATTCGGTACTGTTCGTTGCATTTGCTGGAGAAGAAATCGGACTTGAAGGGTCCTTTGCGTTAGTGGAGTCGGGAATCCTTGACCTTAAAAAAATTTCCATGGTCTTGAATTTAGACATTCTCGGAAGCGGGGAAGAAGGCATTACCGTGGTCAATGGCTCGGTCTTCCCTCAGTTTTATCACCGCTTAGTTCAACTTAACGAATCCATTCCTGCTGTTCCAGTGGTAAAGCCGCGTGGTAAAGCCGCGAATTCAGACCACTATCCATTCTCTGAAAAAGGCGTCCCTTCGCTTTTTGTTTACACCATGGGGCCCAATAAAAATTATCATGATATCCATGATCGATATGAGAATTTATCGTTTGATCGTTTTGAGTCGCTGCACTACTTATTTGTGCGGTTTCTCAACCGATTTTAAAAAGGCAGTTTGTTCCCAAACTTGAATAGCCAATACTCCAACGAAAACCAGCAAGGCCCACAACAGGTTAACAAAAGGAAGGTTGTCGTACCAAAAAACACCTGCTGCAAACAAGAAAAACATCATTTGTAGGGTAATTAACAGCAAGGAAGGCTGTAAAATTTCTATAGACTTTGCACGATAGGGCTTATAGAAAAGTAGGACGTATAACAAATATAATCCTCCGTTTAATCCCAAAGTGGTTACTGTCATCGATACATTCTTGAAAAACACCCAAAGAAATAAAGAACAGAGAAATATCCAACAAAAACCAAGGACGAATTTAATGTTATTCATGGTTTTTTCGTGAGGTTACGAATGAGGTAAACCAACGAACCAATCACACCGAAAAGTAAGCCTGTTAAGGTCAAAAAGGGCGTTTGAAACGCAAAGTACTCATCAAGCTTGTGCCCCAAAAAACCAAAAATCGCCATGAATCCAACCATCTGAAATCCGAGCGACGAGTACTGAATGAAAGATTTTGGGGTTTCCTTTGGGTCAGTCATCCAACTTGACGTCCGCGGTAAAGGTGGCATGTGAAGTTGGCGACTTCATGATGCAAGATCCCTCGAAGATGGCGCCTTCCTGAATGACCAGTTTAGCCGTTTGAATATCTCCCTTGATACGTGCAGTTGATGTTAGGGTTAGTAACCCTTCGACCGTTACCTCTCCGTCTACCGCACCTTGAATTTCAGCGTTAACACAAACCAAATTTCCTTTGATTTTTCCCGTGGAGCCAATGATTACTTTTCCCGAACAAGAAATGTTACCGTTCATTTCACCGTCCAATAAAATGTTGGAATCTGAAACAAGATCACCGTTGATTTCTGTGCCCTGAACAATGTGGTTCATGGCAGTACTCTCTTCGTATTGTGCCGTGCTATTGAAGAAATCTTTTCGCTTTAACATAGTCTAATAGTTAAGGTCGTGAAACGACTTATATTCCTCAAAGTTATCGGATTCGATTAACTTTTTCAAATTTTCTTGGGTAATTATGAGGCATTTATTGTTTTGGTAATCCCCCAAGTCGTCGACCGAGGATTTATAGGTGTTGACATATTCGCGAGCAAGGGTAAGCGTTTTAAAGTCAGCGACTAACAATAAACTGGATCCTTTAAGGGTCAGTGCAGACGTTATTTTGAGCTTAGACTTCTTGAAGGTTTTGGTTGTAAAATCAGATACTGTACTCTTGAGGTCATCAAAATCCTCTTCAGCATCAACATCTGGCAAAATTAACACGAGCTGAACAACGGTATCATTGAACTTAAAAATGCCATTTGACTTGGGTTGATAAGGAGTAAATGACGATACGCCTTTGGATAAAATCCCAAGTAATTCTTTAGCCCTGTCCGCTTGGGGAGTTCCTGGTTTCTCCTCTACCAGGGCGTTTAATTTCGGAATTAAGGCCTTTTTATCGGTGGTAATTTGACCAAAAGCCATAGCATTTAACAGGAGGTACTCCGCCCTGTAAGCATTGTTGCGGTCATTTACTACCACTTTTTCTGTGAGATCAAACGCCTTTTTGTACTCCTTTAATTCGTATTCATGCAAGGCAAGTAAATATTCTTTTTCCGCTGCTCCTCTTGCCGCTTTGGACTTTTCAAAGAAATCCGGATCCAAAAAATAGTTAGCTACGTCTGATTTAGGATAATAGTTAATGATGTGCGTTTTATATACTTGCGCTTGTCCGGAGGATTCATTGATTTTATATAGCTGAAAGGCGGACGAAAGATCGGTGATATTGCGCGTGTTTTCCTCCAATACTTGTTTAAATTGTTCGGAAGCCAAAGACGGTTCATTCAACAATTCCTTATATAAATTACCTGCAGTATAACGGGCTTCAATTTCCCGTAGCACCGAGGCTGTGTACGCCGTATCGGAAAGCGGCAATCTCTTTCGTAAGGATTCTACATCCAGGGTATCTTCTCCTCCTTCAATATTCGGATTTGAAGCCATTAAACTGTCTTTTGGATCATTGGAAGCGGCGTTGTCTCCCGATAACAGTTTATTGGATCGCCGCCAATCGTCCTCATTCTTCCGATCGCCCCACATTTTTCTAAATTCATCGAACCCTTGCTGACGAAGCTTTTCATTGTTAAAAATCCATTTATTGCCATTGCCCAGTTGCGATCCTGCGTTCGCTTGGTCTTGCAGAGCACGCAACTTGGCGGCCTCCAATTCCTTTTTACGTTGAGCCTCTTCTTTCATTTGTTGAATGACCCCTTTTATAAAAGCCGTTTGGCTCTTTTCATCCATTTTAGCAATACGTTGCACACTGTCTTCATACTGAGCTATTTCAATTGCGCTAACTAAGCTGGCCAATTTGGCCACCTTGGCCAGGATGTCTTCGGCATTCGGATAATTCTCCGGCATTGCTTTGGCACATGAATCATAATATTTCTGGGCATTGAGGTAGGAGCGCTCCTGAAAAGACAGATCACCCAACCGCTCGTATGAAAGGGCTTTCTGTCGTTGGTTTTTTGTGCTGTAAAATGCTGATAGCGTATAATAGGATTTGGCTATCGGAGTATTTCCTCGGCCAAGTTCCATTTGAGCTTTCGCATAGTATATTTGATCCTTGTAGGCCGCATTTTTTTCATCGCGCAACATTTTATCCAACGACTTCTGGTCTTTATCGCTCGTTCCCAACACCGCGTAATTTAATTTTCCGTTGAACGCAATATCATAATCTGCCGATGGAGCAACGGTATTTTTAAATGCTATTCGGGCCGAATCCAATCGATTGTTGGAAAGGTACATTTGGCCAAGGATGAAACTCAGTCGTGCTCGTTCACGCTTGTTGCGGCATTTATCAACCGCTTGGCTCAGGGGAAAAATTACCTCATCCGGTTGCTTTTTCAAAAGGTAAAGCGCCGCTCTCGTTCGGTACATTTCATATTGAATCTTCTCATTCATTTCAGGCACATAGTTGTCGTCCGATTTTGGTACCTTATTTTTTTTAGAAAAGCGGGACCAAAGGGTCTTCTTTTTTTGAGACAATGCCGTCTTTTGTAACTCGTCTAGGATGGTTTTGGCCTCTGCTAAACGGTTTTGTTGCAAATAAATCCTTGCCATCCAAAGTTCGGCAACATACTTTGAAGGGTCTTTTGCGAAGAATCGTTTGGTGAATTGAAAGTTCTTCAAGGATTTTTCATACTCCCCTCGGTAATAGTAGGCCCGACCAATGGTTAACCAATTTTCATCTATCCAAGGATTGTACTCCGCTTCTTTTGGGCCATCCGCTGACGGCATGGCGTGATTTTGAATAACCTTGGTGCATTTCTTAATAGCCGTATCAATGGCTGAATGCATCGACTTACTTTCCTCTTTCGTGGGAGTAGCAAGCACTGGTAGCCAATCGTAAAAATCGTCTTTACGGTTTTTTTCATAACTCACCACGGCCATGGTTAACAATTCATTCGCGTTGAAATATCCATTGTATTTTGCCGTCATTCCATGATAGGTGCGGTTCATGAAAGCGTCTTTATTCACCGAACAGCGCCAAGCAGTTGATATCACTAACAACATCGGTAAAAAAACCCTGAAAAATTGAAAAGTTGGTTTCATGGGTGCGCGCGAAACGCTCATTTTTGATTTTTATTTTGGTTTTAGGCAATATTGGTGAAAACTTGTTGAATGTCGTCGTCGTCTTCAATTTTATCCAACATTTTTTCAATGTCTTGAAGTTGGTCTTCCGTGAATTCTACAGGTGAAGTTGGAAAGCGCTTTAAACTGGATTTCAATACCTCAATGTTCATGTCCTCGAGGGCTTTCGCCAGGGTTCCAAACGCAGTGTAGTCCCCGTAAACCGTGAGCGATCCATCGATTTCTTCAATTTCTTCGCAACCAGCATCAATAAGCTCAAGTTCCAAGGTTTCCAAATCTAGGCTATCGGAAGGGGCTAATTCGAATACGGATTTTCGGGAGAACATGAATTCCATGGATCCGTTGGGGACCACTCCCCCACCCGCCTTGTTAAAATAGGATTTTACATTCGCTACCGTTCTCGTGGGATTGTCTGTGGCACATTCAACGTAAACCAACACACCGTGAGGCCCTTTTCCCTCATAATTGACCTCTAAAAAGGAAGCAATGTCTTTTTGTGCGGCACGTTTAATGGCCGCCTCAATGTTGTCTTTCGGCATGTTTTCCGACTTCGCATTCTGTATCGCGGTTCGCAACTTAGAATTCGTCAATGGGTCGCTTCCGCCTTCTTTTGCCGCCATGGTAATGGCTTTACCCAGTTTAGGGAACATTTTGGACATTTTGTCCCATCGTTTTTCTTTGGCTGCCCTGCGGTATTCAAATGCTCTTCCCATAATCAAAGTTCAATAGTTACAAAGTTAGAAGAATCTACCTTAAAATTCAAACCTTCACCTCAGAACGTATGAGGCTATCAATGTAACCCAATAACGCTTCTCTACCCTCTCCGTTGGTGGCTGAGGTGGCAAAAAAAGGAGGGAGTTCTTCCCACGTTTCAAGAAGGGCCTCTTGCAGTTTCATCAGGTTGCGTTGGGCTTCGGCACGTGAAACCTTATCCAATTTCGTCAACACTAAGGAAAAAGGGATTTGTTCTTCACCGCACCAATTGATGAACTCCAAGTCAATTTTTTGCGGTTCCAGACGAACGTCGATTAAGATAAAAACAAGGGTTAGGTTTTCCCGATGCCGCAAATAACTCGAAATGAGTTTTTGCCACTTCTCTCGTTGGTTTTTCGATACTTTCGCATATCCGTACCCGGGAAGGTCTACTAAATACCAAGCGTCATTGATGATAAAATGGTTAATGAGCTGGGTTTTTCCCGGCGCACTCGATGTTTTTGCAAGATTTTTCTTGCTGAGCAACATGTTAATCAGCGAAGATTTACCCACGTTTGATCGACCGATAAAAGCAAATTCAGGGAGTGTTGGCTTGGGACAAGCCTTATAATCCGAATTCGACATAACGAAGGTCGCAGCAGAAATTTTCATGAAACAAAGGTAGTCAATCCGACCCCTTGAACAAAACCAAGGCTTTATTGTTAGGTTATTGTGGGAGTTTACAAAATTAAAGACGTCGAAATATTGGTGGGTATTAAAGCCCATACCTTGAGGATTTGGGAGCAACGCTACGGAATGCTTGTACCGGAACGAACCGAGACCAAAATTCGAATGTACACCGATGAAGAATTGGTTTACTTGCTAAACGTTCGTATACTTTTAGACCACGGCCTAAAAATATCCAAGATTTCAGCTTTGAGCGCTGCTGAGATTCGTGAAAAGGTAGCGGAAATAAAACTTGGAACTCCGGCTGGAGCCAGTCAAGAAAAATTGATTTTAGCACTGGTAGAAATGGATGAGTCTTTGTTCAATAAAACGTTGGACGATATCATCGTCAATTCGTCGTTAGAACGAGCCTTCAAGGAATGCTTAATTCCGTTTTTTGATAGGATAGGTGTTATGTGGTTAACGAATTCGATCAATCCCGCTCAAGAGCATTTTATTTCGAACCTCATCCGTCAAAAAATCGTAGCGGAAATCAATCAGTTGCCTGTTCCCGACCGCAATTCACCTGTGGTTATGCTTTATTTACCCGAACATGAATGGCATGAAATCGGCATCTTATTTTATCAGTACCTGTTGAGGGTTAAAGGAGTTTTCACCATTTACTTGGGGCAAAGTTTACCCTATGATTCCTTGTTAATCGCAATAGAAAAAGTGCGCCCGGATGTTTTGCTAACTTCTTGGTTAACCTCGGTGGAGGAACATTACGTTAAAAACTACTTCAAACAATTGCGGGCCGCACAGCCAGAGTTAATGATTTTAGCAGGCGGGGCCCAAATTGGAATTCATAAAGATGTGGTAAGCCCTTATGCTATAACGGTTCAGTCGTCTGAAGTTTTGTTGGAGCTTATTAAAGCACCACATTTACAATTTTCCCAGGAACAACAATAATTTTCTTGGGGTTTTTTCCTTCAAGCCATTTCACGGAATCTTTGTGCTCGAGAACCGCTTTTTGTACTTCATCTATTCCATAATCGAGCGGAAGGTTCAGAATGAAGCGCATTTTTCCGTTGAATGAAATAGGGTAATCGTAAGCCGATTCCACCAAGAACTCAGGATTAAAGGTTGGATAGGTAGCGTCGCACAAAGAACCGGAAGCGTGTCCCAATTTTTCCCAAATTTCTTCGGTTATGTGAGGGGCATAGGGTGCCAGTAACACCGTTAGAGGCTCAAGGATCTCTCGATGGTTGCACCGAGCGTCGAGCAACTCGTTAACGCAGATCATGAAGGTAGAAACCCCCGTATTGAAAGAAAATCGATCCAAATCATCCCGTATTTTTTTGATGGTTTTATGCAGGATTTTCCAATGTTCTTTCGCGGGTTCTGTTGTGGACACTTCAAATGTTCCCTCCTTGTGAAAGAGTTTCCAGTATTTCTTCAAGAACCCATGAACTCCAGTAATTCCTTTGGTGTCCCAAGGTTTACTTTGCTCCACCGGTCCCAAAAACATTTCATACATTCTAAGGGTGTCAGCACCAAAACGTTCCACCAATTCATCCGGTGTTTGTACGTTGTATTTCGACTTGGACATTTTTTCAATTTCAACTCCACACACATACTCACCGTTGGCTCCTAGAATGAATTCCGCATCCTGAAATTCAGTCCTCCAAG
>Ga0129333_10000968_pt1 | contig 25387 bp, 19 predicted proteins | sample CPB6_08_DNA_FD_94474 | JGI IMG/M metagenome (GOLD analysis project Ga0129333, IMG submission 94474) | Freshwater to marine salinity gradient microbial communities from Chesapeake Bay, USA - CPBay_Sum_0.6_0.8_DNA | ecosystem: Environmental > Aquatic > Marine > Coastal | place: USA: Chesapeake...
AAGAAGAAAAAAGATTAGCAGCTGAAGCAAAAGCAGAAGAAGAAAGAAAAAGATTAGAAGAAGAAAAAAGATTAGCAGCTGAAGCAAAAGCAGAAGAAGAAAGAAAAAGATTAGAAGAAGAAAGAAATAATGCAGTATCAGAAGCAAATAATCTCATCAATGATGCATTGCGATATAAACTCACAAATGTTCAAGAAGCTATTAAAAAATTACAACAAACAATTCAAGCTGCTACTGACCTTGAAAATATAGATAAATACATCAATGATACTCGACAAATCATTAGTTTTACAAACCAACTTAAAAAAGAAATGCAAAAATGTGATAAAACAAAGATTGAAAATGCCAATGAACTTAAAAGTTATTACGAAGAAAAAACTAAACAAGATATAGAGAGTATTATAACAAAAGGTGCAATGTCGTATTTATCAGAAAAATTCAATATTAAATCATTATACGATACAGTATATGTATATGTTATTCTTCTGGTAATATTTTTAGGACTTCTTTATTATAATTTTACATCAATTTTATACTTTAGATGGTATATAGATTTATTCCAGATGAATAACGAACTATGTATGAAAAATAGTGTGTCAGAATTAGAAATAGAAACTACTCGTCATAATCTCCATAGATTTTTAAATAATCTTAATAAAGATCATCATAACTACTCATATATCCGCGAACAATATGAAAATACAAGACAATATCTTTTAGTATATTCAATTATAATTATAGCACTGAGTTCATATTTTTCATATTATGAACCAATAGCACGTTTATTTACAGCAACAGCAATAGTTTTACTAATATTTTATTACATAATGAACTTGCAAATAGAAGCAGGGTTTAAATCAATCAATACCAAATTATCAGATCAAAATAGTGATATTTCTGTATACAAGAATGCTTATGGTATATTAAATACAATAATATTAGAAAGCAATATACAAAATGATATCATAGATTTTTATTATAACGATTTTAATCAATATGAAAGAACATTAGATAAAGTTATTGAAAATAATATAGCATCTTACGAGAATCTATCCAACTCTTCAAGAATCAATAAAATCAAACAAGAAGCATATGATACAAAGGATTTTCTCAAATATATAACTTTGAACAAATTATCCCCGTATTATATGAAATATTTTGACAACATATTCATAAGATTAACAGATGACGAAGACAATAAGGTTTATTTATCCGATTTAGTAGAAAAGAGCATAGATTATGAAAAAATAAAAGAAAACTTTAATAAAATAGCCTCATATATAGAAGTTATATTAGAATCAAGCGAACAACAAAATAAGAAACTGGAAGATATATTAGTACATATTAAAAACAATTACCCTATATTTACAACCAGTTCAATAACAATACAAGATATTCATAAAGAAATAACACTTTTTTATTATAAGCAACCATTTTTCGACAAAGAAATAACAGATAATGAAGCATATAAATATGGTCAAAAATACAGTTCTACACTAAACTCTTCGCATAACGAATTGAAAAATATGAAATCCACAGGAGATGTAAAAGATATTAATAAAATTATTTCACTTTTAAATGAAATCGAATATATGTTAGATAATAATGTATATAGCAGTTTATATAATAAAGTAAATAGTGTTATAGAATCAAATATGCCAAAATATGTATCTGTTCCGAATAATGATTATATAGCTTATTTATATAAGCATAAAGATTTATTATTCACAGATAATTATGATAATCAATTTCAAGAAACTATAAATGATATGAAATTGCAAGGAAACAATATATATTATTATATAATATTCATTTCTATTATATTTATGCATTTATTGCATTATTTATATAGTTATTTAGAAAACCCTCATTATTATTTGATAGGATTTATAGTATTTATTATAATATATGGATTTATAACACGAGGATAGAGATAAATAATAATGTAAATTAATTTATTTATAATATATAAAGATTATTGTATAAAGGTATTAAATAATGAAGCCATTATCGCTGATATTGGCATGTACTATAGATGGTGGAATAGGATACCAAAACAAGATACCATGGGATATTCCAGAAGAGATGGCAAAATTTAGAGAAATTACAAAATCTCATAAACACAGACATAAGCAAAATGCAGTGATTATGGGTAGAAAAACATGGGAGTCAATTGGAAAACCACTTGTTAATCGTGTAAATATTGTAATAACACGAGATAAAAGTTATTGTTGCAATGATGTACTATTTTTTGATAATTTGAATTTAGCAATTGATTATTGTAATTGTGATAAAACAATAGAAAAAATATTTGTGATAGGTGGGTCGTCATTATACGATTACTGTATTGAAAATTATTATCATCTTGTGATATATTTATCTGTAGTATTTTTTAATAATTACAAAAAAACGGATACATATATTAACATGTATAATTTATTTAAAAACTTTGATCTTGTGAAAGATCACAACTATTCAGAAGAATCAAAAAAAAAGTTATTTGCATCATATATATGTTATCCAAAACAACCCAAGTATGATAAACTTCGTTCTAAGTCATTATGAACAAAATAGAATAATTAAATAAACACACTACATAAAAATGCTTCAATATAAATGGGTTCTCTTCCTCTGTTAGTCAATACTAACATATGATCTATTTCTGCAGCAGATTGAATTATTGATATTTTACTTTTGTTTGACATTATTTTTAATAGATCTTGTAATATATCAGGTATTGAAATATTGTATTGAAATATTTGATAAGAAAGTTTACGTATTTCATCTAAATTATTTTGCTTTTTATCAAGATTATTGACAAAATCTTTTAAAGGAGGATAATTAAGAGAACAAAAGTCTTCAGTGACAAGTTCTTTATTTTTACTTTCAATATAAGCAATATAGATTGCTTTAATAAGATTTCTTGTTTTTATTTTTGCTAAGTATGGATTTAATTTTATTTTCAGATATTTGGTAAATATAGATTTTATATCACTATGTTCAAACAAAGGCATTCTGATAAGTGCGAAACGACTTTTTACAGGAACATCTATCTTGTCTAATTTATGTGTAGTACATAAGAAATAAACATTATTGGAGAAGTTTTCCAAAATTATGCGAAAAATACTAAATTCATCAGGATTTAATACATCAATGTGTTTTAATATAATAAAATGTTTACGGTTACTGATATTTTTATTTTTAATAATTCCTGTCAAAAACTTTCCAATATTTGCAAACTTTTTACACGAAGAAGGATTGGATAAATCAATTTCCAGAAAATATTGATTATGAAAATATATAATATCTTTATTATATATACATTCTTGCCTGTATATTGTTTTTATGCCAAATTTGCATTTAATAACTTCATTAATAAAGATATCTGTTGGAAATCCATAACAACCATATAATAAAGCATTTACTTCTGTTTTTTTCAAGAATTCATACATTTTATTATAATATTGATGTTTGCTAATAATTGTTTTAAAATTGTTTTGTAATAATGTCCAGTAGTCAGAATCATCACACATATATCATTTTAATATATAAACAATTATTATTTTATATAATTTAACAGATGAATAAGAATCCATATGATATACTTGGTATATCTCGTAATTCAACAAAAGAAGATGCAAAACGTGCATATAGAGAAATAGCATTATCAACACATCCGGATAAGTTAATTCATATAAAAGATGAAGTGGAAAAGAACATAAAAATTGAAAAATTCAAAGAAGCAACTGTTGCATACGATAGAATTATAAATGACAAAATAGATTTTTACGAATATGATGATAGAAACTGGAATGATGTATTGAACACGTTTTTAAATAACAAAAATGAAGCATATAATATAATAAAGGATGTATTTTTTGATATAGCTTCTATATATATTAATAATAAAATCAGACCAAAAACATATTACAAACCTCGCAATGAACCTGTAAAGAAACACGACATTACTTTAGAAGTATCTTACAAAGAAATAATGAAAAATAGTAAGAAAAAATTGAGACTATTTTTAGTAGATGTTGAAGAACCTGTATTTTTTGATGTTTACTGCGGTAGTTTTCCTCTTGTTGTAAAACAATATTTTGACGAAGATGACATAGAGCATGAAATACATGTAAATATGAAGATAAAAGAATTGGAAGGGTTTGACAATTTTATTAATGATAAAGGTGAAATTGATATTATAACATCGTTAAATATATCAATTAAAGAACATATACTTGGTGTGGAGAAAGATATATTATATGTTGATAATAATATAATTAAGGTACATATACCGGAATTATCAGAAGAAGTTATAAAAATAGATGGGATGGGAATTAATGGAGGTGATTTATATATAAAAATATCTTTAAGTAGTATTGGAAAAAAAGAATGGAGTAATTTAAACGAAGGAGACAAAACAGAAATGATAAGAATATTAAGAAAAATATAATAAAACTATATAAAGATTACAATTGTAATATGAATCATAAAAGAGATAGAACGAACAATGCCTGTAGCTAAAAAAGTTGCCACCAAAACCGAAGCCCCTGCCGCTGTTTCCAAAAAACCCACTGCTAATGCTAAAAAAGAAGAAGTTGTAAAATCAGAACCTGTTGTAAGCGAGCCAACTGAAGTCAAAGATTCTGGAAGCGATCAAGTTATCACTAATCTTCTCGAAAAGGTAAATTCTCTTGCCACACATCTCAAAGCTGTTCAAAGTTCACTCAAACTTCTTATTAAAGAATATGACAGACAAAAGAAGATTGTAGAAAAAGTTCAAAAAAAAAAAGAAAAAGCTAAGAAATCACCATCTGGTTTTGCTAAACCTTGTAAAATTTCCGACGAACTTTGCAAATTTATCGGTGTAGCAAGTGGAACCGAAATGTCTCGCACTGATATCACAAGACACATCAATTCTTATGTAAAGGAAAACAATCTTAACAATCCTGAAAATCGCAGAGAATTCTTCCCTGATAAAAAACTCAAAGCTATTCTAAATGTCAAAGATGGAGAAAAAGTAACTTATTTTGTTCTTCAAAGACTCATTGCTCACCATTTCCCTCCCAGTGCTGCTAAACTCGCTCAAGCTACTGCCAAGACTGCTTGAATGACATAATAGGCGTATATGTGTTATTTTTATATTTTTCATTATATAATGATTAAATAATATGGAAGAATTTAAAACTCACAGAAACTTATCATTACTTCAAACTGCTTGTAATAGAATGTTACAAGATAAATATAATATCAATTTAGATGAAAAAAAAATTGAAGAACTTGTAATATCTATCATGAATTCAATATCAAATGAATATTCTAATTCCAGATCATCATTAAGTGAATTAAATACTCTTGCATTATCAAAAATTAAGGGAATATTTGATAAATATAAAAATCATGAAGATTCGTCAAGTTTGCAGCAAGTACAACCAGTACAACAAGTTCAGCAAGTTCAGCAAGTTCAGCAAGCGCAACAAGTTCATCAAACACAGCAAGTACAACAAGCACAATATGCTTCTCACTCTTCTCAACAAAAATTTTCAGAAATGAATACAAGACAACAAATAATAAAAGATAAAGAACATTTTATTGATGAAGATACTATTAGTTTTAAATTAAAAGAGTTGGAAAAGCACAGAATGATAATTCCCCAAGTTCCGCAAACACAAAAAGAAACAGTTTCAATATATGAAGAAAATGAGTATACCGAATACAGTAAACCAGGAACATTTTCATTTATGATACCTCCTACTATTAACAAAAAACAACTTTCAAAAAATCTTATTGTAAATAGTGCATTACGCGATTGGATTTTCAAAATAAATAGAAATCATCTCGTTCATAATATCAATATAAACTTGGAAAATATTATTCTATTTCCAGATGTCTTATGTTTACCTAAATACATATCCTTTATTACACCATGTGTATATATGTATATTTCTGATGGAAGTAATACTGTATGTTACATATTTACACAAACTTATGAAACAGAAAAATGGGGAATGTGGAAAACAACAGATGATATAGAGAATATTAATTTAAAAGGAAAACAGTGGACATTTGTTTTGAAAAACATGTTGGATGAAGATATTAATCTCGGTAATGATGCTTTAAAAATTTTGAAAGTAGAACACTCGGATGATGTATATAACCTAACTATAGAAAAAGCAGATGAAGTAAATGTAGGAGACAGTCTTTGTATATATACAAATAAAGGTAAAAAGAATACAAAAGTTCTTAGTAAAAAAGAAAACGATATTTCCATTAAAATGTCAGATGTAGATAATATAAGTATTGAAAATTTTATTAATTCAACATATATGAATGTATCCAAACAATTTGTTTTTATTATCAAATATCACTATGATGTATAATATATCCGTGGTTTACTTACAAAAACTCTAATAGAACAATCAGTGCAAATACTGATATAGTTATTAACTCCAATTTATAGGATAAATTAAGTTTTTCTAAATCTGTCAAAGATTTCTTATCATCATTTTCTATTGAACTATTCATATTTGATGCAAGTATATATAAGAGAATTAAGAGAGAGGTTTGTATTAAAATGTGCAGTGCTATTGAAGAAGAGTTTGAATGCATGTTAAACTTGTTGAATATTATTCTTAGTTTATAATCATCCATGTTAACTATAATCATAACGATAGCAAATATCAAAATATAAAATATCAAATATATCACTATTGAATGGTATAATGTAGTGATATAATTTGTTTCTATTAATTTTTCTGTTATAGCTAATGAAATCTGTCTAAATATAAATATTGATACTATTAATATGACCTTGTCATCTAATGTGCTTTGAAGATTTGTAGCAGGATCTAAATTATTTGCTACAAAAGAATTATAAAACTCATCTTGTGATTTTTCTATAATCTTATTATCATCATTAATGTTCTTCAAATACTTATTCCATAATATTTCATAATTGGAAACTGAACCACTATTACTTGCTGAAGTATACTTAAGACGCTTAATTACATCATCAAAATACTCCATCATTTTTTTAAGCTGATCACTAATATTTTTAGATTCAGCACCACCACCACCATTAACATGACCATTTGAAGAACCGACTTCTATTGTTTTTTTTTCTGTTGTATTTTGTGTATGATTTGTTGTTGTAAACATACTATTAAGAGTTTCGATATCAGATGAAATAAATGAATTCATACGCGATAAAGAAGGGCTTAAAGGAGAATAATCTATGGTTTTTTGTTGAAGAATATTACTGTATTGTTTGTAAAAACTATCCCAATAATTGGTTTTGAAATCTTTGTAAGATTTAAGAATTTTTATATTTGTTTCAATTGTTTTAATTTCATTATTTTCATATAAGAGTTCATCACTTATTTTTGATATCTTTTCTTTGATATCTGTTTTAATTAATTTATTTTTAACCCATAATTTTAAATTAGATTTAATAGATTCTTCAATATATTTATTAATAGTAGCAATGTGATTCAATAATTTGCCCGATATATTATCAATATCATCAAAATCTTTGATATTGATTTTATTATCTATATCCGTATTTATTTTAGAGATTTCTTCGATATCCTTCTTGGCATCTCCTTGTGATTTACCTGATTCAGTTTTTTTATTTAAATCAATATTTTTTATATCAGTATATACTATTTTTATATATTGTAATATTTTTTCTTTTACATTTTTTTGTTCATATATCTTATTTAATGTTTTATAATCATTTAATAGGTTATCAAGATTATCTTTGATTTTTTCAAATTGTTCTACATTTAAATTTTGTGTGTTAAATGCTGTTCTAGATTCGTCTGTATCATCTATTTCATTATCTTGTTTTTCATTCATATCCCCACCTTCTTGTTGGGATGTACTACTAATTGTTTTTATTTTATTATAAATTGAATTATTTGCAATTGTTTCTATTCTTGCATCATCACCACCACTTGATGTTAATGTTATAGTTTGTACATTTTCGGGTATTTCTGCTGGTTCTGATGCTACTTTTGCTGGTTCTGGTGCTTGTGCTGCTTCTTTTGAATCTGATTGTATTTTATTTTCTATATCTTTAAACATTTTATAATATCCTATATTAAACATTATTTTATCAACTTCGTTTTTAGAGTCAGTACCATTCATATCATCAGAAGAAGATGTAGTACTAACAGGTTCTCCATCTGCAAATTCTGCTGCTGGTGGATCTGCTGCTGGTGGACCTGCTGCTGGTGCTGGTGGACCTTCTTCTGCTGGTGCTGGTGGACCTTCTTCTACTTGTGCTGGTGGACCTTCTTCTACTTGTGCTGGTGTTTTTTTTATTTTATCTAATAATTCATTAATTGTTTTTTTGCAATCTTCTTTGATATTTTTATTACCATTTAATTCTTCTAAAATGTTGTATTCAGGCGAATATGTGTTTATATTTAGATTTTCAATTTCAGATAAAAGTGAGTTAATAAATTTTTCAGCGTTTTCAAATTTTATACAATCTTTATTTGAGATGTATTCTTGATAAAATTTCACAAAATTTGTTATATTATCTGATTTATAAGAAATAATATCATTTATTATTTTACATTCATCCGATTGGTCATTGCCAGAATATTTTAAAATATTTTCTGTTTTTATACTAGTCAATACTTTATCTATAATATCTTTATTTGTTTTTTCAGATGAGTTATCTCCGCATAAATATTTGATATAGAACTTTATAATATCATTGCCGTTTTTACTACTATTAACGATTAATTCAATTCTTTTTATATCCAATTGTAGTATTTGTTCTTTTTTCTTGTTGATATTTATGAAAGTTTTAATATTATCGCATTTAAAATCTTCCAAAAAACTTGGAAGATTAGAATCTTGTATATATTGTATTCTTTCTCCCAATTTACATAAAAAGGTGTTTATTGCTTCATATTTTTTTGATTGATTATTTGATGCTGCTGATGCTGTTGATGCTGATGCTGATGCTGATGCTGATGCTGATGCTGGTTCTGATGCTGGTTCTGATCGTATAAGTGTATGTTCATCACCACCAGTACCACCATTTAAATAAGTTTTAGAAAAATTCAATTGTTCCAATTGTTTATTTGTTATTTTATCAATGTCTTCTTGTTTTTCAAAAAATCCTTTTTCTATCAATTGTTTTAAAATATCTTTATCTAAATCCTTGATTTTATCTTTAGAATATTTAAATATTAATTTTTGATATTTTTCATTAGTTATGTGTTTATATAATAAATTAATATAATCTGTATCTTTTGTATCACTTGTATCATTTGTATCATTTGTATCATCTGTTTTATTTACAATACTTCTTACTATTGTATCAGCATCTTCATCAGATTTCTCATTTAATTTAGTTGATAATGTTGATAATTCACTATCACTTATTTTATCTTTATTTTGCAATGTTTCTATTAGTAATGGTGTATTTTCAATAAGTGTATCATCAATTTCTCGTGATGATTTTGTTTTTTTATCTAAATTCGAAAACTTATCAGGATTTGTTTTATATAAATCTTGTAATTTTTTAGTATTGGTTAAATATTTTTTAATAATATCTTTATCTACGTCTACTAAATATTCGTGTTTAATTAAATTAATATTCTCACCAATACCTTCCCACGCTTCTTCTGTGATATATCTTAATTCTTCTGCTGTAATTTTTTTATAATATTCTTGTTTTAATGTTTTGAATTGTTCTGCTGTAAAATATGAGAAATTTTCAGGACTTATACATACATTATCATTGGTTTGACATTCAGTTGATGTTGCATTACCCTTACATTGTTCTGTTTGGCTTGCTTTTTTTTCAAAAACTTTATTCAAGTCAATATTGGGAGGAACATTTCCAGGGGTTTGTAAAAAGCAATAGTTACCTTCTCTTATGCTTTTTAAATTTTCACTTATTTTGCTTTTTACATTTCCATTTGTTCTGAGTTTTTTAGATATATTGTTTAAAATATAATCTATTACTTTTTTAGTATTTCCACTATCATCATTGGCAGCACCTAATAAAGATTTACTTATTAGAGTTTCAAAATATTTTTCTATTTTGTCAAACTTGTCATTGTTTCTATTTACAAATAGTTGCGCTTCATTTAATTTCTCGATAAAACATTGATATAAAGTTCCACGGCACTTCTTTTCATCATCACCAGTTAAAACATCTTTAAAAAACTCAAGAAGTTTATCATATTCCACTGATTCCATTGGTGTCACAATAATCTTTTCAAGTTCTTTTTCCTCTTCTTTTATTTGTTTTGTCTCTGATAAGTTTTCTTCATATTCCTTTAATTTTTTTAATGCAATTCTATTTAATTGTTTAACTTCTTTTATTAACTTGCCAATACTGGGATCACAGCCATCTTTTTTTTCTTCAATTTCTTTTTCTTTTTCATCAATTGACTTACTAATTTTGAAATATTCCTCGTTATTATTTGTTTTATAGTTTTCAACCTTTTCTTGAATATTAGCTTTTAATATTTTAATACGATTTTCAATAATGTTTTTTTGTAATGACTCAACTTTGGTTTTTTCAGAAAGTTCAAAAAATCTATCTACCTTTTCCCTAATACTTAATTTAGAATAAATGTCTTTTTGACGAGAAATACTGTCATTAATTACATCATTGATATTACGTTGTCTTCCAGCAACTACCATTATTCAATGAATATATCTCTAAATAACACAAACAAAAAAGAATAACAACAATTACATCATTGCAAGAATTGACAATAAAATCCATGTAGCAAGTGTAAATGAACTGAGAGTTTCTCTTATTTTTTTCTTATAATAATAGTCATATCTCGTCTCATTTTTTTCAGGATCTTTATCACCTGTCATTTGTATTATAATTCCAACAATGGATATAAAATATAAAATCCCAAGATGAAATATAATTCTACGCGCACTTTGAAGTTCTTCACCGGGTATTAAATAAAAGTAATACAATGTACTTGCCATACTTGATAAAATACTGGATTCTCCACTGTATAACTGTGCAACTGGTTGATTGTAGGAAACGCTAACAACTGCAACTATAAGAAGCAAAAATACACTATATAAAAATACGTATAAAATATAAATATCTTTGAAGCTGGTGACAAAATTTGTATTTAAAGCCCAATCTATTAGCGAAAGTGATAGTAATCGAATAAGAAAAGTTATTCCAATAAATACCAATTTATCTTCTTTAGAAATCTTGAAAGCATTAGCAGTTTCATTATCTTCTATGTCATCCAAAACATTTTGCAACATTTGTGTTTTTTTCATGTTATCAGATGAATTATTGAGAATTACATCAAGTTTTTCTGTATATTTTTGTAAAGGTCTATCGCGTTCATAATCATCTCTCATTTTGTCAATATTTTCATTGTATTTAACCTTCTTGTAATCTTCTTCATTCTTTATTTTCCTTATTTCATTTTCATCATTCTTTATACTTTCTTCAAGCTTTTCTGTAAAAGGATCTCCTCCTGCTGTGCTTGATTGTTCACCTTTTTTGTTTTCATCATCTAAACCAAAAGTTTTTTTTAAGTTATTTTCAATTGTTTTACCTTCTTTATCTTCATCTTTATAATATTCTTTTAATTGATTTTTTATCATATTTATTAAAATTTTTCCTTCGTAATCTTTTATTTCGTCTAACTTTATTTGATATAAGTTTTCATCTTTTAAAGCATTTTTGTCTGTTACACTCATTATTTTATTGTATTCTGTAACAATTTTACTTATCAAGTCTTTTCTTTCTTCTATTTTATTTTTTATTAATTTTTTTTCATACATGATCTTAGCAAATACATCTGGATTACTTTTCAAAATACGATTTAATTCTTGGTAAAAAATATACTTTTTTTTGTTGAAATTGTTGACAAATTCATCATTAATAAAATTCAAAGAATTACCTTTTGATGCATATACACCAGAAGGTTTTAATTCTTCTAAATTAACAAATTTATATTTCAATTCATTCAAAAACTTCTGAAACTCATCTTTGTTAAAAAAGTTAAGCATTTCTCCTTATTGTTATTCGTAGATAAAAAAAATTAGTAGCTCTTACCTGTCATCGCTAAAGCCCATATTAATGAAATTACCAATAATATAACAACCATTCCTGATATAATATAGATATATGTGTTTCTGAAGAAATAATTGATTATTTTTAATAACATAAGGATAATAATAGACCAAGCAATTACTACAAAAATGGTAATATGATAAATATTATTGTTATTATAAGGTTGGTAATCTTCTTCAAGAACAGCTAATGCTGAGAATAATTTTTCTGTATCTATATTATTTTCTTCTTTCTTATTATTATTTCCATCTCCATCCGCGCCCAATAAAGGAAATAAACGCTTCATTTTTTCAACAGAGGTTTCACTTGTCCCATAAAAAAATGGGAAATAAGACATTGGTAAGTTTTTCACTGGTAATAAGTTTATATTGTCAGGATCTTGTTTGAATTCTTTTAAGTCATCTTGACTACCTATTAAATATATGTTATTCGTCATTACTATATTAATTAGATAATAAAATAGACTATTGAGATTAATATAATATAATTTACAGCAACGGTATATATTGCATAATTAGTATCATTTGCATTTTTTGTTATACCAAGAGCAATATCTCTACTCATATCAACCTCAATGATATCTTTATAATCTTTTTGATATTTTTCTATTTTGTTTTTGATATATTTAGATGCCGTTATTGATTCTCCGATAGCATTATCAATATCATTTGTACATTTCTTATTATCATTATAACAATCTTCAATTGATGTTAAGATATAGGTAAGATTTTTATTAGAAAATTTAAAAATATCCTTTTCTTCTATTTCTAAAATATCTACAATGTTTTTCTTATGCCCTTCAATTTCATTTATTAATAATTTATAACTTTCTATTTTATCTTCAAACCCTTTTTTGTATGTTTTTATTACATCTTCATCTTTGTTTTTACTATCATCTATTTGAACTTTGTTATGATTTGATAAAACATTCAATAATTGTAATAAATTATCTATATAAGAATCGACTTTTTCAACATTACTATATTTAGTATTTTCCATATTTAGTACATCAAATAGATCTTTATCGTAAATAGAAGATCTATTTATATTGTTATAGTTTGATATAATATATTTTGTAAGCTTCCCATTTTGCTTTGGAATATTGGTGTTTGTAAGCACTCCATTGATATCACTAAAAGTCTTAACAATTCTTTCTTCTAATTCGTCTACTATATTTTGATCTTTTATGGTTTGCAGTATTTCTTCTCTTTCTTTTATTAATTTATTTACTTTTTTGATATACTCTAATTCTAAATTGAATGATTTTTTAGTTAGATAACTATTTAAAGTTTTATTGAAATTATTTTTTTTGGCAATTAAATTGTTTATGACATTAATATTTATGTTACGTTTTATTGAATCTTTATCACTGAAATCAACACCAGTATTACTAAATTCCAAATCCGTTGTTATGAATTTTTTAATATCAGTATCTCCATGAACAACTTGAATTATACTTGATAATACATCCTTTATATCATCTTCATTTTTAGTTAATTTGTTAAATAATATGTTTGCTTTGAATGTATTTTGTGAAATTTTATCTATCAAATTATTTCCATAAATGTCAAGAATTTTATCAATTACAATACCATAACTGTTTTTGATTGAATCTTTATCTTTATCTTGTTCTAATGCTTCAATTTTGCTAATATGTGTAAGCTTGTTATTTATATTATGATTTCCTTGAACTATACCAGATGAATTATCGTAATATAGATTATTATTTAATACGTTAAAAACACCTGCATATAAAGCGTTGCTTATTTTGTCTCTGTCATAAGCCTTTGCATTTTCAATTATTAAGTTTTGTATATTAGTATTTACTTCTGAACATTTGTTACTGTAATAGAATATACTTTTTTTACGTGATTTTTGATTTAAATAATATTTTATATCATATTTTTTATCTGATTCAAAATCATATCTGATTGTAGTTTCACAAAATCCATTATACTCAAACTCTGGTGTAATATTTATGTTATCTGTTTGTATATTCAAACCCATAGAATAGGTTTCTATATTTTTAAATAAGTCACTGTATAAAATGTTTAAAATAGCATTACCAACATTTTTACATATGTTTTTTGGTTTGTCTTTTACTACAATTTTATTATATTCCTTATCGAGTTCTTTATTGAATAATTTATTTATAACATTTACATGTGTCTTATATTGTTTTAAAGGAGATGTTAATATATTTTTTTCTACTTGATTGTCATATTCTATAACATTATTGAAAATAATAAGAATAACTATATATGATAATAATGGTATAAATACATAATAATTAATAAAATCATAATTTTTTTCAGTATCCGAATCAAAGTAACTGGCCATAGAAAATACACCAGTAATTAATAACAAAACAATAATAAGCTTAAAGATTGCTATAGACAATGCTGATGACTTATCTCCAAATCCCCACATAGTTTTAAGGAATTGGAATGGTGAATATGATTTTCCTTCGCTATGAATTGTATTTATATTATCATAAAATGCAATAATATCATTTAGATTTTGAAATGCAAATTTATAGAAAAGCAATATGACAATAAATAATACTAATCCAGTAATGTCATTTGATAATATATGATGTGGAATGCTTTCTTTAAAATAATTGGTAAAGTCGTCTTCGTCGTTTCCTATAAAGAAATATATCATTCTCATACATATTAAAATACCAAGTATAACATCAATATTTATATCTTCAGATTTCCCAGCATTTTCAATATTTTTGTTGATTTTGTGCATTAAAATATTCTTCATCCATATAAAAGGTGCTGGTATTTTGTCTTCAGGTATTTGAGCAAACATTTTGGCAAAACTGTCTCCCCCCAATGTAGTCAATTTTGCATAAAACGTATATGGATAAATGGCTATAATATATGTCAGCATATAAAATACAAATAATATTACAATATAAATCAACATTCTGGCTGCAGTAGGGTTTGCAAAAAACGCAGGAGTCATTAAAATCAATTCTTTTACATATCCGAATGGATTTATTAATTTCTGAAATATTTCAAACAATGAGTCCTTACTGGTATCCTTTTTATTAGTAATGAAGAAAGCAATATATTTATAATTATAAAACAGATTGAAAATCAACATAGCTAATGCAACGGATACAAAAATACTCATTATTACAGATATGACAAGAACAAACATAAGATAGATTTGTTTGTTATAAAATTGATTTTTCTTGATGTCTTCTTCATTATCAGCTATTTCTGTTCTATGTGTTTCGGATTCAAAGTATTCTTTATGACACACTTTTTTCAGCATTTTGCCATAATCATAATATGAATTGTATTTGAAAGTAAAAGATGTCAATTGCAATATGTGTTGAATGATAATACAAAATATAAAGGCCATCAATACATATTTGTATACCTTCAATGAATTTGATTTATTAGACTGTTTTAAGCCATTAATTATATTATCCATATTATAATCTATAAATAAAAAAATAATCCGTTTGTAATCTATTTTATCTTGTACAATGTATAATAAATTATAGCATATATTATAAGAGTTACATAAATCATCATAGAAGTTTCTTGTGAATCTTTTAATACTTTTTTTGATTCTTCTTCGCTTATTTTCTCAACATCTTGAAGTGATGTTTTTTTATCAATATTTTGTATTCTTGTTTCATAGCTTGTTTTGATATCAATATATACTTTATTATAATTTTCATTGAAGAATGTTTTTCTACCCTCCTTTGCATGATCAATATTATTTGTTAATAATTTATATTCATTTTCCAAATAATTGTCAATATTTTTTATGTAGTCGCCAATATGTTCTTGTTTAAGTTTATATAACAAATCATCTTGTATATTTTTATTTATATATTCATTTACTCCTATTTTTAGTTCTGTCAACATAGAGTTTATTTGTTTTGTGTTTTCTGTTGGAAAATACCAATTTTCAGGACATTTGGTATCTATTGTATACTTATTTATAGTATTATCTTGTTTTCTGGCTTCACATTCTTTTGAATTAGTGTCGGTTGTTTCGTGATTTTGCCTTACATGATATATACCCTCTTGTTGTTTATATATACCTATTTTTTGTTCGATATAATCATTATTTGAAAATATTCCAAACTTTTTATCATTATTGTCTTCTATCAAAAAATGAATATCATTCACAATTTCAAGTAAATCTTCTATACCATCATATTTACTATTATCATTTGGTGATTTGTTTACTTTTATGAAATCAGTATTTCGATATTTATTATAGCTGTCTTGGAACATATTGTAGTTGTTAATAACAAATTTAGTGAGTTTTGGATTTTCTTCTTTTAATACTACACGATCTGTGAGAATATTGTTTACATTCATAAAAAGTTTATTTACCTCTTCCATACATTTGTTAATATAAATCTTTTTAATATTTTCAGAGTAGCTATCAGTGTATCTACTTAAATTATCTAACACATCTTTTCCTTGATTGCTCAACCAAGTTTTACCTACACTATTACAAGATACAAGTTTATCTTTCATTTTGTTAGTATATTCATTGATTTTTATTATGTATTTGTTATAATAATGCTGAACTTCTTCTAATAACTTTTTATTTTCTTCACTAATGTATTGTTCTTTATATTTTGTTATATCTATATATTGAATAGTATTATTATGTTGATATTCATTTGATATTTTTATATCCTTGTTGTAACCATCGTAGACTTTATTTGCCAATATGTTATTAACAGCATAATTGAGTGTTTTATATAAGTCTTTATTATATATTGTATTGTTTGAAATGAAAACTTGTAATTTTTGATTATTTATACTATTACATTTATCACCATTTGCAAACATATTTATATTCTCAAAATAGGTTGATGGCAAATATGATTTAATATCATTATATACTATTTTACCATTATTTTCACAACTTGCTTCATATTCCAATTCAGGAAGAAATTCATTAAAAACAGGTTGACTGGTTTCTGTAAATATCAAACTATAAAGTCCCATATGTATTGCATTTGTTATATTTTTACAAACAGAATCCTTTGATACTGTAATGTAATTATTATCTATCATCTTATCAAATATTTTACTAATTTGATCAATATTTTTCTTATAAATATCAAAGGGTCTGGTTAATACAAATTCATTTACATATTCATTATATTTATGCGATACATTAATAAATAATGCTACAATAAATAATAGCAAAAATGGTTTCAATATTAGATTTTCCATTATATCTGTATCTGTTCTGTCTTCACTAAATATGTTAAATGTATTAACATCTTGACCTTTTTCACGCATGTTATTAAGTATCTGTAATATAAAATATCCTATAAATATGATATATGACATTGTATATAGATAAGATATTTCAGACTTTTTTATAAATATATCATTAAAGTATTTATAGAACATTGAATCCTTTTCTGAAAACATTTTATTTGCGTCTTGAGAAGCTGGATTTATCCAATAATTATATATACCAAAATATAATACAAATACCATTACAAATGAGAAATAAGACACGTCAATTAATTTAAAATAAATCAATGCTAATCCAGAAAGTAATATTGCAAATGACCATTCATTAATATTTACTAAATAGAAATCTGGTACATCTAATCCAATATATGTCTCAACAATGTAAGTTGGCACTATTAAGATAATATGAATAAATATGATAAATTGTATAAAATACATTACTTTATTAATACCATCTGTTTGCATAAAATCATCAATAATCATATCAGAATTTCTAATATCTTCTCCAATGAAATATAGCATATAATTTTTAGCATAAATAGTCACAAATGAAAAAGTGACAAACATCATAGTTATAAGTGTCAATAATGATAATATGACTGCATTACTTTCGTTATTTTTTATTTTAATATTTTCTATATCTTTATTAACTTGGAAACGTTCTGTTTCGTATTCTACATAACCTGTTTCGCATATTTTTTTCATAAGTGAACCGGTATCATAATTGAAGTTATATGAATAAACAAATTTAGTAATTTTAAATATTTGTTGCAAAGTCATCAATGAAATAATTACCAATATAATGTAAAAATATAAAGTCTTTGTTGATTTATCGGTAATAAGATTATTGAAACTTGTTTTCATGTTTCCTTTATAATTAAAATATATTATATTTTGAAAAAATGATCTTTTCTTATCAATATCCTTTTACTGCTAAAAATGAATACAATACCTGAAGATTTATTCAAGAATATTACTAAATATTTATCATATAATAAGGCAAAATATATCAATGACCTTTTAAGATGGAAATATAGTAAACAAGAAATATTTGAAAATTCTATTTCTGATTTTCAAAACACAAAAAATGTTCTTAAGTACATGTGTATTGAAATAAAAGATTTATACGACATCATTGAAAACAGTTCATTCGATGTATATGATGTTTATCATATGATTAATAAAATAGAAAATAATCTTATCACAAATAAAAATAAATACGAGACAAACTTTACATACAAGTATAAAAAAGAAGCTAATGAAAATGAAATACAAAACACTATAACATGTGTAAAAATTGTTTTGAATATGATTGCTATTTATACAAGAAGTGAATTTACAATAAATAATCCTTATATTTACTTACACACATCTATATGTAATATGATAACAGATTATACAATTATGAACATGAGAAAAGAATACAAACATATTGATTGTTCCGATATAATGAAATATAAAATGTTAATATTTCAAATGCCTTGGTATTATACTGATATGAATATTTATGATGTATTGAAAGTACTTCTCAACAAATCACAAAGTAAGCTATTAGAAAAGATTGCTGTAAGCAATGAGATATATTCATATATGATAGAGTATTTATCTGATTATATTTACATAATAGACCATATATTTATTGCATTGTAAATTAGAATTAGAGGGAGAGTACATAACCATGTGTATTAAAGATTTCTATAATTATTTTTATAAATTTCAAAAATAAGTTTCGTATGTACTCTTTTTACATTCATGGTTTACTTAAGGAAAATTGTATGGTTTTATTTGATTGTATGGTTTTACAGAAGTGTCTGGTATATATTCTTTTTTCTTTTGTATTTTTGAAAACTTTTCAATAATATTTAGCATATCTCTTGATTTCACAACAAAATCATCAATACTTCTTTGTATTTCAAGATGAGGATCTACATTATATGTATGTTTCAATTCAGAAGGTACTATCATTATCAAAGAATAAAGTAAATCAAGTATGTTATCACGCGTATCTATATATTGTGGAATAAATACACCAGGATCATATCTATCTGATAATATATAGATGTATATTTTCATCAATAAATTCATATTCAATAAAATATCACTATAACGACTTTTACTGAACTTTTGAATGAAGCGAATATTTTCGACTATTTTTAGAAAATCATCATTTTGCTTTAAGTATTTCATTTTTTTAGGAAATTTATATAACATAAATAAATCACCACTTGCTTCATTTCTGTCTTCAATATCTTTATTTAGTTTATTTCTAATATTTTCTTCACTTGTTTCTTTAAGCAATGATAAATTATATAGATAATAAGAATATACAAATGCTAATAATATCACAATAAGTACTGCAATTTGGTTTACTGTTTTTATATTTGAAAAAATATAGAAGGCAAATGCCAATAATATCACTGCAACATATAATTCTTGATTAACTAATGATATCATCTTTAACAATTAGTTATAAAAAAATTAGACACTGGAACCATCTATAAAATATAAAATGAATGATATTATTATCAATATAATACCAAGAAAGTACCTTCTCTTTTGATTTAAGAAAATGGAAAAAATCTTTTCTCGATATTCCTTGTTAGACATGTATTTTCTTTCAGACATTAGCTCTGACATTTCATTTATAACATCAATTATGGTTTGAATAATTCCATTGTAAATATCGGAAATAGTATAATCAGGAATAGATTTAGGAATATTTATATTCTCAGGAGAAGGAAGAATGTCCATAACTTGATTAAATTTATTTTCAATTTTCTTTTCAATAATTTTATCAAAATCTATTGATGCTAAATTACTGGTATTAACACTATCCGTGTTGCTATCTGTCATCTACAAAAATAAAAAGATATTTTAAACAATGTTTTTAGCACATTTTAAATAATTTCCATTAAATCAACATTTGCAATCAAATTTCTTCTACAACAATATCTTGTTAATCCGAGATTATCTAAAATTTGTTTTGAATGAATCTTATCAAAATCCTTATACATTTCGTCGGTATTTTTTTTATTTTCATTTTTAAGTTTTTCAACTTCTAAATTATAATAATCAACCTTGTCTGCTATTACTTTACCGCAAGTAAAACAGCGAACAGGAATAATCATATTTTATCTCTTTTATATAGATAAAGATTAATTTTTTATGTCATTTTTTATTTCTGCCGCAATATTATATAAATTTTTATTTTATACATTCATATTAGGAAAAGAATTATAATGGCTGTAAATTTCTTAATGACAAAAGTAACTGAACTTGAAAAAAAGTTAAATAATGTTTCTGGACCTTCTGTAGGAGTAGATGAAGCAACAACCAATCGTGTTGCAGAATTAGCGGAAAAACTTGGAAAACTTGAAACTTCTAATACTGATGAAAAACTTGCTGCAATGGAACAAACCTTGCAAGTTATGCATCAAAAAAATGCGGATGGATTAAGTGCACTTTCCAAAAAAATAGAAGATCTTGAAAAAGCTCTTGAAAGAGAAAGAGTTGCAAATGCTGAATCATCCAAGCAACTCAATAGTAAAATAAATGCCCTTGAAAAGAAATTATCAGCTTTACCTGCCGCACCCGTACCTGCTGAACCTACCCCACCCTAAATAATTTATGATCTTAATATTTTGGAGTCTTTTTTTTATATTCATCTAACATATATTGCTCATATTGAAATATGTTAATTGCATTGTTTAAAATATCAGTTGATTTTGATATTAATCCGTTTCCTTCTTTTAATTTATAACAAGCATCTTTTAAACATTCTTTTGCTTTTTTGTAATTTTTTTTCTTGAAGTATAAAATACCCATTATATAGACAATATCAGGTCCAGGCAAGTGGCTTATTTTTTCATATATTTTTTCAGCTTCTTCTATCATTTCATCGGTAATATCGGTATTTTTAGTTATATTACTAATTCTAACATACCCCATATTTTGATATAAATAATTTGTATTATTCACTGACGTTGGAAACAATCCCATTTTAGAACCTTCTAAAAATGTATGCTTGTTTAATATTCTACCCCTTATGGTATCTTTATTATCCCATAAAAATTTTGAAATCGACAGTTTTAGACTATATTTAAAAACTTCTAAATAATCATATAGCTGTTTCGCAGTGTCTTTTTTGATAAAATATGAACTTTTGTTCAATAAAAATTTATATTTTTGCTTGATATCTAATAATTCTATATTTTGATCATCATTTATGTGAGCTGTACACATTAATAAAATATCCCAATTATCTATTTCATTTTTGCTTAGCATTTGAAAAAATGTTTGGAGATTTTTAATATAATCATCACCGATCAATACATCGTCTTCTATTATTAAATGATACCCTTCGCTTGATTCTGATATTATTTTCAAAACCTCTCTGTGTTTTTCAATATTTGAAATTTGTTGGACATTTAATTGCACAATAAGGTTATTGAAATCTTCATCAGCTTTATCACCAGATTCTTGATCATATTTAACACGATTGTTATATACGTTTATATTAGACTCTATATACTTATCATCTGGAACATTAATTGCCATTAATTTAACGTTAAAATTATATTCTTCAGCGTATTCTTTAATTCTTCGGAGAGTAGCATTTAAATATGGTATTCTATTTTTCAAATGTAAAGAGCTAATAGCATATACATTGAGAATGTTCATTTTATATTTATTTTATACCTTATACTTTATATATATTATGTGTTAAAAATAAAAAAATGAATATATAGAATTAATATAATATATATACATAATGGAGTTTTGTGATGTTTGTGAAAACATGCTTTATATGAAGACGGGAGAAAATAAAACATTAGTAAAATATTGCAAACATTGTGAATTTACTAAAGAAGATACAAGTGGCGGAGCCGTAAAAATTACCAAAACTATGTATTCTGAAGATGATATGTTATATAATCAAAATATTAATAAATATCTTAGGTATGATCCTACGCTTAGAAGAATTAATGATGAAAAGACACAATGTACTAATGATGAATGTCCTACAAGTAAGGGAGGTGTAGAACAACAAGTTCTATATATTAAATATCATCCTCAAAATATGAAATATTTGTATGTATGCGATCATTGTGGAAATATCTGGCGCCAAGAAGAAAAAGAAAAAAATGATATATAAATATATAATTATATATTATAATTAGATAATAATGGAAGTAGATATCATCATTAACAATATTAAAGAAATGTTATTAGACAGAAAAGATAATATTGATGAGTTTGAGGAACACGAAGTAGATGTATCAAGGGATGAATTTTATAATGATAAAAATGTAATAGAATTTCACTCATCCAATACTACAATTATATTTGCTCTTACTAAAAAGCTAAGAAGAAGTATTCTTGATGAACTTAAAGAGTGTGTGAAAAATGACATTATGGATTTTGTTGAAAGATATAATAACAAAAATAATATAATTCTGGTTTTCAATAATGATACTATTTCATCACCGATTGTACAACAACTAAATAGTTATGATAAAATGTTGCAAAAGAAAGGAGGTTTGTTACAATATTTCCATATTAAAAACCTATTATTTAATCCCACTAAACATCAACTTGTTCCTAAACATACCAAATTAACAACAGAAGAAACAAATGAAATGATGGAACAATACCTCATCAAAGGAAAAGCACAAATGCCATTTATATTACATAATGACGTAATTGCTAAATGGATGGGATTAAAACAAGGAGATGTCGTACGAATTGATAGATACAATGAGAATAGCGGATTATCATATTATTACAGAGTTTGTGTATAAAACATAATAAACCAATTATTTTTTTATTTAGATTTATTAAAAGAATCTTAATAAATAGATATGAGTAGTAATAATTTACGAATAGATGATTTAAAAAGAACTATTGCAACCTACCACAAATATTTTTATGATAATGCAGATATGTTAAATTTTATGATAGATATCAAAAATGAGACGGATGGTAATGATTTTGAAATCAAACTAAAAAAAATATTGTCTATGAAAGATATTTCAACTGAAGAGTTTGTTAGTTTTCTTTATAAGTTCAATGCTATATACTCGTATACAGATTATGTTAGAAGTGTTATTGACGGAGATGACGACAAATATACAGATTATAAGAGAATGCTTGATAAAAAATTTAAGTTAAATAATATAAACGAAGCAAATACTTTAGTAAGTTCTGATGTAATAAAAATAAATGTGGATAAAAGAGAACTATTTGATGCTTTACCTGGAACGTGGTATAGTATGAATATCGATAATATATTCAATTGTTTTGATACCAATGATATAAACAGTGTAACAAATAGCAACAATCAAACATCAATCGATGAAAAATATTTGTATTACTTAACACATTATAGTGGAAATTTTAGTTATAAATCACAAATACACACATTTTATTCTTTCTTAGACATTGTAAAATATTTCATTGAATATTATATTTACAAAAAACGCATTGACACAATAAATTCTTTCACTGGTTCCATTAATAATTCATTATTATGTAATTATTATAACAACCAAATGGTTATAAATATAATCAATAAAATTATGGAACTTGATAATAAAGATAGTGGTTCTGTTTTTATTTCACAAAGAGCATATAATATTAATAATGCTAACAATTGTGAAATTCAACTTAATGAAAATATTTTCAGAGATAGCAAATTATTTGTTGATAATAATATTGAACCTTCTTTGTACATGTGTAAAATAAGAAATAGCTTTTATGATATAAAAGAAATTAATGAAACCAATATTGATACTAAATTTCAAATAAATATAACACTGAAGGCATTTAATTCATCATGTTCACCCGATTCAAGAAATCAATTACCAAATGAATATAAATTATTTGAAGAAAGCATGTCACCTATTTCTGCAACAGTATATATGAAAAACATAACTGATCTTAGAACAGAATATATCAATTCTGGTAAAGAATTAAAATTATTAAACCAAAGTATTGAAAAATCAAAAGGTAAAATTAATAACATATCACAGAAATCAAAAATACAATCTGATATCAATCAGTCATTAAAAACAAGATTAATGATTTATTATGCAATTATTGCTATAATTATGCTATCATATATTATTGTATATTTATTAGGGAAAGATGATATAAAGATGTATATTGCAATTGGAACATTTGTTATTGCTATTATTATGAATATTTTAAATTTCTTCATTAATACATCTGATTCTGTAGAAAAGTATGCTAACAATGTTCCAAAATGCAGTGATATAAATAAAGATTCAACATTAAGTGATAAAAAACAATTTATGGAAAATAATTCACTTGTTTTTATGAATTATATATTTGAATTATTTGCTGCTTATGATAGATATCTATCAAATATTGATATGAAAGATCTTTTGAATAAAATGACCAATAATTTAAATAGTGAGAAAAAAGCATTTAAAGAACACGACAGTGTTTTTAAAAGCAAAATAGAGTTGAATAAATCAACAGTAGATGTAATGATGCATGATAATAAATCAAATATTAGTTACATATATATGATTTCTGGTGTCATATTACTCGCAACTATGTTTTATTTATTATATAATGTTGAACCAAAATATTTAAATAGTTATTTGATTGCTACTACTGTATTGTTAACATATATACTTGTAGTATATTATTATACAACTACACAACTTGTTAATACCAAATCTACAAATTATTATTGGACAAATATATCTAAATCAGTAATGGATGGTTTATAAAAAGTATATAAAACATATTTTCTATATATAAGTATCTATATGTCTGAGGAAAGTGATGATGATTTTTTGATCACAGATAGTGAAGAAAAAGAAATAGAAACTGAAGATTTTATGTTGGATTATGAGTATCTGAAGGAGTTTTTCTCTAAAGTAAAAGATCCCAAAAAAAAGAAAAAGGGTGAAGAAGACGAAGATGACGAAGAACACGATGAAGAAGAAGAAAATGAAGATGAAGATGAAGATGAAGATGAAGATGAAGATGAAGATGAAGATGAAGA